>ENA-OPNI01000145-OPNI01000145.1-human-gut-metagenome-genome-assembly--contig:-NODE-145-length-25099-cov-4.250319_pt1 | contig 25099 bp, 14 predicted proteins | sample MGYA00241538_ERZ501773 | MGnify/ENA primary metagenome ERZ501773 (study PRJEB25962, sample SAMEA2042556) | human gut metagenome | biome: human gut; feature: human-associated habitat; material: faeces...
AGTTAATTTTACCAAGTTTACCGCCTCTTCACTGCCGCCGTTTACTACATACAAAGCGTAAATTTTATTTAAAGCACTTTCCTCGTCAAGCTCTAACCAGACCTTGAGGCAATCTTCCTTTTCGCCTCGGTTTATCGCCAAAACTCTATGGCTGGGCATGGACGAAACCTTTTCTCTGTAATCGGCATACATGTCGTATACCTTATTATCGGGATGATCGAGCAATTTACAACATATAAAGCCGGCATTCTTAGCCAACTCTCTGATGCTCTTACGCAACTCGGCATTGTCCGAAATGACTTCGGCTATAATATCGCACGCTCCGGCAATTGCGTCTTTTTCGGTTTTCACACCCTTTTCCTCATCGATATACTTTGCAGCTTCGCTTTGAATATTTACGGATTCTTGCTTAAGAATTATTTCGCTAAGCGGCTCCAATCCTTTTTCCTTAGCCACGGAAGCTCTTGTCTTTTTCTTCTGCTTAAACGGGCGATAAATATCTTCGACTTCGGTCAGCGTTTTCGCCAAAGTAAGCATAACGGCTATTTCATCCGTCATCTTATCTTGCGAAGTAATGCTGTCCGCAACTTCTTGCTTTCGAGTTTCCAGATTTTTGAGGTAATTAAGTCTATCTGACATGCTGCGCAAAACTTGGTCGTCGCAGTTACCATGCATTTCCTTACGGTAACGGGCTATAAACGGTATGGTATTACCTTCTTCTATTAAATCGATTACGTTTTGGCAGTAATCCTTGCGTATGCCGAATTCGTCTGACAAAACCTTACTAAAATCCATATTGGGCTCTCCTAATAACGTAATTTTGCCGCTTGTTTCAATTTTAAGTAAAAATAAAAGATATGTTGCGACACAAAATGCAATTCTTACCGAATCGCATTTATACTATACCATACTTGATTGTAAAAATCAACGACATTGTTAGTTTCAGCGGCAAATATTTTGCTTTTAAATAGCGCATACAGCACAGATTATTTCTATTGTTTATGGCTTTTACTTAACGTACTATATTAAATTATACCCGGCTCATCGAATGAATCGAACTTGCAAAACCGTTTAATAATGATTAGGCGGTTTTTTTTATAGACAAAGCGAAGTAATGATTAGCTTTTATCGAAACATACGTTTTACAAAAATGACAACACTAACTAATACGTGCAAGATTACGCTTTTCTATTTAGATTTATTTATAAACCCAAAATGTATGCCTGATGCGATTCGGCTACGATGTATTATCGCCGAACCAATAAATTCGATAATCTTAAGCAGAGCCGAGTAAATGCAAAAAAATTAAACTCTCTTCGCCTGTTTTACAAAATAAAATCCGCTTCCCGAAAACGAGAAACGGACTTCTTTTGACTTATTTAACTAAAGGCTATTGCTTACTGAATACCCTGAGCGATCATAGCGTCTGCAACCTTTTCGAAGCCTGCGATGTTTGCGCCCATAGCGAAGTTGTCCTTGTGACCGTACTTCTCTGCAGCCTTTGCCATGTTGTGATAAATGTTGTTCATCATAGCATGGAGCTTAGAATCAACTTCTTCTGCAGTCCAGCTGAGTCTCATGCTGTTCTGGCTCATTTCGAGAGCGGAAGTACCTACGCCGCCTGCGTTTGCAGCCTTAGCAGGACCAACAACGATGCCCTGTTCCTGTAAGTATTCAAGAGCTTCATTAGTAGTAGGCATGTTAGCACCTTCTGCTACAACCTTACAGCCGTTAGCTAATAGAGTCTTAGCATCTTCCTCATTTAACTCGTTCTGAGTTGCGCAAGGGAATGCACAGTCTACGTTGTAAGTCCAAACCTGGTGTTTGCCTGCTGGGTACTTATCAACTGGAGTGTACTGAGCTGTTGGAACTAACTCTGCATAACGGGTTAGACGTGCACGCTCAACTTCCTTAACCTGCTTTAATACGTCTACCTTGATGCCATTTGGATCATAGATAGTACCGTTAGAATCTGATACGGTAACAGGAGTTGCACCTAACTGGATTAACTTCTCGCAGCAGTAGATAGCTACGTTACCTGAACCTGATACAGCGCACTTCTTGCCCTTTAATGAATCGCCACGATCCTTTAACATAGCATCAGTGAAGTAAACGGTACCGTAACCTGTAGCCTCAGTACGTGCTAAAGAACCACCGTAGGTTAAACCTTTACCAGTTAAAACACCCTCATAACGAGTGGTTAAACGCTTGTAAGCGCCGTACATGTAACCGATCTCACGACCACCAGTACCGATATCACCAGCTGGAACGTCGATAGTAGCACCAATGTAACGGTGTAACTGGATCATGAAAGCCTGGCAGAAACGCATGATTTCAGTCTCTGACTTGCCCTTAGGATCGAAATCAGAACCACCCTTTGCACCACCGATAGGAGTACCAGTTAATGAGTTCTTTAAGATCTGCTCTAAACCTAAGAACTTTAGTACGCCTTCATTTACTGTTGGGTGTAAACGGATACCACCCTTGTAAGGACCAATTGCTGAATTGAACTGTACACGGTAGCCCTTGTTAACCTGAACTTCGCCCTTATCGTCAACCCACTCAATACGGAAAGAAATAGTTCTCTCAGGCTCAGTCATACGCTCTAAGATCTTGTACTTCTCATACTTAGGCTCTTTATCTACTACAGGCTGTAATGTGTTTAAGATTTCCTCAGCTGCCTGTAAGAATTCTGGCTGGTATGGATACTTAGCTTTTAAAGAGTCTAATACTCTCTGTGTGTATGACATTTAATGTCTCCTGTTTACCTGTTGATAAAATCGTTTTACCGGTCTTAGGACCGATAAGAAAAGTTTGTTTTAATTTGTTGAAATCAAATTTACAATTCTTAATTTTAGCTTGCAATACCAAATTGAATATTCACATATTTGGTGCAGATCTGATTTAAAACAGTGCACATTGTTAGTGAAAGCTATGTAAATACAATGTAACTCATTATCAAATAAGAAAAAAAATTGTGACGAAATCATAACTTTTTATGCAATTTTAAAGAGCATTTTTCAAAAATGACTTTAGTAAAATAAATTAAGATCAAGTAGTTAATAGAATATTTAAGAAATGAGAACTGTGATTTAATTTAGTGCACTAAATTTAGATTATTTAAAGTTAAATGTAATTAAATTTCCCTTAAACAGTGCATTAGTAAATTAAAGATGAGGGATAAAAAAAGCCTCCTATTTGTATAGGAGGCAACTACCAACAGGCAAATGTTTAGTGACTAATTTCCTTTTAAGAAATCGTCAACTGCAGCAGCACATTGTCTACCTTCTGCGATGGCGTAGACAACTAGTGACTGGCCCTTTCTGCCGTCACCTGCTGCGAATACTTTCTTGTTTGAGGTTTGATATGCACTCTCACCTTGAACTTCAGCTTTGATATTGCCGCGTTTGTCTGTCTCTAATGCAAACTCTTTAATTAAAGCAGATGAAGGATGTGAGTACCCCATAGCAATCAGGACTACGTCAGCTTTAATCTTGCTTTCAGTACCCTTGATACCCTCAAAGTGGCGACCTTCACCCCACTTTACTTTCTCGGTTACAACAGCTTCTAGCTTGTCTTTACCTTCAAAAGCGGTGGTGTTAGTTGAGAATAATCTTGTGCAACCTTCTTCATGTGAAGTAGAAGTACGCTTGATCTTTCTCCAATCAGGCCATGCCATGGTTAAATCAACACTCTCTGGTAACTCGTCATGGTAATCTAACTGGGTTACTGAGGCTGCACCCTTACGGATTGAAACACCGATACAGTCTGATGCAGTTTCACCACCACCGATTACCACAACGTTCTTACCACGAACATCAATAGGATTCTCGCAGTCACCATTGTTCTCACGGTTCTGAGCGATTAAGAAATCTAAAGCAAAGTAGATGCCCTTTAAATCACGACCAGGTAATCTTAAATCACGTGGAGCCTCAGAGCCTGGAGCTAGAACGATAGCGTCATAGTTATCTAATAACTCCTGACCACGAACTTCATTTAATGAGTCGTTATGAACACCGTGCTCTAAGTTCTTGATAGCACCGACGATAGTTGAGGTCTTAAAGGTAATGCCTTCCTGCTCTAATTGAGAAATTCTTCTGTCTAGAATTTCTTTTGGCAGTTTGAAATCAGGAATACCGTAGCGTAACAGACCACCAATCTTGTTCATTTTTTCAACTACAGTTACAGTGTGACCAAAACGGTTTAACTGCTGAGCTGCAGCTAGGGCTGCTGGACCTGAACCTACTACACATACTTTTTTACCTGAACGGTGCTCAGTGATAACAGGTTTTACCAGACCATGCTCAAAAGCGTATTCAGCAATCTTTCTTTCAACAGACTTAATGCCTACAGCTTTACGGTGTATACCTAAGGTACAACCCTCTTCACACAGAGCAGGGCAGATACGACCTGTGATCTCTGGGAAGTTATTGGTAGCTGACAGTACGTTGTAAGCCTTATTCATCTGCTCTTCAGATACAAACTCGTTAAAGTCAGGTGAATCATTGTGTAATGGGCACTCATGCATACAGAATGGAATACCGCAGTCCATGCAACGACCAGCCTGAATTTTAGCCTGCTCGTCAGTTAAGGTACCGTAGATTTCACAGAAGCTCTTTACACGCTCTTCAACTGGAACATGAGGCTGTTCGATACGCTCAAATTCAATAAATCCTCTTAAAAAGCCCATCTTAGTGTGCCTCCTTCATTGCGTTTAATGCGTTGAAGTATTCAACAGGGAATACCTTGACGAAGTGTTGCAGTTCAACATCGAAGTTTTCTAAGATCTTCTTGGCAACCTTACTTGATGTCATATTCAAGTGACGTGTTAACAGAGTCTTTAGAACCTCTTCGTCTGATTTACCCTGATGCAGAGGAATTGCAGGATCGGCCTTGTTTGCCTTAACCACATTGCTTACGTTAAATGCACCCTTGGCAAGGCGTGATCTGAAGGTACCGTCCTTATCGTAAACGTAAGCCATACCACCTGACATACCGGCAGCAAAGTTTCTACCAGTAGTTCCTAAGACTACGACTGTACCACCTGTCATATATTCACAACCGTGGTCACCGCAACCTTCGGTTACAGCATCAGCGCCAGAGTTTCTTACAGCAAAACGTTCTCCGCAAACACCGCTAAAGTAAGCTTCACCAGATGTAGCACCGTATAAGCAGGTGTTACCACCGATGATGTTCTGTTGAGGATCTCCATCAAAAGCTGCACTCTCATGAACAGCGATGATACCGCCTGACATACCCTTACCGACATAGTCGTTAGCAAGACCTGACAGATTTAAGGTAACACCCTTTTCAAGGAAGGCGCCAAATGACTGACCTGCTGTACCTGATAACTTAAAGGTAATAAAGTTGTCTGGTAATTCCTTCTTTAAAGATGCAATTAAGCCAGAGGTATAAGTACCAACTGAACGGTTTACATTAACAACTGGTGAGTCAATAGTAATTGGCTTGTTATCTTCAATAGCCTTTAGAACTTTAGCTTCAAACTTCTTATCTAGAGCCTTATCAATCTCATGCTGCTGAGCGATTGCATGGTGAGCAACCTCATTAGCAAAAGCAGGATCCTTAAAGAAAATTCTCTCAAAGCTTAAGTTTCTAGCTTTAGCAAATTCGCTGTCTGATATCTTGGTTAGAAGTTCAGCATGACCGATTAAGTCTTCAAACTTCTTAAAGCCAAGTTCAGCCATGATCTCACGTACTTCACGAGCTACATAGTGGAAGTAATTCTCAAGCTGCTCTGGAGTACCGATGAACTGTTTACGCAGTTCAGGATCTTGAGTTGCAATACCAGTAGGACAGGTGTTCTTCTGGCACTTTCTCATGATGGTACAACCCATACATACTAATGGAGCAGTACCGAAACCGAACTCATCAGCACCTAACAAAGCACCGATGATTACGTCACGACCTGTCTTAATCTGACCGTCAACCTGTAAGGTTACACGTGAACGTAACTTGTTCATAACTAGAGTCTGCTGTACGTCAGCAAGACCAATTTCCCAAGCAGAACCTGCGTGTTTTACAGATGAAGCTGGAGCTGCACCTGTACCACCATCGTGACCTGAAATTACGATATGGTCTGCCTTACACTTTGCAACACCAGCTGCAACAGTGCCGATACCAACTTCAGATACTAGTTTTACAGAGATGTCTGCCTTGGTATTAGCAAGTTTCAGATCGAAAATCAGCTGAGCCAGATCCTCAATTGAGTAAATATCGTGGTGTGGTGGAGGAGAAATCAAACCAATACCAGGTAATGAGTGACGCAGTTTACCAATGTATTTTGATACCTTGTGACCTGGTAACTGACCACCTTCACCAGGTTTTGCACCCTGTGCCAGCTTAATCTGAATTAAATCAGCAGTTGACAGATAATCGGTGGTTACACCAAAACGACCAGATGCTACCTGCTTGGTACGAGAACGTAATGAATCACCCTTGTGCAGAGGAATATCAACTACTACATCATCACCTAAGATAGCCTTAGTAGAGGTTTCTTTATCGATGATGCCATCACGGCGAGGATCTTCACCACCTTCACCTGAGTTTGACATCGCACCTAATCTGTTCATGGCAATGGCCATGGTGGTGTGAGCTTCAGTTGAAATAGCACCCATTGACATAGCAGAACAGGCAAAGCGGTGGATAATGCTCTCTTCGCTTTCAACTTCGCTAATATCGATAGGATTGGTCTTCTTGAACTTGAATAAACCACGGATGGTCATCAAACGCTTTGACTGATCGTTGATGATCTGTGCATATTTCTTGTACTCATCGTATGAGCCAGAACGAACTGCTCTTTGCAGGTGAACTACAGCATCAGGAGTCCACATATGCTCTTCACCGTCATATCTCCAGTTCAGATCGCCACCCTGTAATAGTGATGGATCTTTTAGCTCAATCTTTCTGAAGGCTGCTTTGTGAGTTTCTACTGCTTCTTGAGCAATATCAAACAGACCTACACCTTCGATTGGGCTTGGAGTATTTGTAAAGTACTTATCAACAAATTCTGAGGATAGACCTACAGCTTCAAAGATCTGTGCACCGATGTATGACATGTAGGTACAGATACCCATCTTAGCCATAGTCTTGTAAAGACCCTTATCAATAGCGTGGATGTAGTTATCCTGATATTGTTTAGCAGTCTTAGCATCTGGTGCTAATTCTGTTACTACACGTAATGCTACATATGGGTGGATAGCTTCAGCACCATAACCGCCTAAGAGGGCAAAGTGATGAACTGTGCGAGCAGAACCTGTTTCAACAACTAAGCCTGTGCTTGTACGTAAGCCGTTCTCAACTAAGCATAAGTGAACAGCTGATGTTGCTAACAGAGCTGGAATTGCAAGTCTATCAGCTGCTACATTTCTATCAGAAATGATTAGGATATTGTGACCTGTCTTTACAGCATCGATAGCTGCAGCTCTAATAGAAGCTAATCTTGCTTCGATACCGTCTTTACCCCATGAAAGAGGGTAGGTGATATCCAATTCTTTAGAACGGAATTTGTTATCGGTAAACTTGCTGATGTTGCGGATCTTTTCCATTTCAACAGCATCAAGTATAGGCTGCTGAACCTCCAGTCTTACAGGAGGGTTGTTATCCATAATATTTAGAAGATCAGGACGAGGACCGATGAATGACACCAGTGAGGTTACCATCTCTTCACGAATAGGATCGATAGCAGGGTTTGTAACCTGAGCAAAGAGCTGACGGAAGTAGTCATATAAGCTCTTTGGCTTGTTAGATAAAACAGCTAAAGGAGCATCATTACCCATTGAAAGAACAGGCTCTTGACCATTTACAGCCTTAGGCTTTAATAATCTTTCAACATCTTCACGGGTATAACCGAATACGCCCATTAGAGCTTTGGTATTTAAGTTCAAACCTACAGTTGAGGTTTCATCCTTAATATCGGTTAATTTGATACGAACCTTGTCTGTCCACTCTTGATAAGGACGTAGTGTAGCCAAGCTTAACTTGATTTCCTTATCATCGATGATACGACCCTGTTCAGTATCGATTAAAAGCATACGACCTGGTTCTAGTCTCCAGTGACGAGCGATTCTGCTCTCGTCAATCTTTAGAGTACCTTCTTCTGAAGCTAGAATTACAAGATCGTCTTTAGTTACGATGTAACGAGCAGGACGCAGACCGTTTCTGTCTAATGTTGCACCGATCTGACGACCATCAGTAAAGGCAACAGCAGCAGGACCGTCCCATGGCTCCATCATTGCAGCATAGTATTCATAGAAAGCTCTGAGTTTTGGATCCATCAGAGCATCTTTTTCCCATGCTGAAGGGATCATCATCATTGCAGCCTGAGCTAATGAGTAACCAGACATAGTTAGTAGCTCAAATACGTTATCAAATGAAGCTGAATCTGACTGACCCTGGAAAATTAAAGGCCATAATTTCTCTAAATCTTTACCAAATACAGGTGAAGAAATGTTCTTTTCACGAGCTTTAATCCAGTTAAAGTTACCACGTAAGGTGTTAATTTCACCGTTGTGGGCAATCATTCTGAATGGGTGTGCTAGTGACCATTGAGGGAAAGTATTAGTTGAGAAACGCTGGTGGATTAGAGCAATAGCACTGGTGCAGCGGCTATCGTTTAAATCACGGTAGTATTCACCAACCTGATTTGCTAATAACTGACCTTTATAAACAATGGTACGAGCTGAGAATGATGGAATATAGAATTCTTTGCAGTGCTTTAATTTTAGGTTTGCAATCGCAATTGAAGCTGACTTACGGATGATGTACAGCTTACGCTCTAGAGCGTCGGTTACTAAGACGTCTGGAGAGTGACCTACGAAAATCTGTCTAATTACAGGCTCTTTTTCGCGAACAACAGGGGACATTGGGATAGTCTCATTTAGAGGAACGTCTCTCCAACCTAAGATAATCTGTCCTTCTGCTAAAATAGCGCGTTCAATTTCTTCTTGGCAAGCGTGTCTTGATGCTTCCTCACGTGGTAGGAAAATCATACCTACACCGTATTCACCAGAAGGAGGAAGTTTTACGCCCTGAGCCATCATATCATCACGGAAGATCTGATCAGGGATCTGAATCAAAATGCCGGCACCATCGCCCTGCAGTGGATCTGCACCTACTGCTCCGCGGTGAGTCAGGTTCTTTAGGACTTCTAGTCCCTGACTTACGATGCTGTGGCTTCTTTGACCCTTGGTGGGAGCAATGAAACCGACACCGCATGCATCGTGTTCATTTTCACTTCTGTATAAGCCAGAATTAGTCATTTATGTGTCACCTTTTGCGAGTGGTATATATACAATAAGGGCCCTAAACGGGCCCTTTTTTGAAAACTTTTACAGTTTTCTTATTATTATCACCCCATTTTTGATGGGGTGTTTTTAACCCATTTCGTTAAATTATAGGCTGTAGTACAGCTCGAACTCAGCAGGATGTGGAGTTGAACGTACGCGGGTATCTTCAGCTGCCTTTAACTCAATGTAAGCGTTAATCATATCCTCAGAGAATACGCCACCAGCAGTTAAGTAGTCGTGGTCAGCCTGTAAAGCCTTTAGAGCCTCATCTAAAGAACCGCAAACCTGTGGGATGTTAGCAGCTTCCTCAGGTGGTAAGTCGTATAGATTCTTATCCATAGCCTCACCTGGGTCTAACTTGTTTAAGATACCGTCAAGGCCAGCCATTAACATTGCAGCGAATGCTAAGTATGGGTTTGCCATACAATCTGGGAAACGTACCTCAATATGAGCAGTCTTAGGATTGATTGCATATGGAATACGGATTGAAGCTGAACGGTTAGCAGCTGAGTAAGCTAACATTAAAGGAGCCTCGAAACCAGGAACCAAACGCTTGTATGAGTTGGTTGATGGGTTTGTGAAAGCATTTAATGACTTAGCGTGCTTGATGATACCACCGATGTACCATAAAGCTTCCTGTGACAGACCGCCGTATAAGTTACCTGCGAAGATGTTCTTGCCATCTTTACCGATTGACTGGTGACAGTGCATACCTGAACCGTTGTCTCCGTAAATTGGCTTTGGCATGAAGGTAGCTGTCTTACCATACTGGTTTGCTACGTTCTGTACAACATACTTGTAAATCTGAACCTCATCAGCCTTCTTGGTTAATGAGTTGAACTCAGTAGCGATTTCGTTCTGACCTGCAGTTGCAACTTCGTGGTGGTGAGCTTCGATAACTAAGCCCATCTCCTGCATTACTTTACACATTGCAGAACGGATGTCCTGTGATGAATCTACTGGAGGAACAGGGAAGTAACCGCCTTTAACTGCTGGACGATAGCCTTTGTTACCGCCTTCGTACTCAGTAGCTGAGTTCCAAGCAGCTTCGATATCATCGATAGCTACGAATGAACCTGAAATATCAGACTTGAAACGAACATCATCAAATAAGAAGAATTCTGGCTCTGGACCGAAGAAAGCCTTGTCACCGATACCGGTTGACTTTAAGTAATCCTCAGCGCGCTTTGCAACTGAACGAGGGTCACGGTCGTAACCAGTTAAGGTCTGTGGCTCTAAGATATCGCAACGAACGATAATGGTTGGATCGGCATAGAAAGGATCTAACATAACGGTGGTGATATCAGGCATTAAGATCATGTCTGACTTATCAATACCACGCCAGCCTGCGATTGAAGAACCGTCAAACATCTTGCCCTGCTCGAAGAATTTCTCATCGATGCAAGAAATAGGTAGAGAAATATGCTGCTCTTTACCTTTAGTGTCAGTAAATCTTAAATCAGCAAAAACAACGTCGTTATCTTCGATGAGTTTTTTTACTTCACTGTAATCCTTGATTGCCATTTAGGTGCTCCTAATTTTTCAATTGATGGGGTATTACGTACCCGTTCTTTAATGTCTGAGTAAATTTTCGTGGTTATAGTGAACTCTGTCAAAGCATATTTGTACTGGCACTAAAACTACACGTCTTATTTTACTATATGTTGCATTATGGTGCGATACCTAAAAAATATAGATAAAACATAAAGATAGAATAAATATCTTAAGTGTAGTAAAGATAATTGAAGTAAAGTCTATTTTTCAAAGAAATCGCAAAATTATTATTTAATTGATTTTTAAAGATAATTTGAAAACAACAGGAAATTTGTTAAAAAAGCCCATTGCACACTTTTAGAGCACTAATTTTGATAATTAATGCATTTTTTTGTGGCATTTGGATGCTGTATTTTGTTTTTCTTCTAAAGACTGTGTTAAGAAAATTTGTTTTGAGAGTATTGTTTGAAGGGGGAGGGCTCTTATGGGAAGATTTTATCTTTTAAGATTCTTTTCTTAGATTTTCTATCTAGACTTCTATTATGTTTGTTTTGATTTTTAGTTATCTTATTAAGTGTTTTCTCCACTCAAAAGATATCGGAGAAACTTGATGCTCTTACGAGATTGTTTCCATAGTATTCTGAGCTTTCTTGCTATCATTACTGCTAGAAATGCTATCGAGCATCTTTGAAATCTCCTAACTTATAGATCAACTTGCTTATGATCCAAAAAGAACCTATCGTAATAAATATCAGTGCAGAAATCATTACGACAAGACAAGAGTCACTTTTATTATTTTGGTAGCAGTAAAATATCACAAATGCGAGCGCACCAGTGCACGATAAGAATTGCTTTTAGTACACCTACTCATTGCATATAAAACTCTCAATACGTTCTAGCTTGTGTGAATTAAGCTAGAACGAGACAAATATCATTATTAAATCCTCTTCTAAGAGAATTTATCCATTAATCTTCATAGAGTAGACCTCTTCGTTAATAAAGAAATCCCCCATGTCTAATCCAGTGTCTCTTACTTTTTCCATTCCCTGTTTTACATAGAAATCAAGACCAGGATTATGCTTGTTAATTAGTAACTCTATTGTGCAAGGTTTTGGATGATTTTCCTTAACATATTCTACAACATGATTAAAAAGAGCTGTTCCTACACCTTTTCCCTGGTTTTTAATCTCAACATAGATCTTTTGCATCAAGAAAAGATCAGGTCCATGCTGTATAACTGAAACTGCGGCTGTATCTTCACCATCTAAGTTAGCTATAAAGTAAACTTTGCCTGAGTTGATAGCATCCTGCAAAGCTTCCTGTGAATAGTACTTGTCTAACATGAAGTCTATCTGAGAAGTATTTAAAACACTCTTGAAAGTGTTCGGTACTAAGACATCAGCTAATTGTTTTAAAACTTTTACATCCGAAAAATCTGCTTTTCTAATTGAGATCATAGTGACCTCCTTATCTAAAACCTAACTTAAGTATAGGAATAATTTAGAGAATATCTATTTTTGCACCAAAATTTTCTTAAACTCCCTTGAAAATATTTAACATTGCTCATATTTTTTACTGAACAATTTATTTTACTGTGTGCAAAATGTTCAGTTTTAAGATTTAGCTATCTCTTTGTTTTCTCACAAAAACTATTGAATAGTGTTTAAATATAGAAAATAGCTATAGCCGACAATTCAAATATAGTATTAGCCAAAGTTTTTTTGTTTGATTAGACTAAATTCATACCAACGAGGGATAGTAAAAATGAAAAACGCAGTTAACACATATTTAATTGACAGCACAGACAATGCAATAAGCATTGCAAAGCTTGCAAAACAAGATCCTAAATTAACCGTGTTCTCTTCAATGATGTGCATGTGTGCTATGTGTATGTGTTATCTGTCAATGTCAGGTGGAGCCTTGTAATTAACACATAGTAAGAAAAAAACACAAGAAGGGCTCTCAATGAGCTCTTTTTTTTGACCTAAATTTTCAAAGTAAATGCACATATTGATTTAAAAGAATTGGAGAACATCATGAAATTATCAGTAAAGTCAGTTTTAGCATCAGTTGTTTTAGCTCTAGTATCAACTCAGGCACAAGCTTGGGACAAGACCAATGTAAAGGTTTGTGTAGTAGGTGAAAACAACGAATTCTGGCAACCAATTATCGATAAGTTAAGAAAAGATGGCGTAAATCTAGAGTTAGTTCGTTTTGCAACTTATCCATTGCCAAATCGAGCATTAGAAGATGGCGAGATTGATTTAAATGCTTTCCAAACCGGCGCTTTTTTAAAGACAGAGTCTAAAGAGCATAACTACCATTTAGTTGCTATCGGCACCACTGTGATTGCTCCTTTATCTTTATACTCTGACAAGATTAAGTCACCAAAAGACATAAAAGCTGGTGATACCGTAACTTTAGCTAATGATCCTATCTCTACAGGTTGAGGTCTTCGTGTATTAGAAGATCTTGGTTTTATAAAGATTAAGGATGGAGCAGGTTACTTACCAGGTCCTTCAGATGTAGTTGAGAACAAACAGAACTTAAAGTTCTTTTTGTAGATGCTGCTAATACTTACAACGCACTACCAGATGTAACCGCAGGCTTTATTAACGGTGGCTATGCTGTAGATCATGGCTTAAACCCTCGTACTGATGCTATCTATACAGAAAAGACTGAAGGCTGGGGACTTGAAAATCCATTTGTAAATGTGATTGCCGCAAGAGAGGCAGAAAAAGATGATCCTCTGTATCAGCACATTGTTGAGTTATACCACACAAAAGAGGTAGCTGACATCATCTCAAATTCCTACAAAGGCGCATTGATTCCTGCTTTTAAGTACTAGCAACAGCTCATAACAATAAGAATTCGTACATAGGTGTACAAGGGGTAAGAGAATGTCAAAAAAGGTTATTTATCTAGCAGGTGGCTGCTTTTGGGGAGTATCAGAGTACTTCTCACGTATAGATGGAGTGCTTTTTGCAGTTACAGGTTATGCAAACTCAGATGTAAAGTCTCCAGCTTATGAAGAGGTAAAGTCAGGCATTACCGGTGCTGCTGAAACTGTAGAGGTTACCTACGATTCAGATAAGGTAGCTCTAAAAACACTGTTACGTCAGTTCTTTAAGATAATCGATCCTGTGTCCTTAAATAAGCAGGGCGAGGATAGCGGTACTCAGTACAGAACCGGTATTTTCTACTTCTATGATGATGACATTGCAACCATAGACGAAGTCTTTGCTGATGAGCAGAGAAAGTACGAGAAAAAGATAGTAACTGAAAAAGGCAGATTACGTAACTTCTACAACGCTGAGGATTACCATCAGGAATACTTAAAAAAGAATCCTCAAGGTTACTGCCATATCGATTTTTCCTCACTAAATGATCTTAAAGAGGATAAAAAGCAGTTTGTAGATCCTGATAAATATCAAGCACCTGACAGAGAAACTCTAAAGACCAAACTTTCAGCTCAAGCTTATGAAGTTACACAGCATGCAACAACTGATCCTAAATTTAAAGGAGAGCACAATGACAATTTTAAGAAAGGTATTTACGTTGATCCTATTACAGGAGCCCCACTATTTGTCTCAACAGATAAATACGAATCCGGATGCGGTTGGCCTGCTTTTTCAAAGCCAATTGATGACACTGTCCTGTCACGGCATTTAGATACTTCTTTAAATCGTCAGAGAATTGAGGTTAGAAGTAAGACCAGTAATGCTCATTTAGGTCATGTCTTTACTGACTGTCCTAAAGAAACAGGTGGTTTGCGCTACTGCATTAACAGCGTCGCCTTAAGGTTTATTCCTTTTGAAGAATTAGATGAGAAAGGCTACGGGGAGTTTAAAAAGTACGTAAAGTAAAAGATTAGATAGTAAGTTTGTAAAAATTCATTAAATAAGATTGCCATAAAACACGAGATGCTCTAAGGAACACTTTAGAGCCTCTTCTTTAGCTTTGGTAACTAGTCAGAATGCTCATCTTATTTCTTTTGGTGATCTCCATGTAGATCCAGAAAAATCCTACCTTGGTTAGAGTTAATTTTCCTCACTCAACAACTGCAACCTATAGCACTCATAAAATATAAATCCCAACTGAAACGATTGTTGATGGTTAAGACAAGGAGCTCCTCTAAGTCATACACATCAAAAATTGAAGAATAGTGCATTTGTACACATTAGTACAACTGTCGAAAATATGATTCATATGATAAACAACTCAATGTTTTCTTCTTAACTAAATTAAAGCAATGGTAATCAGATTATGGAATGATGTTATATAAAATAACAGAGGTAAATAAAACAGAAAATATAATGAAAGGTGGACTTTATGAGATTTATCTATTCTATTAAAGATAGATGTATTTATACTCAGATTTTGAATGCATTTGAATTTGATTTAGAGCATAACGGTACAATCAAAACCATAAGATTAACAAAAGAGATCGATAAGATTGATGCTTACGCTCCATGTACATTTTTTGGATACAAGTTTGAAGATAATATAGATGAAACTCTTAGAAAAAAAGCAATAGATTATCTTGAAACATCATTAGATTATAAGACTTTCTGCAAACTGGCAAGAGGAAGCATATGGACCTTAGACAGAGAATTAAATATCTTTGATTTTAAAACAGTTGTTTATCAAACAACTAAATCAAGATTTGATTATTTATTTTCTGTTACTGCTTATCATATCAATGCAGGTTATTTTGTATCAGATCTGCTGATTACAGAATTGACCAAAAATATAGAATTTGATTATGACGGATATACATTGTTTTTAAGACAACATAATGTGAATGAAAATGACATTACTGAATCTTGCAATGTAGTTAAAGCTATGGTTGGAAATCTCCATAACCTGCCATATTTTAAGGTAGTGGAAAGTACAAAAGCCTATTTTATGAGTGCACAAAATACAAAAGCTAAATATGGAGACTTTTTAAATAAGTTCTTTACGTTTAAGTCTCAAAGACAAGCAGAAGCATTTGAAGCTGTTCAAAAAGATTACTTGTTGCTTATAGCTGATATTTCTGCGTCTCACTTTGCAATAAAATCTACTCTGAATAATATAAGAGCATTAAATCCTAAATGTGAAATCATAGTTTTTTTTGTGGGGGCTTCGGCAAAAGAGGTGTTGCCTTAACCCCAGGAAAATCTTCCTTTAGAACATATTTCTCTATGGTGTATTTATGTGAAAACATAATATTTACCTTATGTGTAGTAAAGATAAAGTCCACCAAAAGTTTCTCTTAACTAAAAAACTCACAAACGAATATGATAGCTCTCCAACATATACATGCGATAAGCTCTGCTGAAGGCCCTTATTGTGTTTTGCAGAAATTTAATGAACATGATCACCTAAAAACACAAGAGGCCCTAAAGTTATCCTTTAGAGCCTCTTCTTTAGCTTAAGATCTTAAGCTTACTTTGAATACTTCTCATCAACTAACTTGTGAAGCTCCTGTAGAGAGTGTACTGATGCGTACTCATCTGCACCTACAGCCTCGATACATGCAAATGCAGCATTTAAGGTTGTAGTGTAGTAGATGCCGTAACGTAAGCAGCTTCTACGTAATGAACGAGAGTCTTCAACAGACTGACGACCTTCTGTAGTGTTGATAACCCAGCTGTAACGACCTGACTTGATGAAATCAAGTAAGTTTGGTCTGCCTTCGTATACCTTGTTTACAAGTACGCAATCAAGACCTGCAGCCTTTAATACGTTGCATGTACCCTTAGTACCTTCTAGCTTGAAGCCAGCTGCTACTAATAACTTACCTAAAGCTGGTAATCTATCCTGATCTGACTTCTTGATTGACAGTAAGATAGTACCGCTTCTCTGTACAGGTGCCTTAGCAGCTAACTGTGACTTAGCATAAGCCTCAGGGAAGGTTGTAGCTGTACCCATAGTCTCACCTGTTGATCTCATTTCAGGTCCTAATAGAGGATCTGAACCTGGGAACTTGGCAAATGGTAATACTACTTCCTTAACAGAATAATATGGAGGAACTACCTCATGGGTAACACCCTGCTCTGCTAAGGTCTTACCGGTCATTACACGAGCTGCAATCTTAGCTAATGGAAGACCAGTTGCCTTTGATACGAATGGAACAGTACGTGCAGCACGAGGGTTAACTTCGATTAAGTAAATCTTGTCCTCTCTGATTGCTAACTGTACGTTCATCAGACCTTTAACGTTCAGAGCTAAAGCTAATTCTTTAGAGATCTTAGTTAATCTTTCAATCTGATCCTGTGTTAAGTGGTATGGAGGTAATACGCAGCTTGCGTCACCTGAGTGAACACCACACTCTTCGATGTGCTCCATGATACCGCCGATAACAACATCCTTGCCGTCTGCTACAGCATCAACGTCGATCTCTGTTGCATGATCTAGGAACTTATCTAATAGAACTGGTGACTTGTTTGAAACTTTAACAGCTTCAGCGAAGTATCTCTTTAAGTCCTCTTCACCGTATACAACTTCCATTGCACGACCACCTAAAACGTATGATGGACGAACAACTAGAGGGTAACCGATGTTATTAGCTACAGAGATAGCCTGTGATAGAGAGGTTGCAGTACCGTTACGAGGCTGTAATAAGTTCAACTTGTTTACAACTTCCTGGAATAACTTACGATCCTCAGCTCTATCGATGTCATCAGGTGAAGTACCGATAATAGGCACTCCTTCCTGCTCTAACTTCTTAGCTAATTTTAATGGGGTCTGACCACCGAACTGAACGATAACACCAACAGGTTTCTCGATTCTTGCAATCTCAAGAACATCTTCTAGAGTTACAGGTTCAAAGTACAGTCTGTCTGAGATGTCATAGTCAGTAGATACGGTCTCAGGGTTGCAGTTAACCATGATTGACTCATAGCCATCTTCACGTAATGCCATTGAAGCATGAACGCAACAGTAGTCGAACTCGATACCCTGACCAATTCTGTTAGGACCACCACCTAGAACGATAACCTTCTTTCTGTCAGTAGGTCTTGCTTCACATTCCTGCTCATAGGTTGAGTACATATAAGCAGTTGAAGTAGCAAACTCAGCAGCGCAGGTATCAACTCTCTTGTAGGTTGGATAAACTTCAAACAACCAGCGACGAGCGCGAACTTTATCTTCTGTGGTCTTTAACAGAGTAGCTAATCTTGCATCAGAGAAACCACGAGCCTTTAAGTCGTGCATTTCGTCAGCATCGATTGACTTTAGTGTTCTACCACTTAAAGACTGCTCAATGTCGATGATCTCTTTAATCTGGCTTAAGAACCAAGGATCGATCTTGGTGTAGTCAAATACTTCTTCAACGGTCATGCCGATACGGAAAGCATCGCCCAAGTACCAGATTCTGTGAGCACCGGCGCTCTCTAATTCATGAAGTAACTTCTGACGTGCATCAGGTTTCTTCATGTCTAAACGAGGATCAAAGCCTAACTTACCAGTCTCAAGACCACGAAGAGCTTTCTGTAATGACTCTTCAAAGGTACGACCGATAGCCATAACCTCACCTACAGACTTCATCTGAGTGGTTAGTCTGTCATCAGAGTTAGGGAATTTCTCGAAGTTGAAACGAGGAATTTTAGTTACAACATAGTCTAAGCTTGGCTCGAATGATGCGGGGGTCTTATCACCAGTAATATCATTGCCTAACTCATCTAAGGTATAACCTACAGCAAGCTTTGCTGCGATCTTAGCGATAGGGAAACCAGTAGCTTTTGAAGCTAAAGCTGATGAACGTGAAACACGAGGGTTCATCTCAATGATAACCATACGGCCGTTCTGTGGGTTAATACCGAACTGAACGTTAGAACCACCGGTTTCAACACCAATTTCACGTAAAACTGCCATAGCAGCATCACGCATGATCTGGTATTCCTTATCTGTCAGAGTCTGAGCAGGTGCAACTGTGATTGAGTCACCGGTGTGAATACCCATTGGGTCAAGGTTTTCAATTGAGCAGACAATAATACAATTGTCTTTGCGGTCACGAACAACCTCCATTTCGTACTCTTTCCAACCGATAAGTGACTCATCGATTAAAAGTTCATGAGTAGGGGAGAGTTCTAAACCCTTGTTACAAATCTCTTCGAATTCTTCAGGGTTGTAAGCAATACCGCCACCAGTACCACCCATGGTGAATGATGGACGGATGATGCAAGGGAAGCCAACCTGTTTTTGAACATCCCAAGCTTCTTCCATGCTGTGAGCAATACCAGCACGTGGGCACTCAAGACCAATCTTCTTCATGGCCTTGTCAAAACGCTCACGGTTCTCTGCCTTGTCGATAGCATCAGCTTTTGCACCGATCATCTCAACATTGTATTTAGCTAGAACGCCGTGCTTTTCAAGGTCTAGAGCACAGTTTAATGCTGTCTGACCACCCATGGTAGGTAGGATTACATCAGGGCGCTCTTTAGCGATGATGTTCTCAACAACTTTCCAGTGAATTGGTTCGATGTAGGTTACGTCTGCAACATCAGGATCAGTCATGATGGTTGCAGGGTTTGAGTTAACTAGAATTACCTCGTAGCCTTCTTCACGAAGTGCTCTACAAGCCTGAGTACCAGAATAGTCAAACTCACAAGCCTGTCCAATAACGATAGGACCTGCACCTAGGATCAAAATCTTCTTTATATCAGTACGCTTTGGCATCTGTTATCCCCTAGTCTTTCTTACGGTAATTGCGCATTAGTTCTACAAAGTGTTGGAATAGATACATTGGATCATGTGGACCAGGACTTGCTTCAGGGTGACCCTGGAAGCTGAATGCAGGAACATCAGTACGCTCAACACCCTGTAAGGTGCCGTCAAACAGAGATTTATGAGTTGCCTTCAGATTTGCAGGCAGTGTAGCCTCATCAACGCAGAAGCCGTGGTTCTGTGAAGTGATGTAAACAACACCAGTTGCTAAATCACGAACTGGGTGGTTAGCACCGTGGTGACCACACTTCATCTTGATTGTCTTAGCACCAGAAGCTAATGACAGTAACTGGTGACCTAAACAAATACCGAACAGAGGGATCTTGTGCTCAATAAATTCTTTAATTGCTTCCTGTGCATAAGTACAAGGCTCTGGATCACCAGGACCATTTGACAGGAATACGCCATCAGGGTTCATCTTGATAACTTCACTTGCAGGGGTCATTGCAGGAACGACTGTTACCTTGCAACCTAGAGAGGCTAAAATGCGGAGAATGTTGCGCTTGATACCGAAATCATAAGCTACAACGTTGAATTCTGTACGGCTCTTGTTTACATAACCCTGACCTAACTCCCATGTACCTTCAGTCCATGTGTAGATTTCAGGAGTTGTAACTACCTTAGCTAGATCCATGCCTTTAAGACCTGGGAACTTACGAGCTAATTCAACAGCCTTTTCTTCAGTCATTTTAGGATCTGTTGATAGACAGCCGTTCTGAGCTCCCTTCTCACGAAGAATTCTTGTCAGCATACGAGTGTCAATGCCGTAGATACCTGGCTTTTTGTATTTTGCTAAGAAATCGCTTAAATTCTGTGTGCTACGGAAGTTTGATGCAACTAATGATAAATCACGAATGATTAAACCCATTGCGAATATATCACGAGATTCAACGTCTTCGTCATTAGTACCGTAATTACCAATATGTGGATAAGTTAATGTAACGATTTGGCTAGCGTATGAAGGATCGGTTAAAATTTCCTGATAGCCGGTCATAGATGTGTTGAAAACGACTTCACCAACAGTTGTTGTATTCTCAGCACCAAAAGCTTTACCTTTGAATACTGTACCGTCAGCAAGAGCCAAAATTGCGGATGCGACCACAAAGACCCCCAAAAATGTTATTGAGTACACCAAGTGACGCAGATCGAATATTTGCTTGTTAAATACACTGATCTTAGTCTGGGATATTTTAGACGAATCCTGTTTTTTTTCAAGATAAAAATGCGATCTTAGTCTCGTTTATTTTTTACTTATAAAACAATAAATTAAAAAATCATGAGCCATTTTGATAGACTCTAGGCATAAACTCAGAATTTTTTGCTAGCGTATAAGGTAAAAGACAGCTAAAAACAAAGCTGCAAAAAATCCTTGAATTTGATTATGTTATTGCGAGTTTTTAGTAAAAAATCAAGCTCATTCTTTAGTATAATGACAAGCTATATAAGCCGAGCTTTAAGTCTTTATAGCCAAAATTACTAGTAACGTTACAAAGATTAGATAAATGAGTTTTAACAAGTCAAATCATAAGCACTGTTCTTGCAGACATTTACTGTCAGCAGTGTCTTTTGCACCTGTTACAAGCACATTTACAAACGCAATTTCAAAATCATTTGTACTCGATTCAATTAAAAAATCTCTTCTCTCAATAGCACTTTCCTCTGTTTTAATGTGCATTGCTCTGTCGGCCTGCTCATCAGATGGTAAACCTTTAAAAATTAAATCAGGGGTAGATGATCCTGTAAGTATTGAGGTCAAAGGAGTGAAAAGTGAAGTGGTTGAACAGAATATCAACGCTTATTTAGCAACTCTGCCTACCATTTCTAAATCAAGAGCAAGACTGTACAGCCGAGAGATCACCGATAAGATCACTACAGCTATGCATTCCTTTGGCTACTACCATCCTACGGTTACTTTAGATTTTCCTAAAAAGGAAAGGCTTTTTGACAGAAGTTTAAAAGCTAATGTTGATTTAGGTAAGCCTTTATTTATTCGTAATTGTCAGATTGAAGTTATAGGTGAAGGCGCTTATTACAGCTCCTTTGCCAAGATCATTGATGAGAGCGGACTAAAGTCATACACCCTATTAAGACATGGTAATTACGAAAAGTTAAAAGAAGATCTAAAAAGCAGAGCTCTAGAAATAGGCTTTTTTGATGCAAAGATTATCTCTTCACGTATTTTGGTCTACAAAGAGCAGAACGTAGCTGATATCCAATTAGTTTTTGATACAGGTAAACGTTATCAGTTCGCCACTGTGATTGCGGATGCTAAAACAAAAGAGCTGATGCAACCATCATTATCTTTACAGAACTTTGTAGAAGGTGAGTATTTCTCATCGAAAAAACTCTCAGATTATACTTCAGCTTTATCTCAAACTAATTTCTACAAATCAGTTGATGTAAGACCGTTAGTTGAAGAGAAAAAAGATGGCAAAATTCCTGTATCAGTAGCGCTTGAACGACAATCTAAAAATTTATTCAGAGTAGGTTTAGGTTACTCAACAGATGAGAGTGTTCGTGGTATTTTAGCTTGGGACAAGCCTTTAATTAACTCAAAAGGGCATTCTTTTAGCTCATACTTTAGAGTATCAAGTATAAAGCAGGATGCTCAGGCAATTTATAAGATCCCTCATAAGAATCCCAATTTAGATTACTTCTATATCAAGTTAGCTCAAACTCATACTGACTTTAATGATACCTTATCAGACTTATCTCATGCTTCATTCCATTATGTAGCTAATATGACAGGTGTCTGGAGACGTGATTATTATTTAGCTCTAGAGTATGAAGACTTTATTCAAGGTCTTGAAAAAGATAAGGCATTGAATTTAACTCCAGGTGTTATTCTTTCAAGACGAACCACCACCGGAGGTTTAGATCCTAAGACAGGTTACAGTATCAGTTTTGATAACCGTTTTGGTACCAAAGCGGTAACAGATGCTAATTTCTTTAGATCAGAACTTGTGATTAAAGGTGTGTTCTCGCCTACAGAGAGAACCAGAGTCTTGTATAAGTTAATGCAGGGTGGAATTTTTGGCTCAGATGCAAATAAAGTGCCTCCGTCAATGAGATTCTTTGTAGGTGGTGAGCAGACCTTAAGAGGCTTTGGCTATAAGACCCAGTCATCAAGACGTTTAGGTTATCTTACAGGTTCTCGCTACCTAACAGCAGGAACACTAGAATATATGTTCCCTGTTGGTATTGAAAATTCTCGCGGTGCAGTATTTTTAGATTCAGCAATTTGTACTAATTCCTATTCAAAAGATAAATCGGTACTCTACGGACCAGGTATCGGCTTTAGATATATGTCAAAGTACGGAACCTTCAAAGTCGATCTTGCCTATGGCATTGATAACAAAAATGACAATCGACAGTTTAAGCTTCATCTGTCATTCGGCCCTGAGTTCTAACAGGAAAAGATAGAAAATAAAGAGTTAAATCATGAGTGCAAAAAAGACTATTAAAATAGCAGCTCTTGTAGGATCAGTAATTTCAATTCTGATCTTTTCAGCACTCTTTTACCTTTTTGCTACTACAAGCGGTCTGCGCTTTGTGATTGCAAGAGTAAATTCAGCTTTAAGTGATTATGTAAAAATTACAGCTGATATTGAAAAAGGCTCGGTATTAACAGGATTTAAAACTACCAAACCATTTGAGGTCTTAGTCTATGATGTAGTTGATGTCAGAGCTAAAAAACTCAATATTGAATATGACGGTTTAGGGTATCTTGCAATCTCTAGACTTGATATCAATTTAATCGATGCTGATACACTTGAAGTTGAGTTATTAGACTCAGATGACACTTCAAGTGATGATGAAACAGATGATGGTGAGAATTTTAGACTCAACATTCCTGTAAAAATCTTTATTAACAAGTTAAAACTTAAAGATTTTGCTTATTTGTCATCAGTAGTAGACGTTTTAGTTAAAAAAGCTGATTTGTCACTGCAGACCTATAAAGACTATGCTGCAGTAGATAAAGGTGAAATAGACAATCCAACTGTTCACTTAAAGTACGAGTCAGAGGATGACACTCCTAATAACTTACCTGAGATCTTAAGCTTTGATAATGGCAATGGCGCCATCGAAAAAATCCATGACATCTTTTTACCCTTAGATGCTGCACTACATAACCTGAAGTTAAAAGATGCCCACTACTATATGGATGGCTATGACACAGGTAATTTCAATGCCTTTGTAGATGTGTTCTGGTCTCAGTCATTATTAAAAGTTAAAACTATTGATGTGGAGCATCAATTAGGTAAAGCCTCCTTAAAAGGCTCAATGGATTTTATTGACTATTACAATCTAAACTTCAAATTAACAGGTGAGGGCGCAAAATCTGAATATAACCTTAAGAATTATGACGGCTCTTTATATGGTTTAAAAGGTAGCTTCTCTCTTACAGGTGACTTAGTGAACATGAATGTGGATATGTCAATTGACAGTCCATATGAGGTCAAGGTAAAAGGCAGATTAAATCCACTTTCAAATGAGTTGCCTTGCTATTTATCAATTGAATCAGACAAACTTTTTTATCCTCTGCAGAATACGCAGTCTTTAAAGAGTAAAACCAAAGAGCTGTCCTTATCTGAACTCTCTGATGTATTCAGTGCAGTTGAAAAGTCTTTATCTCCAAATCTTGAAAAAGAGGATCTCTTAAAAGACAGAATTAAAGCTCAAAACATGAAACTCCTGCTTACAGGAGCTGTTTTTAAAGAGATGCATCTGACTTTTGATTCTGAAATCTCAGGACATGGTTTTACAGACTTAAAAACAGATATTGATGCTACAGTAACTTTAGATAAAGCTCATTTTAATAACTTCTCTTTAGAAGGACTTTTAGGTAAGAGAAATTTTTCATCAAAGATTGAAGGTGATCTTATCTTTACAGATGGACCTAGCTATCAGGGTAACATTAAGATTAAAGCTGATGATGCCTCAGGTTTACATGAAAAGTTAAAAGGTGAGTTCTCTCTAAACTCTGATCTTTCAATTGGCTATGATCTTGACAGAGATGCGGTTATCTTTGATGTAGCGTCATTAAAATCAGATTTTTACTTCAACTCTCATAAAGCCAATCTGAATGTTGAGAATTTTTTAGGGTCAGTTAAAGATGGTTTCTCTGTAGATGTCTTTAAGTTATCTCAGAATGATAATTATGTAGTATTAAAAGGTGATGCATTTTCAGTTTTAGTAAAAGATGAAAATGGTAATTTGCATGTAGCTGAGGAATGGTATGACAAGATAGAGAAAATGCCAGAAAGTGTTAAAAAGTTTTTTGCTAATGGTAGAGGATTTAAAGAATTTTATGATGTGGCTACAGCAGTTATGAATGAAAGCAAAAAGGTAATGGACACTGATATTTTAAAAATTTCAGGCGGAGAGCTAACAGTAAATCCTAATTTATGCAATTATGTAGAAACCTTACATAATCAGTATAAAATGGTTCAAATTTTAAGCAATGGTTCAAACATAAAAAGTGAAGAAATAGAAAGATATAAAAGAATGGGAAAAGAAATAAAGTAACGCAAACGCCGCGCTTTGTATATAATGGACTGAAGGCGAGACTGTTATATGTAAGGGCG
>ENA-OPNI01000160-OPNI01000160.1-human-gut-metagenome-genome-assembly--contig:-NODE-160-length-24271-cov-4.555913_pt1 | contig 24271 bp, 23 predicted proteins | sample MGYA00241538_ERZ501773 | MGnify/ENA primary metagenome ERZ501773 (study PRJEB25962, sample SAMEA2042556) | human gut metagenome | biome: human gut; feature: human-associated habitat; material: faeces...
CCTCCTGCGGTTTAAATGGAGGTCCGCTTGAGGGTAAAGGCGAATACCCCGCTTATCTTGCATGTAATCTGTTTACCGATACCCCATCAGTTTATGTGGGCGAAGGGAATTTTCCACGAGTAATGCAGGACGGCAGGGATGGAGACGAAGAAGTTGGATATATTGCCAATATTACAGATTCAACTACCATCGGCTTCAAATATTTTGACTGCCATGATATTCGTGAAATCAGTATTTGGATCCGAGGCTATGCAGATGGCACTTTTGAAGTAAAGACAGCATGGGATGGAGAGGTACTGGCGACATTAGAGGTTCAATATACCAATGTCTGGGAAAAGTATACCGCACCGGTTACGATTCCGGATGGAATACAGGCGCTTTACCTGACCTATCGCGGTAACGGAAATGCTTCGAAACAGAAGCTTCGAAGATTCCGTTTTACCGGAGGGTTATATACAGCAGGAGGATGGCATCCATGTAAAAACCGTATCCGGATGGCTGGATGAGTTTTGCAACGGAGAAGGCTTATGCCGCTGGGTAAAGGGCAACAATATTTCGAAGACAGAAATACCGGCATGGTATACACACAATGCAAAGATGGAACTGGAACTGACGGATACCCTGAATGAACATCGGGACGCAGCTCTGCGTATGCAGTTTGAAAAGGACGGATCTCTGACTAATACCGGTTACTGCGGTATATCCGTAAAGGCTGGAGAAAGTTACTCTTTGTATTTATTTGCAAAAGCAAAGGAAGAAATAGGACTGGACGTAGCGATCGAATACCAGGGAAAAGTACTGACTGGAAACAGTCTGGTGGTTTCCGGTCAGGAGTATACAAGATATGACATGAAGCTGACAGCAGCTGAGGATTGTCACGAGGCACAGCTTACTATTTCCTGCAAAGAAGGTGGAGAGATTCTGCTGGGATTTATTTCACTAATGCCTGACAATACCTACATGGGGCATGGACTCAGAACAGATCTTGTAGAAAAGCTTAAGGGAATGAGTCCAAAGTTTATGCGTTTTCCCGGAGGCTGTATTGTGGAAGGAACGACACCGTCCACAGCGATGAGATTTCGGGATACGGTAGGTCCGGCATGGGAAAGACCCAGTAAGCTGTTTGTATGGCATTACAGAAGTACATTAGGACTTGGCTTTCATGAATATCTGCAGCTTTGCGAGGATCTGGGGATGGAGCCCCTGTATGTATGTAACTGCGGAATGACCTGTCAGGGAAGAAAGAGTGTCCTTCTGGAGGGAGAGGCTCTTGATGAAATGGTACAGGATACACTGGATGCCATTGAATATGCTATCGGCTCTAAGGAAAGCAAATGGGGAAGGCTTCGTGCTTCTATGGGGCATCCGGAACCCTTTAAAATGACCTATCTGGAAATTGGTAATGAAAACTGGGGTCCGGATTATGAAAAGCGATACAACATGATTTATAAGAAGGTAAAGGAACTGTATCCCCAGATTAAAACCATAGCCAATGAGCATGTAGAGAAAAATGGTTGTCCTGCCGAGTGCGTGGATGAACATTTTTACAATACAACAGAGTTCTTTGCAGAACGTGTAAATTATTATGATGACTACGATCGTAAGGGACCAAAAATCTTTGTAGGAGAGGTGGCTGTAAACGAAGGCAACTATATGGGACAGTTGTATGCGGCTTTGGGAGAAGCGGCTTTCCTTATGGGTATTGAGAAAAATCAGGATATCGTAACATTGGCCTCTTATGCTCCATTATTTGAAAATGTAAATTACAGAGCGTGGTATCCTAATCTGATTCGTTTCAATAATCATCAGAGCCTTGGAATTCCTACTTATTATATATGGAAAATGTTCGGTCAAAATCGCGGAGAATATGTGGTGCGATCCGAAGATGAGGGAGGACGTGTTTATCGTCCGAGAACCGGAATGGCATCTTTAAAATCCAATAAGGAACTTCGTTTCAGAAATCCCATTTGGAATGGAGAAGAAGCAAAGATTACACATGAATTAATGGGACATGTGCAGGATACAGAGGATGGCCGCCTGCTTCAGCTTCCGGATGAGGAGCAGAAAAAGGAATTTCACAGTATTCTGGAATGGGCTGATGAGACCAAGAGCTTTGTGGTATTTGGAGAAGAAGACCAGACTTATGGAAGATTTGAGACCGATATTTTTGTTGAGGAAAATGCTTACTTCGAGTTGGGTATATTCAGTGCCAGGGTGGTTCGTTCCTATTATGAGGAGCAGCTCGTGATTACGGCCGGAGTGGAAAAAGAATGGGATGCAGCTCTGGTGCGTCCGTTCCTTTGGAAGGTTAATGGAGGACAATGTTCACTGGAAGAGTTTGGCTATATGCATGACAACAAGCTGACTGAGGACTTTGCTATTTCAGTAAAACCGGGAGAATATCACCGCTTTGGATATGAAACGGACGGAAAACAGATTCGCCTGTATGTTGATGGTGAGCTTCAGAAGGAAATTTCGATTCCCTACGGACCTGCTTTTGTTTCGGTAGTAACTGACACCAAGGACGAAATCATTATTAAGGCGGTTAATTTTGCAGGAGATGTGGATCCGGTTTCCATTACACTGGACTGTCAGGTACAGGGCGACTATACCGTAACACTTCTTAGCGGTGAAAAGGGGGATGAAAACAGCTTTGAAGAGCCGGAGAAGGTGAAGAATATTACCGTGAATATGCATGGCGCTTCCTCAGAGTTCGTATACGAGGCACCGCCATATTCTGTCAGTGTTTTGCGATTGAAGAAGTGCGAAGCGTTTTAGAGGTTGACGCTGAACAGAAGATAAGAGAATAGAAAGACAAATGTTTTTATAAAAAAATGGCATTTATCGCCATTCCGATTTCCCTGCAGAGCATGATCACCATCGGTGTCAATATGACCGATACCGTCATGGTGGGAAAGCTTGGGGAAGCAGACCCATTATCGGACTTTACAATATAACACCTGAAACGGCTCAGATTGTCGGTGAGCTTATGGACGCCATCGCATTTATTGTTATTTTTCAGTCTATGAACAGCATTCTGACAAAGGGAGTGCTCCGTGGCGGTGGTGATACGAAATTTCTCATGCTGGCATTCACAGAAAGCAATTTTGTATGGCTCTGAATAGTTATAAATTTTAGGATGTCAAAAAAGTTTTGATGGGTGGCTGGATAAACTGTAAACCAGATCAAAATATAGTCAAAAAATTATCGATATCCGACCTCACACACGTTATAATATAAGTAATCTAATAAGAAAACAGTGTTATAATATGAGAAAAGGAGGGCCTAAAAATGTTCATATTCTTAGATATTGATGGTGTTTTAAATAAAGAATCAGACTGGTCGAAACCATTTTCTCTCAACAGTGATTGTATTCGCCGTTTTTGTGAAAAAAATAGAGAAGCTCGTATTATTTTGATTTCCTCTTGGAAGAATGGCTTTATCTCATCTCACAATGAGAAAAATACGCCACAAATAAAAGAATTAGAGGCACAACTGGACCGTTATGGCATTCGCATTGGAAAGTGTGTGATAATCGATATAGGGATTATGCTGTCAGGGATTATTTGAAAGAACATCCCTCTATAAAGGAATACGTCGTAGTAGATGACGATATTAAGGAATATTCATCGAAAGATATCCCCCATTTAAGATTGGTAGACAGTAAGGTAGGGTTTCGGTAAGGAAATAAGACGGTCAGGGTGCTGAAAACATCAAAGACCGATACCAGTGAGCGCAAAGTTTATATACCGGGATTTGTGGCACAGTGCCTTATCGATATAAAGAAGGAACAGGATGAGGTTTTTCATAGCCTGCGCCATACAAGCGTCACATACAAACTGAAACTGAGCGATGGAGATATCAAAGCCGTCCAGGGAGATTCCGGACATGCACAGGCGGACATGGTAACGGAAGTGTATGGTCATATCATTGATGAGGACCGGCGGAAGAATGCAGAGAGAATGGAGAAGAAAATAAGATTACCATACCGGAGGGAGTAAATCCCGAACTGCTGATGAAAGTACTTGGCAATCCGGAGATGGCGGCTTTGCTTACTTCTCTGGCGAAGACAATGAAAGTATAAATATAGAAGAACGATATTGTGTGGAGTAAGAAATCTATGCAGTATCGTTTTTTTCGTTTCTTGTGAAAAAATTTGTAGTTATTTGTAAGAATTTGTCGAGAAGTGCCATGTATATAATGTAGTGAGGTTTTAACATGACCAAAGACGAAGAAATCAGAATGATAAATGAAAAACTGGATTTTTATGTAATGGAGGCAAGTGATGAGGAGTTCGATACCGAAGAGGTACGCAAACTTGTGAAGCGATTAGATGAATTGGATCCCATACCATTGCCGTGGAAATCGGATGAGGAAGCATTGAAAGACTTCTGGGATTATTGTGAAGAGAGACAGAGGGAAGAACGTATAATAGCAGAGATGAAAATTAAGGGCTGAGAAGTCAGTGCCTTTGGAAAAAGTATGTGGTAAAATATATATACGAGAAGTCTGTAAATCGAGATTTGTCTGTGAAAAGCCCGTGAATAAGCGGATGTTAATATGTATTGCTTGTGGCAACGGCTCTATTGAATATAGAATTGAGCTATCAAAAACAAGGAGGCAGGAAGTAAAGGATACCAAGGTCGAAGATGACAGCTTTTATCTTCTCACTCTTGCAACAGTTGCTAAGGAACTTAAAAGAAGAGGTCTTGAAGAGGCAAAAGTATTCCTTGCTGTAGGACTTCCACTTACAAGATTTGGAGCTGAGAAGAATGATTTTATCAAGTACCTGACAAAGAATAAGCGTGTAAGCTTCAAATATGAGAATGAGTCATATCATATTGAAATTGATGATGTGGCAGTATTTCCTCAGTGCTATGCAGCAGTAGTGGACAAGATTCCTACAATGGCAAAGAAAACGCTGATAGTAGATATCGGTAGCTGGACAATCGACATTATGCCGGTAATCAACAAGTCACCGGATGAATCAAAGTGTGTGACGATTCCAAAAGGTCTTATTACCTGTATGCGTTCTATCAATGAGCAGTGTGTAAGACAGCTTAACGGAGAGGTAGACGAGTCAGAGATACAGAATATCATGCGATATGGCAGGTCAGATATTGATGATGAATACTTTGCCATTATCAAGGCAGAGATAGAGGATTTTGTCGATAAGGTATATAACTCAATCCGTGAGTTTGGGTATAACTTAAAAACTACACCGATTGTATTTGTCGGAGGCGGGGCAGTTGTGATGAAGAATTTTGGTAGTCATGATGCTAAGAACATTTCCTATAACCTTGATGTAAAGGCAAATGCAAGAGGATATGAGCAGCTTGCCACAATGGGACTTAAAAGCACTAAGCGATTATCATAAGGAGGCAGATGATGGGAAGAAGACTTGAATATGAAGTAAAAACTTCTGTCCGCCTCAACATGAGCAATCCTCAGCATGTGAAAATCAATGATGTGATTCAGAACCTTGATCCGAAGATTTTCAAATCTAAGAACCAGTTCATCATAGATGCGATTCAGTTCTATATTGATAATTATGGAAAAGAAACCTTTGTTATCAAGAAGAAGGAAAAAGAGAGGGCTGAATATATCCGGTCAGAAGATATTGAGGATATTAAGGAAGAAGTCATTGAAGTAGCAACCAATGAGGCTAGGAAAGAGGTCATAAGGCTGTTAGGCGGAGTGATATCCGGGATGAATGTTGGTCAGCCGGTAATAATGCAGGCAGCCAATAGTGAAGCACAAGAACCTACAGAAGATGTTATGGACGATGCAGATGTTGCAGGACTTGCAATGGGATGGATGTCGAAAGGAGACTGATTATTATGAGAAGAGTTATGGGAGCCGTAGGAACAGTAATTTTAGAGATACTCAAGTGGATATTAAGGATAATTCTTGGAGCGTTGAAGCTGGTCTTAGGACTTGCCAGAATAATTCTTCTTCTATTCGCTATGGTGGCAAGGATATTTCTTTCATTCGTAAGAATGGGCACATTCTGAGAGGAGGTGAGCGTATGCAGGTAAAGGGTTTATTCTTAAATTATAAGAAAAACAGAAGACTTATGCAGTATTTCTTTAAAATAAGAGAGCTGGTATAATGAAAGGAGTTTAAGATGCACAGAATACGGGACAGTCCTATGTGTCCCGTGCATTACAGATAAATAGTTCACCGCAAGGGTGGATGGCACGGAACACAAAGCCCGTCCCTCTTGCGGAGAAGGGATGGGTGATTACTATGAAGAAGATAAGTATTATCTTATTATCCGCAGTACTGGTCTTTTCAATGGCTGCCTGTAATGGTGGTAAGACTATAGTGTGTTTGTAGAGACAGACCTCAACAAAGCAAGTACCATTGATGGACAGCGGTTATCATCTGAGGATGCAATCGCAGAATATATTGCAAGTATGTTACTTTTGGAAACAGATCCGGTATTCTACATCAGTTATGATGGAGTTTACACGACAGGCGGCACAGACTATTACGAGTTTCGATGTCACAGATAAATAAAAACGAATAGAAGCAGAAGGAAGAAAGATGTAAGCCATAAACTTATGTCTTTCTTTTTTTATGCGTAAATTAAGGAGGAAAGAGCACATGAAACAGAAACTAAAGCGTTTTATGGCAGGATTTATGGCTATGCTCACACTGGTTGGAACACTCTTTACGAATGGAACAACAGCATTTGCAGCCAGTCCGCAGGCAAATATTGCGTTCTGGAATGCGTCAGTCAAAAATTCCGGAGAAGTAAGTGAGCTGAAGCCCGGATATAATCATGGCAAGATTCTGTATTCAATTCTTGACGGAAATTCTGCATATTGTATGAATTTCGGATTAAGAGCAGATGGCGGTCAGCTTATGAACAGCTACGATGATGCGAGCACATCAATGTCAGCACAGCAGAGAAAGCTTTTAAGTTACTGCCTTTATTATGGGTTTAACAGTACACAAAAGGCGGCACCAAGCAACAGTCAGTGCGATGAGTATATCGCAACTCAGGCAATGGTATGGGTTATTGTAGCAGATATCTTTGGAACCGGAAGCGGTGATTCAGCAGCAAGAAAGCTCTGTAACACAGCACCAAGTCCTGATTCTTCATACAGCTATTATGAGAGACTCAGGGACAATATCAGCAGCTCCTACAATGCAACACTTCCAAGTTTTGCATCACGCAGAACCAGTGAGGCACCAACTTATGAGCTGAAGTGGAATGAGGGAAGTCAGAGATTTGAAACAACATTATCTGACAGCAATGGTGTCTTATCAGACTTTGATTTTGGCATCAGCGGATATTCTGTTGATAAGAATGGCAACAGTATTACAATCTCTTCAACGAGTGTGAATACCACAGCTACAACAGGAACATTCACATCCAATGCTGGCAAGGTTGAGACAACATCAAGCTGTGTATTCTGGCTTACAGGAAAGAGCGGATATCAGGAGTTTATTTCTGAAAGACCGACAGCAGATCCTATCAAAGCATATATCAAGGTCAAGACAGAGAATATCGGTTATGGTGAGCTTACAAAGACAGATGAGTCAAGCGGAGTGAAGCTTTCCGGTGCAGTCTATGGAATTTATTCTGACAGCGGATGCACAAACAGAGTACAGACCATGACAACAGATGGAAACGGATATGCAAAGTCAGCTGCACTTGTCGCAGGCACTTATTATGTAAAAGAGATTACCGCACCAAAGGGATATGTCCTTTCCGGTAAGGTTCATACACTTACTGTAAAAGCTGGACAGACAACAGGAATCTCTGCAACAGATAAAGAGCAGCTTGGAGCAATCACAATCTATAAAGAGGGTGAGGTGCTTAGCTCATGGAATGGAAGCAATTTCACTTATGAGAAAAAGAAGCTTTCCGGAGCAGCGTTCAAGGTAACTGCAGGAGCAGATATCTACAAGGCAGATGGTACAAAGGTGTATAGTGCTGGCGATGTTGTGGCAGAAAGCCTTACAACAGGAACTGACGGACAGGTGGTATTATCTGACCTTCATCTTGGAACTTATGTGGTAACTGAGATTAAGAGCATTGACGGGTATACAATCAATACCACACCTCAGACAGTAGCAGTTGAGTATAAGGACCAGACTGTGACAGTACAGTATGAATCAACTACGATTGAGAATACAAGACAGAAAGCGGATGTATCTGTCGTAAAGAAGGACTCTGACACAGAGAACCCTCTTGATGGCGGCAAGTACACACTTTATGCCGGAAATGACATCAAAAACTATGCCGGACAGGTTATTGTGACAAAGGGTACAGCTCTTGAGACAGTAACTACAGGTGAGGACGGAAAGGCAAGCTACAGCGTGGATCTGCCAATCTCTAACGGATATTATGTCTCAGAGACACAGGCACCATATGCGTATATCAGAAACAGTAAAGATGTTTACAGCTTCAATTTCAATGTATTACCTGAAACACAGGCAAAGGCATCATTCAGTCACACATTTGTAAATGACAGAACCACAGCAAAGATTCATATCTACAAGGTAGATAAGGAATCAGGCAAGGCAGCAGCCCAGGGAGATGCAAGCCTTGAAGGTGCAGTTTATGGTCTTTATGCGAGAAACGATATCGTGCATCCGGACGGAGCAACAGGAGTCGTATTCAAATCAGGAGACCTTGTAGCAACACTTACAACAGATAAGAATGGCGAAGCAGAGGTCAATAACCTTTACCTTGGAAACTATTATGTGAAAGAAATCACTCCATCAGAGGGGTATCTTTTAGACGAAGAGGAGCACGATGTAGTATGCGACTATGAGGGAGACCTTGTAGCAGAGGTATCAAGAAGCACAACCTCAGCAGAGCAGGTCATCAAGCAGCCATTCCAGCTTATCAAGGTATCTGACAATGGCGATGATACTGAAGCAGGCTTGTTGGCAGGTGCAGAGTTCACAGCATACTTAAAATCTTCTTTATCCGTAAAGGCAGATGGAAGTTATGACTTTGACAAGGCAACTCCGGTAGTAATCGGGGAAAACGGAGCAACAACAATCACATCCGATGACAAGGGACATGCAGTTTCCATTGCAATTCCTTATGGAACTTATGTGGTAGTAGAGTCAAAGACTCCGCATAACATGAAGACAATCAAGCCATTTGAGGTAAAAATCAGCGAGAACCATCCTGACAAGCCTCAGACATGGAGAGTATTCCTTGACAGGGAGTTTACTGCAAAGCTTCGTGTAATCAAGAAGGATTCCGATACAAAGCAGACAGTACTTGTACCAAACGCAGAGTTTAAGATCTTCAATATTGATAAGAACGAATATGTAAAGCAGTACACAACTTATCCGTCAAAGGTAGAGCATACTTCATTCTTTACTGATGAGGACGGAGATTTAATCTTACCGGAGGCACTTAAAATCGGTAACTACTGCATTGAGGAAGTGTCTGCACCATTTGGCTATGTTGTAAATGATAAGTATGTCAACATCTCTGTTGATACTGATACAGCATTTGAAACAGATGGTGATACAAATGATGCGATCATCACCGTGGAATATTCAGACGCCCCTGCAGTCGGAGAGCTGACTGTAGAAAAGAAGGGAGAGGTACTTGACGGATTCAAGGGAGGACTTCTTGCAAGCTCATATGAGAAAGAGTTTGTTTATAAGGAAGGCTCACTTGCCGGAGCAAAATTCAAAGTTTATGCTGCCGAGGATATTTACACAGCAGACAACCAGAAGGATGCAGACGGAAACCGCATTAAGTATTACAGCAAGGGAGACCTTGTGACAACTCTTACAACTGGCAAGGATGGAAAGGCAACAGCTAAGAATCTTCCTCTTGGACAGTACAGAGTTGTGGAAGCATCTGCTCCATACGGATATGTATTAAATCCGAATGAGCAGAAAGTGACATTCACATATGTGGATGATAAGACACCTGTTATCAAGGAAAGCCTTACTTTCTCAGATGACAGACAGAAGCTTGATATGTCAGTGACTAAGCTTGATGCAGAAGATAACACACCGATTGCAGGTGCAGTATTTGGTCTTTATGCAGACGAGGATATCAAGAATGTAGATGGCAAGGTAATTATCGAGAAAGGCACACTTCTTGAGAAGGCAACATCTGATGAGAATGGAAAGATTGCTTTTGTTAAGGATTATCCATTTGCAAAATATGTTGCAAGGGAGCTTGTAAAGCCTGCCGGATATGTGACAAATGAGGAAGCAGTAAACTTTGATACAAAATATCAGGGACAGGATGTTAAGACTGCTGTATATAACAGCGAGTATAAAAACACTCCTACAACCTTTGAGTTTACAAAGACAGATATCACAAGCGGTGCAGAGCTTACAGGTGCAACACTTACTGTACTTGATAAGGATGGAAATGTGGTAGACACATGGACATCTGATGCTAAGGAAGCACATGTGATCAAGAGACTTGTCGTAGGCGAGACTTACACACTTCGTGAGGAGTTTGCTCCATACGGATACCTGAAAGCAACTGATATCCAGTTTACTGTAGAGGATACAGGCGATGTGCAGCATGTCGAGATGAAGGACGAGGTTCCGACAGGTTCTATCGTAATCAACAAGGATGGTGAGTTTGTAACAGATACCACTCTTATGAAGGGACACTGGTATGATTTCATTTTCAATTACTTCAAGGATAGTCTCGCAGGAGTAACCTTTGATGTATATGCAAAAGAGGATATCGTGAGTGCAGACGGACTTGGAACTGTATACCACAAAGCTGGTGACAAGGTAGCAACCATTGTTACGAACGATAAGGGCATTGCAAGAATTGATGACCTTCCACTTGGCAAGTATTATCTTGTAGAGACAAAGACATTAGATGGATTTGTACTTGATGATACACCGATTGACGCAGACCTTTCCTATATCGACCAGAATACAAAGGTTGTATTTGCAGGAATGGATGTGATAAATGAGCGTCAGAAAGTGCAGATTACTGTAACCAAGACGGATTCAGAGACTAAGGAAGCACTTGAAGGAGCAGTATTCGGTTTATTTGCGAAAGAAGATATCGTAAATAAAGATGGCAAGGTAATCGTAAAAGCTGATACACAGATTGAGAGAACAGTAACAGGTAAGGATGGAAAGGCTGCATTTACCTCTGACCTTCCGCTTGGACAGTATTATGTCAAAGAACTTGAGGCACCAAAGGGCTATGTGAAGTCAGATAAGACATTTGATGTGGATGCTTCATATCAGGGAGATAAGGTAAAGGTTATCGAGTTTAAGGCAGCATTTGAAAATGCACCGATCAAGGTAGAGATTTCAAAGACTGATATCACAGGCGAGAAAGAATTACCTGGAGCAAAGCTTTCAGTTATTGATGCTGATGGAAAGCTTGTTGAGAGCTGGATATCTGAAGTAGGAAAGACTCATATGATTGAGAGACTTCCTGTCGGAAAGTACACACTCAGAGAGGAATCTGCACCGTATGGATATAAGGTGGCAAGTGATGTAACCTTTGAAGTAAAGGAGACAGCAGAAATCCAGAAGGTATCCATGAAGGATGAGCAGGCAGTCGGTAAGATTGTCATTGAGAAAACTGACAAAGTAACCGGAAAGCTAATCGAGGGTGTTGTATTTGAAGTAAGAGATAAGGACGGAAAGGTGCTTGATACACTCACTACTGACAAGAATGGTCATGCAGAGAGCAAGGAGCTTCCTATCTGTACTTACAACGAGGATGGAACTTTTAAGGAAGATATCCATTATACAGTAGTTGAGACAAAAGCAGCTGACGGATATATCCTTGATGAAACAGCTCACGATGTAACTCTTCGATATGATGACAATGCACCGGATGTTGTTGTAGCAACTCTTAAGCTTGTCAATGTACCGACAGAGCCTAAGCTTCCACAGACAGGAGACAATGCAAATCCGCTTCTTTATCTTGGAATTGGTGCACTTGCACTTATTACAGGTGTTGGAGTCGGACTTCGTGGAAGAAAGAAAAAGAATAAACAGTAACAATTAACCTTGCGGGGAATGTAAGCCAGTGACTTATGTTCCCTGCTTTTTTTGATTTGGAGGACAAACAGTGGTAGGAGAAAGAATCAGATATTACAGAAAACGACAAAAAATGACACTCAGGGAACTGGGCGAGAAAAGTGGTTTTGAAAATAGAGGTGATGTAAGAATTGCCCAATACGAAAATGGTTCAAGAGTTCCAAGGACGGGAACGTTGAACAGGATTGCAAAGGCACTTGGCATTCCGCCGGAAGAATTATTCTGTGAGGACTGTAGAAAGTGCATGTTTCTCAAGAATTATTACAGAAAGAAAAGAAAATCTCATACCACTTTTGATATGGGAATCGAAGAAGACAACAGTTACAGAGAACACAAAAATCCCGAGGATGAAGGGATTTTGTATGACAATTTAGATTAAGGAGGAACCGTAATATGATGAATTACGAGATTTTTAAGGAAGTAGTAAAAGAAAAGTTTATGGATTATATGCCTGAGAAGTTCAAAGGAATGGAGCTTGTGGTAGAACCCGTGGAAAAGGTGAATGTGACTCTTGATGGCATCATCTTAAGAGAGGAAGGCAGGAACATTTCGCCTACGATTTATATCAATGACATGTATAAGAAGTATCAGGACTGTGGTGACCTTGAGGAAACACTTATGGCTGCATGTGACTTCATGGAAAGGGCATATGAGCAGGCTCCGGTTGTTGATGTGGACAGCATTATGAGAGATGCTAACGAGAAGATTGTATTCCAGCTCATCAATACAGAGCAGAATAAGACATTTTTGGAACAGGTGCCGCACAGAGAGTTCCAGGATCTTTCTATTGTGTATAAGGTAATAATCAGTGCAGATAAGGATGCGGTGCAGAGTTCAAAAATTACAAATGAATTTGCGAAAAGACTTGGAATGAGCGAGGAACAGCTCTTTAAGTGTGCAGCGGAAAACACAAGAAGACTCTTCCCACCTGTCGTTCGTAGTATGAATGACATTATGAAAGAAATGTTCGCAAGGGATGGGATGCCACAGGAGATCGCAGAGATGATGATAGCTGAGATTCCACCGGAGCAGACGATGTGGGTGATTTCCAATGAAAATGGTATCAATGGTGCAGCATCCATGCTTTATGAGAATGAGCTTCATGAGCTGGCAGAGAGTTTAGAGAGTGACCTTTATATTCTCCCTTCGAGCGTGCATGAGGTTATTGCAGTATCTTCAGATATGGGAAGCCCTGAGATGCTAGCACAGATGGTAGTCGAGGTAAATATGCAGGAGGTGTCTTTGGACGAGAGACTTTCCAATCAGGTATATCACTATGATAAGGATTTAAGAAAACTTACCCTTGCAACTGATACACCAAACAAGAGACTTGATGGTATCGTTGCAGAACCTCCCCTTGTATATGATGCGAAGGAAAAGTCCAGATAGGAGGCAGTTATGGAGCAGGAACTTACAATGGAAGAACTCATTGCTCTCATAAACAGCCAGAAAGGTGACTTTGTTATCCGTGTCGAGTTTGGAGAGGAGGCGGTGTCTGATGCCAAAGAAGAATGACTTCAAGCTTGATGTGGTTTCGGTAAGACTTGTAAAGGATGCTCCGATTTATTCGGAGCACACCTTTAATAATCCGGCGGATATAGCTGCTGTCATGGGAGACTGTATGTGCCAGTTTGACAGGGAAGTAGTGTGTGTGGTCAATCTAAGGTCAGATTTAAAACCTATCAATGTGCATTTTGCAAGTGTTGGTTCTTTAAATGAGGCAATGGCACATCCGAGAGAGCTGTTTAAATCAAGTATCTTAAGCAATGCTGCAAGCATGATGTTAATCCATTGTCATCCATCCGGAAATGTATTCCCAAGCAAGGCAGACACGATGATGACAGACCGCATGAACAAGCTGTGTGAACTGATGGGAATACCGCTCATTGACCATATCATAGTCGGTGGAGACAATCGTGAATTTTTCAGTTTCAGGGAAAAAGGCATGATTGATAATCCTAAGATTACCCTAAGCACAGATTACCGGACACTTGATATCAAGTCACCGCTTGTAGCAGAGCAGGGAAAGGCAAGGTGAAAGCATGGATGGAAGATTTACGGATGAAGAGCTTGCCATAGCAAAGAGTGTTGACCTGTGTGCAGTTGCTGAAAGCCTTGGGTATACAGTAAAGAGGATTGGCAAATACCACACTTTAAAGGAGATGGATTCCATCCGTATCTATAACAGAAGCCATTGGTACAGATGGTCAAGGCAGTTTGACAAAGGCAACAATGGCGGCTCACAGATAGATTTCTTACGGGTATTTTGTGGAATGAGTGTAAAAGAGGCTGTGTTCTGGCTTTTAGATTTCGCAGGATACAGAAGAATTGAGAAGCCTGTAAAGCAGTCACTTGTTCATCAGGTATCGCAGAAGCAGGCAGAGGAGAGAAAGCCATTTGTCCTACCGGAACCGGCAGGAGATAATTCCTATCTTATTTCATATCTGAATCAGGAGAGAGGAATCAGCAGAGTAGTCATAGATCTGTTTTTAAAAGATGGACTGATTTATGAGAGCAGGCATTACCACAATGTTGTTTTCAAAGGAAATGATAAAAATGGAGTGACAAGATTTGCAAGTATGCGGGGAGTGTTTGATAAGCAGGGCAAGCCATTCAAGTGTGATGTCACAGGAAATGATAAAAACTATGGATTTAATGTGGTAAATGTTAACAGTACAGAGCTTGTAGTATTTGAGGCTGCAATCGACCTTATGAGTTATGTCGATATCTTCGCAGATTATGAATCAAATAAGCTGGCACTTGGGATGCTTGCAGATGCACCACTTGAGACTTTTCTTCGGGAACATCCGCAGATTACTTCCATCCGGTTCTGCCTTGATGGAGATGAGCCGGGGAGAAAAGCAGCAGCTGAACTTATGAGAAAGTATTATGAGCTTGGATATGAGGTAGAAGACTGTCCGCCACCTGCCGGATATAAGGATTACAACGAGTGGCTTGTAGCGGCAAAGCTTAATCTGAACAGGATGAATAAGCGAGCAGATGAACCAGTCAGGGCATGAGAAAACGGATTTTGATGTGTGGGGGCAGAAAGCGCCCCAAAAACAGCAAAGTGGGGGCAGAAAGCGCCCCCAAAATGTCAAAGTGGGGGCAAAAAGTGCCCCCACAATTTGGACACGACAAAATCCGGACGAAAGCAAAAATAAAAGTGGGGGCAGAAAGCGCCCCCAAAATAACAAAATGGGGGCAGAAAGCGCCCCCAAAGTAGCAAAGTGGGGGCAAAAAGCGCCCCCACTTTCATAAACAGAGGGTTTTAGGGAGATTTTCTCCCTAACTAGATGGCATTAGGACAGAGATGTCTCTAATGCGTATCTAGCCGTAAACCTAAGAGATTCAGACAGGCGTGTGGGTGGAAGAGATATACAAAACACGGATAAGGGAGGTGCAGGAAAGCAATGGATAAAGAACTTACAATAATCACAGAACCAGAGGAACTTATTGCCTGGGCAGACACATTTGATATCTTACTAAACCCTTCGATAGAAGATGCTGCAATTCTGCTTAACTATATGGAAGGACATGATTATGCCATTGGCATAGATTCAGATGGGAAGATGTACAGGCAGGATATTGCTGAAGAGAATGGCGAGATAGAACCATATTTGATTGATGATGTTATAGATATTGTCTGTGAATGGAACTATGAACTGATACTTGATGCGGAAGCACACAGGAGTGATCCAAAGGATTTTAACGACTATAACGAGTATCAGAGCAGGTATGAAAGTCTGAAAGCAGATGAAAAGAGACTGGACAGATTGTTTGATAAAACCAGTTATGGTAAGGAACTTATAGAAGTTGCCACAGAGCTTGCAGACAGGGTTATTGCCCAGCTGGGTAATAAAGAACTGGAAAAAGCTGCTGTAACAGTAGCAGAAGGAGTAAGAGAATACAGTACGGGTAAGAGAGGAAGGTGATCCTATGGCAGATAAAGTTCATTGTATAAGGAAAACACTAAGACTTATGCCACAGGAAGCGAAGGTGCTTTCTGATAAGGCAAAGGCAAATGGAATGAATGAAGCCGAATATATCAGGCTTCTAATCAGTCAGAAACCAAATGATTATCCGGAAGTAAGGAAACTTCTTAAAGAGCTTATTAATGAGGTAAACCGTATCGGCATTAACATCAATCAGATTGTATTTAACAGCAATGCACAGCTGTATTCCAAGAAAGATAAGGAACAGCTTGTGGCATATATGAAAAAGCTGAATCAGTCTGTCAGCGAGGCGGTGGTAAAGATTGGCAATCAGTAAGATACTTCACATGAAGGACAGCGGGAATTCTTTTCATGCAAGGCATTTAAAGCGGGCACTGGATTATGTGATGAATCCTGAGAAAACGCAGGGAGGAAGACTTGTGGGAGCCATAAACTGCCAGACAGATATGGCTTTTGAGCAGATGATGGATACAAAGAAGCAGTTTGGAAAAACAGACAAGCGACAGGGGTATCATATCATTCTTTCTTTCAAAGAGGATGAGGTGGAACCGGACAGGGCTTTTGAGATAACACAGAAGTTTGTAGCAGAATATCTTGGTGATGCCTATGAAGCGGTATTTGTGGTTCATGATAATACAGACCATGTTCATTCACACATTGTATTTAACAGTGTAAGCTTTGTGGATGGGAAAAAGTATCGCTATGAGAAAGGTGACTGGGCAAAGTATATCCAGCCAATTACCAATAAGCTGTGTCAGGAGTATGGTCTTTCCATTATAGATGTGGAGGATGGCAGCAAAGAGAAACAGCATGAGAATTATAAGGACTGGAGCGAATATCGTGAAGGCAGCTTTGTGTGGGCAGATATGATAAAAAGAGATTTGGATGCCTGCATTTTACAGGCAAATGATTTCAGTGGATTTCTGGAGCTGCTGTCGGAAAAAGGATATGAGGTCAAGCAGGGAAAGTATCTGGCAGTCAGACCACAGGGGATGACAAGATTCAGAAGATGTAAGACTCTTGGCGAGAATTATTCACAGGAAGCTATTGTGGAGCGTATTGCTAAGGAAGATTTATCTTTTTACCAGTCACAGAATGAGGAAAAACAGGCAGCGATAGTAAAGTGCTATGTCAAAAGATACCACAGGGCGAAGATGTCAGGCTTGCAGAAAAGATATTATGCAAAGCTTTACCGGATTGGAAAGCTGAAAAAGAAGCCATACAGTCAGGTATGGAAGTATAGGGATGATATCCGAAAGATGCATAAGCTGCAGGAGCAGTATCTATTTCTGGTAAGGCATAAGATTGAGAGTGCGGAAGAACTTGTGTCGGTACTTGATAATCTGACGGATAAGAAGAAAGAAGCATCAAAGGAAAAGAGTAAGACCTATAAGGCTAAGGAAAGATTCAAAGATATTTTTGACAAGGCTGAACAAATCCGGGAGCTTAATGATGCGGAATCGTGTTATCAGAGTGGGGATACCTTCTTTGAAGATGAGCACAATGCATGGGAAAGGCTTAACACTGAACTTTTAGCACAGGGATACAGTGTGGAAGAGGTCGAGAGTCTTAGAAAGAAATATGAGAGCAAGTATGCACAAGACTGTAAGGCAGAACGGGCGGTATCAAAGGAACTTAGCCTTGGAAGATCAATATGGAAGGAACTTACTGTATCAGCTTCGGCAGAAGAGAAGCAGTATGACAAAGAAACAATAAGAGACAGAAAAGAACAGCCGATACGTTAGGCTGTTTTTTTAGTGGTTAGGAGGCATATATGGAAGAAAAAAGAGAGCCATTAAGTGAAATGGCGATTGAGAGAAAGATACAGATTCTTCGTAATAAGCATATGGACAGTGAGGTTATTGCTCTTGTCAAAAGCGATTATGAATATGGACTGACTGATGATGAAATCGGTCTGTATCTTAACAAAAGTTATGACATTGAGCAGATGAAGGTGTTATCAAAATGTCTGCATAAGGGTGTATCAGAAGAGTTGTTAACGCTGCTGAAAGATAGCAGGATGGCAGCACCTAAGATGCAGACAGCATTGGATTACTATGAAAAAGGTGTGCCGATTGATGCAATCAGAGAGGTAGTCCAAAAAGATGATACAGCAGTAAACATGCGCAGGATGTTTGATGTCGTATTAGATAAGCTTAATAAAGCTAAAGAGCAGGTGCCACAGGATTTAGAGTATGTGAAAAGTCTTGTAGCCCAGATGGATGAAGTGGTCGAAAAAATCAATCACCAGAATGAAAGGTATGATGCCCTGAATAAGAAGCTTTCTGAAATAGAAACTTCCAAAGATGATGAGGAAGTCAGGGAGCGTCTGGTCAAGGAGAACCAGGATAAGGATGCTCTTATCAACAGTCAGCAGAATGAACTGAATAAGGCAAGCAGTACGATTGCAAGACTCAGGGATGATATTGAGAAAAAGGATAAGGAGATGAAGCGTATGGGAGACAGAATAGAGTCATTGGAAGATAAGATCATAAGTGTTGCCACAGAGAATAAGAAAGAGGCAGAAAGTAAGGCAGAGCCGCAGGAAAGCCAGTCCGTATCACAGGCAGATAAAAAGATGGTTGATACAGTTGCAGTTCCTCAGAATATGCAGGCTGTGGCAAACGGGATTCCGGTCTATTATCAGATTCCGGTAGTTGATGGTACTGGAAATGTGGTGCAGAGACTTCCGATTGAGCGAAGTGTGAGAAAGAGCAGTAACAACGGAGTGGCAAGTCTTTTTGCAAGACTGTCATTTAAGAAAAAGTCAAGAGCAGACATTGTAAAGCTGGTTGCATCGGGAGACCTTGTTCCGGCGCAGCTTGTGCAGATTAAGAGTGCAATAGAAAAGGGACTTACTGAGTCACAGCTTGTAGAGCTTATAAACAACAACATTTCAGCGGAAAAGATGAAGGAGATCATTGAGATTGCTGTGCTTGAAAACAGCATGGCAGATTAGGAGGAACTTATGAATTTAGCAGTAGTAAATGAAGCAGTAACAGAGATGAATGGTGTGGAGCATCAGTTTACAGAGGAAGAGAAAAACTTTGTTGTCCAGTTCGCATTCAGAAGTGGCAGCAAGGAAGACACGATTTCTCTTATTGAAGCTTTGGCACATTCAGCGGATAAGGCTGAGTCGGACGAGATTATGGTCACATACAGGTCTAAATATGATATGAAGCCTGCATGGGTGGAACAGGTGGAAAACCTGCTTGTGGCACTTGAAATGTATCGTATCGAGGAGGAGAAAGCAATCAATCATCTGGCAGATATTTTGACTGCTTATGGTATTGATGTATCAGCCGAGGAAATCCGTACTACAGAGACAGAAACGCTTAAAACAACAGTCAGAGAGAAAGTGGAGGTGCGATAATGGCAGAAGAGATTCAGGAAGCGGTGCAGATCATCCGTGTAGCTTATGATGGCATTGAGATTGCCATGAAGGTAGGAAGCGGCGGCATTGCTGCCATGCAGAAGGCAATAGATTTCTTAAAAGGGATGCTTGATTATGAAAAGTCACTTGGCAAGACATCCATGAGAAAGCTGATCTTAAAAGGTGGCGATTTACAGGTGTTACAGTTTAATACCGAAGATATGAAAAAGGTTGAAAAGATGGCAAAGAAGTATGGAATCCTGTATTCGGTACTTCCAGACTGCAACAGGAAAGATGGACTGAGTGAGGTAATCTTTCATACAGAGGCAGTTCCCCGTGTGAATATGATGATACAGAAGCTCAAGTTTGGTAAGATTGCCACATTTGACGATTATCTGAAGAATGGAGATGAAAAATCCCTTGGCAAGCTGATGGATTTTTTGAAGAAACAGCAGGGAAACGAGAAAAGCCACACGATAGAAGGGGATAGGGTTAATACCGCTATTGACGGACTGATCGAAAAGGTCGGAATGTTTGCAATGGAAAAGAAAGCTATCAGTGTGGATCAGGTCAAGGAGAATTTCAGTATCAATGGTGAGCAGGCTGAAAGTGTTATCAAACAGCTTGAGACAATCGGTGTGCTTGGCAGCAAGAATGAGGATGGCACCCATACAGTCATGATGGACAAGGATGCATTTATCAACCGTGTCAGAGGCTATCAGGACCTTGCTGAGAGAATGAGGGCAGTTGCAGCATCAAAAAATGCGAACCTGTCAGATGTGACAATCAGCAAGAAGCTGATTATCGAAGAAAATGACCATGCTGTTAAGACCAGAGTTCCCGGCACATGGGGAGAAGAGGCAAGATATGTATGGCTCCGTAAGGAAAACATCATGGAGATTCATGGTGGAAAGACAATGCTTACCTTCCTTGATTCAACCAAGGATTATAAGCTCTACGATGAGCAGAATCGTGTGGTGACAACCCAGAAAGGAACCGAGCTTTATACTCACTACGACAAGGTGGAGTCATCTGTCAGGGAGCGTTACGAGAAAGTGCAGAAGCAGCAGAAAAAGACCACACAGAAGAAAACTGTTACCACAAAGAAAGCGAGGTAGCAGCCTATGCAGACAACAAAGAAAAAGCCGTCACTGATATTCATTCTTGTGGGTGCAGTGTTAGCCGGGTATCTTGGTTATCTGATAAATGGTGCGTGGACGGAAGGGATTTCCTTTAATGAATTTATGGACAGATTCAATGAAGTATGTGCTGTTCCCTTTGCCAACTATTACAATTCCAATACAGTAAAAGCAGTAGCCATTGCATTAGGTATCTATGCGATGGCTATTGTCATGTATTACACCAGTCAGAGAAACTATATGCCCGGTAAGGAATTTGGTACGGCAAGATTTGAAAATCCGAAGCAGGTCAACAAGATACTTGCAGATAAGGATGAGAATTTCAACCGGATACTCAGCCAGAATGTGAAGATGTCGCTGGATTTCAGAAGGCTCAAGCTCAATGGAAATATCCTTATCTGTGGTGGTTCCGGAGCAGGAAAAACATTTTATGAAGTAAAGCCGAATCTGATGCAGATGCCGCATAACTGTTCCTTTATCTGTACCGATCCAAAGGGAGAAATCCTTAGAAGCTGCGGGCAGATGTTAAAAAATAACGGATATAACCTGAAAGTCATTAATCTGTTAGAGATGGATAAATCAGACTGTTATAATCCATTTTCCTATATCAGAGAGGAAACAGATGTGGTCAAGCTGATTACAAACCTTATCAGCAATACGACACCAAAGGGAGCGACACCAAGTGATCCGTTCTGGGAAAAAGCGGAAGGATTGTTCTTACAGGCTATCTTTTATTATGTGTGGCTGGAGGTACAGCCGGCAAAGAGAAACTTTGAGACAGTACTTAAACTTCTTGGAGAGGCAGAGGTTACAGAGCAGGGGAAGGCATCAAAGCTGGATGTGCGTATGAAGTTTTTAGAGGAAAGTTCCCCACTCGGAGCCAATCATCCGGCAGTAAAGCAGTACAACAAATGTATGAGAGGTGCAGGAGATACCGTCCGTTCCATTATCATCAGTGCCAACTCAAGACTTGCATTTCTTGAGAATAAGCAGGTTTTACGATTACTCTCAAAAGATGAGCTTAATCTGTCCGATATCGGTATTGGAGTAAATGGGGATGGTGAGACAAAGACAGCACTGTTTTGTGTAATCCCGGATAGTGATAAATCCTATAACTTCATTATCGGTATGTTATACACGCAGATATTTCAGGAATTGTACTATCAGGCGGACTTTAACTGTGGAGGCAGATTGCCTATCCATGTGACATTTATGTTAGATGAATTTGCGAATGTCGCATTGCCAGATGACTTCTGTTCGCTGTTATCGACAATGCGAAGCCGTGAGATTTCAAGTATTATCATTATTCAGAACTTTGCCCAGTTAAAAGCACTTTTTAAAGATACCTGGGAGACAATTCCCGGCAACTGCGATACGTTCATCTATCTCGGTGGAAACGAGCAGAGTACGCATAAGTATGTGTCAGAGCTGCTTGGAAAAGGTACGATTGATAAGAAGTCAAGTGGAGAGACAAAGGGCAGACAGGGAAGCTCTTCAAGAAACTATGATGTATTAGGCAGAGAATTGTTTACACCCGATGAAGTCAGAAAGCTGGATAATAAGAAATGTATTATCTTTATCCGTGGTTTTGATCCTATCATGGACAATAAGTTCATACCGTTCAATCATCCGATGTTTAACCAGACAGCAGATGGCAAGGGAGAGCCTTATGTTCATCAGATAAGGGGAGCAGATAATCTTATCGGTCCGCCATTTGAGATTCTTTCAGACAAGGCAGTTAAGTATTATGAAAAGCTGAAGGATAAGGGCGAGAATGTGTATATAGATTCTCTTACCTATGAGCAGTTTATGATGCTTGGTGATGCGGAATTAAGCAGAAGATTCTCCATGCAGGATGAAGCAGAGCAGAAAGCAAAGATTGACAGAGAACAGGCAAATGAGCTTGAGTATGTTGATGAATCGCAGAAAGCAGATAGTACAGCAGCTGCCAGTGGTTCTAGAGGAAACGCTGGTGGTAAGCCTGTAAGAAATCCTGAGAGGGAAAAGCCTAAGTGGGAAGATACAATTACGAATCGAATGCTGCACTGGTCATATACGCCGGAGCAGAAAGAAGAGGTGAAGAAAGCACTTGCTGCAGGAGTTCCGAAAGCAACGATTCTTACTTACTTCTATCCGGAGGTAACTGTGGAGAAGATGAGTACTTATCGTAAGAAGCAGTAAATGTTATCGCATAGGTACAGAAGTTGTGGTATACTGTTCTATGTGAAATGAATGTGTTTTACAAATCGTAAGTTGTGGAGGTGAAATGAATATGATGATGTTCTTAAAATTAAGAAATATCTGAGTTCATAGAACTATGTTAAATAGTTTTATGTATAGGCAGAACCCGAAAAACTATTTAATAAAGGAGATTGTGCAATGATATTTCAAGATAATGTAATCAAAGAGTACTTAAAAAATGTTTATTTTATAACGGGAACACCTTGTGGAGGAAAGACAACCGTTTCACGTGCGTTGGCGGAAAAGTATGGATTTGAACTATTTGATGTTGATGAGAGATTCGACGAGCACAAAAAAATGTCGAACCCATTATTTCAGCCTGCGATGAATACGTATTTTAACAGTGCAGATGAATTTTTTGGAAGAACAGTTGAAGAATATAAGAATTGGCTGTTGAATAATACTCGTGAACAGTTAGAGTTTGTTCTTCTTGATTTGATTCGTTTATCAGAAAATAAGAAAGTTTTGTGCGATTGTCATCTTACAGTTGCTCAGGCACTCGCTTTTTCTGAACCAGCGAGAGTTGTTTTTCTCATAAAAGACCCATCTAATCTTGTTGATGAATATGGTAATCGACCAGATCATCAGGGATTTTTTCAGTACTTAAATTCAGCGACTGATATAGAAAAAGCCAAACAAACTGTGAATATTACCTTATATGAACTCAATGTAAATCGCATAGAGGAGATTAAAAGCAGTTCTTTCTTTTGGATAGAGAGAACTGTGGATAGTACAGTTGAGAGTACATTAACTTGTGTCGAAAAACATTTAGGTTTAATATAGTTGAAGAAAGACATTCGATTATAGCACATTTTGTTTAATGAATTAGTGCCACAAATTGAGAAGTATTCTTGATTTGTGGCATCTTAATAAGGCAGAATAAAGGAATAAAAAGAATCTTAATTCTGTTAAACGCTATTGACAACTTCAAGTTTGTCTGACTCACAACAATTTAATATCAAACCAATACAAGCACTTTAGCCAATGATAAGGTTAAGGTGCTTTTTTTGAGCCGGTTCCCTTTTTTGCGGATACTGCCTATGAAGAAGAGGGTGCCATGATCTATTCCGGCCGGGTATATGCTACTTTAAACGGAGATACGGAGATCGAACTGTATCTGGAATGGAAGCCTGTTACGGAGGAGATGGCCCAGCAGGATGAATTTGAGGCGGAGGGCTTTATCAAAGGGTACCGCGTGGTCAATGAAAATACGCTTACCGTGGCAAAAGGCTTTCTTCCCCTGCAGGAAGGGGATGAACTGGAATTTTTCTGCGACTGCTACGACGAGGACGGAGACTATTCCGGAAGCTATGTGATCGCACAGACCACGGTAGGAGCCAAGGATCCGGAGGTATCCTATGAGGAATTGGAGGATATGGAAGTGATCTGCTGGTATGCCCTGACTGATATTTATCAGCAGGAGCTTTACACGGAAACCATTGTGATCACTCCGTAACAAAAGAGCTTGACAAGAAAGGGAATTGTGGTAAGATATGCAGGTCATGGAATATTTGAACTGCCATAGACAGGATGAG
>ENA-OPNI01000161-OPNI01000161.1-human-gut-metagenome-genome-assembly--contig:-NODE-161-length-24248-cov-2.474931_pt1 | contig 24248 bp, 11 predicted proteins | sample MGYA00241538_ERZ501773 | MGnify/ENA primary metagenome ERZ501773 (study PRJEB25962, sample SAMEA2042556) | human gut metagenome | biome: human gut; feature: human-associated habitat; material: faeces...
TTAACAGAAAACTTGGTAGCTTATGTATTTAAAAAAATAAAAAATATTGATGTTTCTTTACCACTTATGCGTATGAAATATGATGATGCGATTAATTATTATGGAAGTGATAAACCAGATTTACGTTTTGATATGAAAATAAATGATATAACAAATATATTTGAAAATACTAATTTTTCTATTTTTCAAAATGTTTTAAAAGATAAAGGGATAATTAACTGTTTGGTAGTAAAAAATAAAGCAGATTCTACTTCTAGAAAAGATATAGATATACTTAGTGAGATGATTAAAACATATAAAGTAAACGGATTATCTTGGTTAAAATATAATAATAATGAGTTTACTGGTAGTATTGTTAAGGTATTAAGTGATGATGAATTAAATAAATTAAAAGAAAATTTATCTTATCTGTATGTCAGTGGATTACTTTTTCCCCTTGATTCTGATGCTGTACAATTTTATTCCTATTAATGTACGAAACTACCCATTTGTTTTTTTAAGATGAAACATACTTTTGCTATACAAATTTTTGTAATTAAATTTAATATTTATGGATTACGCTCTATTTTATCGAAGAGCTGTGTGGTGCACATTATTCTTTTTCTTTGCAATGTGTGCTTTTGCACAGCAGTTAACTGTTAAAGGTGTGGTAACGGACTCTAAAGGTGAAACCGTAATTGGTGCATCTGTTCTTGTGGAAGGTACGACTAATGGTTCTATAACCGATTTAGATGGTGCCTTTGAGATTTCAAATGTGTCTCCTAAAGCAGTGCTGGTTGTATCTTATATTGGATATAAGACACAGAAACTACCGGTAAATGGAAAAACAACATTTAAGGTAGTATTGGCGGAAGATACAGAAGTATTGGATGAAGTGGTAGTAGTAGGTTATGGTGTACAGCGTAAAAGTGATTTAACCGGTTCCGTAGCTTCTGTAAAGACTTCCGATGCATTGAAAACGACTCCTACAGGTAATATTTCAGATGCTTTGCAAGGACGTATGGCCGGTGTGTCTGTCTTGTCTGGTTCAGGTGACCCGAGCAGTGACAATACGATTCGTGTGCGTGGTGTGAACTCCATATCTGGAGAAGGTGGTCCGTTGGTTGTGATTGATGGTTTTATTGGTGGTTCTTTGAAAACATTGAACCCTGCCGACATTCAATCCATTGAAGTGCTGAAGGATGCGTCTGCAACTGCAGTTTATGGTTCTCGTGGTGCAAACGGTGTAATCTTGGTAACGACTAAGACTCCGAACAAAGACCGTCTGACCGTTTCTTTCAATGCGTTTGCTAATTTTAAGACGGTGGCAGAATATCCGGACGTGCTTTCACCTTATGAATATGCACAGTTGGCTAATGCATACGGAAAAGAATACAATGAGTCTCAAGGAAAACCGGCTGTTCAATATTACAGCGAGGAGCAACTGGAGGCTTTCAAGAATGGACAGGCTGGATATGATTATATCCATAATATCTTCCGTGACCCGGCCATTGACCAGAACTATGAGTTGTCTATTTCCGGTGGTGGTGAGAAGACTACATTCCTTGCTTCTTTGCGTTATCAGGGAAACGAAGGTGTCATCAAGGCTTCCGACAATAATCTGTATAGCTGGCGTTTGAAAGTAGATACCAAAATCAAGAAATGGTTGAAGGCTGGTATCAATATGTATGGATATTACAATGAATCCTCTAAGCCTCGTATTACACAGTACGATGGTTTGATTCAGCAGGCTATGTACTTCCCCACAACTGTAGAACCGAAGGATGAGAATGGCAACTATAATAATGCATTCCCGTTAAGTGGAAATCCGACTTATAATCCGATGGGATTCATTTGGGAATCTAATAATTCCAATAAGACATTGAACAACCGTATTCAGGGGTATGTGGAATTCCAGATTTTGGATGGTTTGACTTTCCGTTCTCAGTTGGGTGTAGATTTTACCAACAAATTAAATACTTCTGTAGAGAATAATTCCAGTTATTATGAGTTTAAGAACAACAAGAATCAGGCAAAGGTTGTTAATTATTGGAATACAAGTTGGTTGAATACCAATACGTTGAGCTATGTAAAGGAATTTAATGCAGATCATCGTATCAATGCTACGGCAGTCTTTGAACAGTCTTACGATGATGTGTACAACAACAGTGGAGAAGCTTATCAATTGTCATTCCCTGATTTGTTGGGAGTGAATGCCTTGAACTACTCTCAGTCTGACTTGATGCGTGTAGCTTCCAACAAGACGATTGGTACGTTGATGTCTGGAATGTTGCGTGTGAACTATGTATTCAAGAACCGTTACATGCTTACAGCTTCTATTCGTGCTGATGGTTCTTCACGCTTGGTAAATAAATGGGCGTACTTCCCTTCTATGGCATTGGCATGGGATATCAAACAGGAAAAATTCCTGGAGAATGTAAACTTCATCAATCAGATGAAACTCCGATTGGGTTACGGTTCTGTAGGTAATCAGGCCGTGGAAATCTATCGTACCTACAGTAAAATGGCTTCTTCTGTGATGTGGAACGGGGGTACAGCCTACAGTTTCGACCGTCCGAAAGCTGATGATTTGGAATGGGAACGGAATGAACAGTTTAACGTCGGTTTGGACTTTTCTGTATTGAAAGGCCGTTTGGCATTTAATGTGGACTGGTACAACAAACTTTCCAAGAATGTATTGTTTGAGGTAGAGCAGCCTTCTCACATGGGATTCTCTTCTTTGCTGACCAATTCCGGAGAGATTCGTAACCGAGGTATTGAAATTACAGTGAGTGCAGACCCGATAGCTACTAAGGATTTCAGTTGGCATACAGACATCACTCTGTCACACAACGAAGGTATCTTTACGAAGATTCCGACACAGACTCACAGACAGCAGCAGTCCGGACAGTTCCAGAACCAGTTGTTCCAGATGATTGAAGGTGAAAAACTGGGTACCTTCTGGGGAATGTACAGTGCAGGTGTATGGCAGAAAGAGGAAGCCAATGCATCATTTGTGGATGCAGCAGGACAGTATAAACTGGACGCTAGTGGCCAGCCAATGACTAATGCAGATGTATATAAAATCAAACCAGGTAGTGCCAAATATGTGGATTTGAACAAGGATGGCGTGTTGAACGATGAGGATTATGGAATAATTGGTTGTGGACAGCCTACATTCAACTGGGGATGGAACAACTCCTTTAATTACAAGGATTTCGACCTGTCATTGTTCATTGTCGGTTTCCATGGATTTGATATTTACAATGCAACCGACCAAATGGGATATGGTACTATCAGTGGACAGAACATGGAAGTCGTTACTCCGAAAAGAGAATTGCTGAATCGCTGGACTGAAACCAACACGAATACTGATGTACCGGGATTCGTTAAGGCAGACGGTGACATGAAGGTGTTCAACAGTCGCTTTGTGGAAAAAGGAAGTTTCGTGAAAGTAAAGAGCATCACATTGGGATATTCTTTGCCAGAACGTATCTGCAAGAACCTGTTCATCAGCAACCTGCGTGTGTATGCTTCTATTCAGAATCCATTCATTTTTACCAAGTATTCTGGAATGGATCCCGAAGCTACACTGGGTGATCCTTTGGTACAAGGTGTCGACTGGGGAAGCTATCCTAACAGCCGCAATTATATGATTGGTTTGAATTTTGCATTCTAAAATTGTCTAATACTAAAAATGAGAAATATGAAAAAATTTATATATGCAGCTGCATTGGCCGGTGGCATGTTGAGCATGTCTTCATGCGTTGATTTGGATCAGGATCCTCAATCTTTTTTGTCATACGAGACCTTCCCGAAGGATGCGGAAAATGTAGCTATGGTTGTAGATGCTTTGTATGCAGACTTGTGGAGTGATAATTACGGATTTAACTGCCGTATGCAGCGTATCAACGTATGTGCCGACGATGTGACCTATCGTGAAGCTAAGCCGAATAATGAGTTGGCATTGTACGAAGACCTTTATCCGAATGTTACGCGTAATGACGCAGATTTCAAGACTTTGTGGTCTTTGTTTATGAAAGCGATTTATGACAGCAATACTATTATTTCGGATACTCCGGTTGATGAAAATGACACTTCAAAGGAGGCTGTTGCGTTGAAGAATGTGGTAGGCGAGGCCTATTTTGTAAGAGGTTTGTCTTATTTCTATATGGTACGTATTTTTGGAAATGTACCGTTGGAATTAGTTCCGGAAGATGCAAAAGTTGACATGCCGCGTACGGATGTGGCTGAGATTTACGATAAGGCGATTATCCCAAGTCTGGAACGTGCAGCAGAATGGTTGCCGGCTACCAGTCGTACGAAGAATTCATCTACTCCGTCTAAATGGGCAGCCAAGGCTGCATTGGGTGATGCGTATATGACAATGGCTGGATGGCCGCTGAAAAGAGACGGATATTATGGGAAGGCTGCAGAAGTGTTGTTGGATGTAATCCAGAATTCGGGGTTGAGCCTGACTGCACACTATGCTGATCTTTGGAAAGAAGCCAACAAGTCAACCAATAAGGAATTCTTGTTTGCCTTGTTCCATTCAAATGCCAACAAAAAGGCCAGCAACTATGGTAAGTCCTACTATCCATCCGATTTCTATCCAAATGCAGGATGGGCAGATTATTATGCAAACGAAGCTTTCTATTTGAGTTATCCTGATGACGAGCGTAAGGCACACAATTTCATGACAAGTTGGAGCGTCAATAAGGGAAGCAGTAGTGCTCCTAATATTGTGACCGTGAATTATAAAGAAAGTGCCGACAAGCTTCCGGCTATCTCTAAATATTATGATTATGACGATGGAGCGGCTGGAAAGAGTGCACAGAGTAACGGTCTGACTTCCATTTATCGGTATGCAGATGTGTTATTGATGTATGCGGAAGCTTCAACCCGTGCCACTAATTCTGTGAACCAGGAGGCATTGACTGCATTGCAGGAAGTACAGAAACGTGCACAGGGCTATCCGTCTAATCCTGTACTGACTACAACTACTGTACCGGAAGAGTTTCTGAAAGCGGTATTTGATGAAAACGGTTGGGAGTTCTTCGCAGAGATGCGTCGTTGGTTCGATTTGGTACGTTTGGAAATGGTAGACGATGTGAAACCCGATAAATGGGCAAATTCTTTGTTCAAGGCCAACAACCATTATTATATGCCGGTTCCTTATGTACAGATTGACCTGACAGGATGGGATAATAACCCGGGCTATTGATGAGTGAGGATGGTTTAAACGTAGATGTTTAAAGTTTTTGATGGGATTCTTCTTTCCGAATAAAAGTAGGGAAGAAGAATCCTTTTTTAGGATAGAATTGTCTGGAAACGGACCACATAAAAATCCCCTTGCAACTGTGACGGGAAAGGATTGTCACAGCTGCAAGGGGATTTTAGATTGAATTAGTCTGATTGTTTATTCTTTTCTCAATTCCGGTAATTTGATTTCGGCAATTTCTGCACTTCCGCTGGTAATTAAAATACGCAGGTCACTTCCTCCGGTCTTGTTGAACTGAATGTTTTCTTCCTGGTTGGGTTTCACTTCTCCGCTTTGTACCGGGAGGAACTGTCCGCCTCCACTGGAAATTTGGATTTCGTAGCGTGAACCCGCTTCAGCGTTTTTCCAGGCAATGCCTACATGGTCTACTTTGGCATTTTCTGCCAGTTCAAAGGATATGTATTCTCCCTTGTCTCCAGTCCAGGTAGTGGAATAATCTCCGTCGACTACGTGGATGATGTGGCTCTTGTTCTTGCTTGCACTGATGAAATCACGTGGATCCGATTCAATGGTTTCGTTGGCAGAGGCTTGACCGTATGCCCGGATTTCAAGTCCTTTCTTCAGACGGATGTCTTCCGAAGAGGCCCCGATCATAATTTGGAACATTCCTGGTTCCACAACCCAGTGATTGTCTTTATTGAGCAACTGGAAGTCGCGTGGAAGCAATTGGAAGCTGACTTCCTTGGTTTCACCCGGTTCCAAGTGTACACGTTCAAATCCGCGCAGGTTCTTTTCATAAGTAGTCACACTGCTGATGACATCACGTGTGTAGAGCTGTACGACTTCATCTCCGCTCCGATTGCCGGTATTTTTAATCTTGCAAGTAACGGTTACGGGTTCCTTGTCGGTAATGACAGGCGAAGAGAGCTTGAGGTCAGCATATTCAAAAGTCGTGTAGCTCAGTCCATAGCCGAACGGATAAAGCGGACCGTTGATACGTGCTTGATTGCCTTTCATACCGGGAGTCTGTCCGCCGTCCACCTGTGAGGCTGGTTTAGCCGGGAAATTGAAAGGTATCTGTCCTACCGTCTTGGGGAAGGTGACGGTCAGCTTCCCTCCTGGATTATAATCCCCGAAAAGTGCTTCGGCAATGGCGGTTCCACCTTGCGAACCTGGATACCAGGCCTCCAGAATAGCAGGTACAAACTTGTCAGCCCAGTTGATGCTTAAAGGACGTCCGTTGATCAATACCAGTACCACAGGCTTTCCTGTTTCTACAATTGCTTCCAGCAGTTGTTGTTGTCTTCCGGGAAGGTCCAGACTGGTACGCGATTTGTTTTCACCACAAGTGCGGATACCTCCTCCTAATACAACAATTGCTACGTCACTTTCCTTGACATTGTCTACGGCCTGCTGGATACCTTCTTTTTCTTCTGTGGTAAGCGGATAAGGCATGATTTCCGACTCCGGCCAGTTGGCATCTACCAGGTCGCATCCTTTGGTATAGGTTACTTCAGTTCCTTCTTTTACTTGCTGCTTGATGCCGTCCAATACCGTAGTGACTTCTACGGCTACAGGTCCATAGTGAGTCAGGGCAAAGGATGCTTCGTCTGCATTCGGGCCACATACAGCGATACGCTGGATTTTGGATTTGTCGAGCGGAAGCAGGTTTTTGTCGTTTTTCAGTAGCACCAGTCCTTCGCGGGAAGCTTGCAAGGCCACTTGTTGGTGAACTTCGCTGTTTACTTCTTTGTCGGCCAAGGCCAGGTCTGTCTGGTAAGGTGCATCAAATAATCCCGTCAGGAATTTGACACGCAAAATGTCACGTACGCGGTTGTCGATGGTTTCCATGCTGAGGCCCCCTTCCTGAATTAATTCACGTAGCGGAAGTACGTATGATTCCGGTGAACGGAAAGTACAGCGCACGTTCAGTCCGGCTTCTACACTCTGACGCACCGCCTCTTTCATGTCTTTGGCTGTTTTGTGTTTGCTGTAGAGATATTCTACGGCATCACTGTCCGACACCACGTAACCTCGGAATCCCATTGTACCGCGCAGCCGCTGGGTGAGCCAGTAATAACTGCTTTGGATGGGAAAACCGTCGTAGTCGTTGTAGGAGCTCATGACTCCCAGAATGCCGGCTTCCTGAATAACCCGTGTGAAAGGATATACATGTACGTTCTCCACTTCTCGCCAGGACATTTGTGGGTCGACGCGTGCAAATCCTTCGCGGGCACCCTTGTTGTTACTGTAGGCCACGAAGTGTTTGGCAGTAGCGGCCACTTGCATGTTTGTCTGGAGTCCCTTTCCCATGGCAATACCCAGTTCGGCCACCAGGTAAGGACTTTCTCCATACACTTCTTCGTAGCGTCCCCAGCGTTGGTCACGTCCTACATCCAGAATCGGGGCATAGACATTGGTATACCCCAGCAAACGGGCTTCCCGTCCTGTAATGTATCCCACCTGATGTACTAGTTCCCGGTCCCAGGTGTGTCCCAGTGCCAATTGGGTTGGAAAGTTCGTGGCGATATAGTTTTCCACACCTCGGATTCCTTCATTGGTGAAGTCGACTGGTATTCCCAGGCGGGTCTCCTCCACAAAGAAACGCTGTACTTCGTTCATTGCCCAGGCGTGATTGGAAGCAGGCCACACCAAGTCGTTTTTCAAAGGTGGAACTCCCCATCCACGAAAGGAGTTCAGGTGCTCATCGATGGCCCCGATACCGTCTTTCCACAACTGGCTTTTCCATTCAGGAGTAGGCAACGAGTCTTTGAGCACCCTTTGGTATCCGTAGAGCGTTACCATCTGACAGGTTTTTTCTTCCATGGTCATTTGCGAAAGCAGGTCTTCAATGCGGTCGTTCAAAGATGCTTTAGGGTCCTCATAGATATCTTTTCGGCCATTTTTGTTGAAGTCAATCCACTCTTTGTGATACATGCTTTTTTTCTTGGGTACATAGGTCTTGGATACTTCAAGGGCCTGTGCCGTTACAGTACACAGCGATGTACAAGAGAGGAGATAATAGAATAATTGTTTTTTCATGCGGATAAATTAGAGTTAGGGTAAAATGATAATTTGTCTTTTTCAAAATTACGATTATTCCAGAAATAAGTAGTGATAAAATTGTTTATTAGAATGAACTTATTGTCTTTATTTTGTTCAATATTTAGGAAAAACGAACCACTTATGTGGCTTATAGAATAATTATTTTGTTAAATAGTACAAAATACTCTTTTCTTTTCATTCTAATAAATATATTTGGGCACATTTCTGTTTAAGCCTTTCGAGTCGGAAGTACTTACAACATGAAAACTATTAGAACATTAACCAAATCTTTATACTTATGGAAAAAACGACTTTTTTTCATCCGTTTTTTTCTCCGTGGAGAAAAAAACTTGTGTCCGTACCTATCACTTTAAGTTTATTTGTGGCATTATCTTCTATGGGTGAGGCGATGGCTGCACCTGAAATCGGACATTCATTTTCTGTGACTGCATCCCAAGCCGTACGTGTAACGGGAGCTGTATTTGATGCGAGTGGTTCTCCTTTGATTGGAGTCAGTGTGTTGGAAAAAGGAACCTCCAACGGTACGATTACCGACATGGATGGCAACTTTATACTGGATGTATCGTCTTCTAAATCGGTACTGGTATTTTCGTATATCGGATATGTGACTCAGGAACAGACTGCTCCAGCTTCGGGTAGTTTGAAAGTTGTATTAAAAGAAGATACCAAAACGTTGGAAGAAGTGGTGGTAGTGGGTTATGGAACTCAGAAAAAAGAAAATCTGTCGGGTTCTGTAGCCTCTATCGATAGTGAGCAACTTCAGAATCGTCCGATTCAGAATGTCAGCAGTGGTTTGCAGGGATTGATGCCGGGTGTAACCGTAACTGGTACAAACGGTGCGCCGGGTATGGACAGTGGAAACATCCGGGTGCGTGGTACGGGTACCTTGAACTCGGCTTCTCCTTATATTTTGATTGATGGAGTGGAATCGGAAACCATGAGCACCATCGACCCCAATGACATTGCCAGCATTTCGGTCTTGAAAGATGCGGCATCGGCGGCTATTTATGGGTCTAAGGCAGCTAACGGCGTCATTTTGATTACAACCAAGCGCGGGTCGACCGGAAAACCTAAAGTATCGTATAGCGGGTATGTAGGTTTCCAGCATACCACCCAAACCATCGACCGGTTGAGCTCGTATGAATATGCCAGCATGTATAACGATGCATTACGGGCAGAAAATAAGGCTCCTCGATTTACGGATGAGGAAATCCAGAAATTCAAGGATGGAACCGACCCGAATTATCCGAATACCGACTGGTACGGACTGGCCTATAAGACGGGTGTCCAGCATCGTCATAATCTGAATGTAACAGGCGGTAATGAGTTTGTGCATTATATGGGATCTATCGGTTATTTGAACCAGACGGGTGTATTGCCGAATGCCGGACGTGAACAGTTTAATGCACGTACCAACCTGGATATGAAAATCAGCAAGCGTTTGTCGGCTAAACTGAATCTGGCCTTTATCAAGAATAAATACGATGATGCCAGCTCGGCTTACAACGGAGGAAGCTCCGACCAGATTATCCGTCAGTTGAACTTGATTGCTCCTTGGATTGTAAATCGCTATGAAGACGGAACTTATGGTACGATTTCCGACGGTAACCCGATTGCGTGGCTGGATTCAGGTATGAAAGTGACGCGCGACAATTATAACTTTACAGGAACCGCTTCATTGGACTATCAGATTTTGGACGGACTGGTATTGACACTGACCGGATCGTATGTCAACAATCTGCAGAACTATAAATATTTCCAGGCATTCATCCAGTATAATGCCAATAAAGCAACGACCCCCAATTCACTGGATGAGCGTTATTATCGTTGGGACCGTACCAATTACGATGCGTTGTTGAACTATGACAAGAGTTTTGGCAATCATCATGTGAAAGGATTGGCCGGATGGCATACCGAAAAATACAATTATAAGTATTTGAGAGCTTATCGTGAGAATTTCCCGAACAATGAACTGACCGATATCAATGCCGGTGATGCCGCTTCGCAGACCAATGCCGGATTCAGCCGTGAACTGGCCATGATTTCTTGGTTTGCCCGTGTCAATTATGATTTTGCAGGAAAATATCTGCTCGAGGCGAATATCCGTGCCGATGCTTCTTCCCGTTTTGCAGAAGGAAACAGATGGGGATATTTCCCTTCTTTCTCAGGAGCTTGGAGAATCAGTGAAGAAAACTTCATGTCGTCTGCACGCAACTGGTTGAGCAATTTGAAGATTCGTGCTTCATGGGGTATGCTGGGTAACCAGGATGCGTTGAATAGTGATGCTTCGGGAGCCTACTATCCGGCGTTGACAGTATACGATATCGGGGCGACTTATCCGTTTGGCGGTGCCCTGAATTCAGGATATTATCAGGGCTCTTATAATCTGAGCACCATCACCTGGGAAAAGGCCACTACCTGGGGAGTGGGATTGGACTTTGGATTGTTCAATAACCGCCTGACTGGTTCTATCGACTTTTACAATCGCAAAACCACGGGTATCATGATGGATGTGGCTGTGCCGCAGGAATTTGCCCTCAATCCTTATAAAGATAATGTGGGCTCGATGTTGAACAAAGGTGTGGAAATCAATCTGGGTTATAATAACCAGTGGGGTGACTGGTCATTCGGTGTGGCTGCCAATTTCTCTTACAACCACAATGAGATTACCGACCTGGGAGGTGTGGATTATATCGACGCGTCAGGCGGATACAATCAGCGCAATGCACTGGGACATGCCATGAACTCTTATTATGTGTATCAGGCTGACGGATTCTTCAATTCTCAGCAGGAAGCAGACGATTTTACGGCGAAATACGGCAACCCGTTTGGTGGTGGCGGTTTCAAGGCCGGTGATATCCGTTATGTGGATACCAATGGCGACGGTAAGTTGAATGGCGACGACCGTGTATTGGCTAATAGCAGTGATCCGGTGTATACTTTCGGTTTGAGCCTGAATGCCGGATGGAAGAATTTCGATTTGTCAGTCATGTTCAATGGAGCAGCTAAGGTTTCTCGTCTGTTCGATGCGTATGAAGTATACGGTGCTTTCTCAGGGGATGCCGGACATCCGGCCAGCATCTGGAAAGACGCTTGGACAGAAAACAATAAGGATGCTTCTATGCCGCGCATCTTTACGGATACCAATTCTCCTAGCTGTTCCCGTAACGCTGTTTCTACTTTCTGGTTGCAGAACACGAGTTACTTGAGAATGAAAAACCTGCAGTTGGGGTATACCCTGCCTAAACATCTTCTCAGCAGTTGGGGAATTGAAAATGTACGTTTCTATTACTCCGTAGAGAACTTGTTTACGATTGATGGAATGAAAATTAATATTGACCCGGAAGCCACCAGCCAGCGTCTGTCCTCTTATCCGTTGTTGAGAACTCACTCGTTTGGTGTGAATGTGACTTTCTAAGATAAACCTTAAAAACATAAAGATATGAAATACATAAATTATATATTGGCAGGTGCTGCATTGGCTTTTATGGCTTCTTGCAATGATTTTCTGGATACGATACCTTCGGATGCCTTGTCTCCGGGTTCTACTTGGAAGACGGAAACAGATGCACAGAAATTTCTGGTAGGCTGTTATGACGGTTGGGAAGATGGAGGAGAAATCCTGTATATGGATTGTGCTTCTGATTTTGCATACAATAATTTCTCTTGGGAAGGCTATAAGGATTTTGGTAACGGAGGTGTTACGGCGGCCAATCCAGGGGCAAACTTCTATGATTATACCATTGTTCGTCGGTGCAATACTTTTTTGGAGAATATCAATCAGGTGACTTTTGCTGACGAGAAAGTGAAAAAGGACTTGGTGGCTCAGGCACGGGTTATCCGGGCTTATCAGTATTTTAAGATGAACTGGCTCTATGGCGGTGTACCTATCATTGAGAACTATAAGAGTGCACAGGAAGCGCAGGTTCCAAGAGAGACTGAGGAAAAGGTTCGGGAATTTATCGAAACGGAATTGGATGAATGCACGCCCGACTTGAACGTAAAACCGTCGGAAAGAGGACGGATTGCACAAGGAGCGGCTTTGGCCATCCGTATGAGAGAGGCTTTGTACTATGGCGATTGGGCGACTGCAAAGGCAAAGGCACAGGCTATTATTGATTTGAACCAATATGACTTGGAGCCAGGCGCGGAAGGATACAGCAAACTGTTTCAGTTGGCTGGACAAGACTCTCAGGAAATCATTCTGGCCGTACAGTATATCACTCCTACCAAGGCATTGGGAGTAATCGGACAGATGTACAATAATGGTGACGGGGGATGGTCGTCCATCGTGCCTACTTATCAGTTGGTCGATACGTATGAAATGAAAAACGGATTGACTATCGAAGAAGATCATTCCTATGATGCGGCTCATCCTTTCAAGAACCGTGACCCGCGTCTGGGACTGAGCATTATTTATCCCGGTGCGGATTACATTGCCGGAGACGGGGTGAAGAAGGTCTTCAATACGCTCGACAAGACCATAGACGGAGCCAGCAACAGCAACTACATGACGGATGCCGATAACGCTTCGAAAACGGGGTTGACTTGGAACAAGTATCTTGCCCCGATTACACAATATAGTGACATCTGGAAAACAGCTGCTTGTCCGATTGTATTCAGATATGCCGAAGTGCTCTTGACCTGGGCAGAAGCAGAAAATGAATTAAAAGGTCCTTCCCAGGATGTTTACGACAAAATTGATCAGGTACGCCAGCGTGTGGGTATGCCGAAGGTAAATACAGGTAAATACAATACGAAAGAAACGCTTCGTGAGTTGATACATCGTGAAAGGGCGGTGGAACTTGCAGGTGAAGGACTTCGTCGGGCAGATATTTTACGCTGGAAGACAGCAGATGGAAAGATGCTGGCCGAGAAGGTATTGAACGGACGTTTGGAAAGAAGAGTGGGTACGGTAAATATGACAGGGACCGATCCGGAAACCCGGGCTACCATCAATGTCAAAGCATCGGATGAAGACAAGTTGATTGAAATGCGTAAGTTTGAACCTAAAAACCGTTATTTCCCGTTTGGACAGAGCATTTTGGATAAGAATCCGAAATTGAAGCAGAATGAAGGATATTAATAACGGATAGTGAATCTGAAAGCCTCAAGGTGAAATGCTTTGGGGCTTTTTTTATGCCTGTTCGGAGGTAGGAGTTGGAGTATGGGCATAAAAAAAGGAGTTCCGCTGAACTCCAACCTTTGTTAACCTTAAATCTAATACTATGAAAAACACATTGCAAAGGTAGGTATTTTAGGGATACCTGCAAGTGAAAAACATGAATTAGCAAATAACACTCGTTTTTAAGTCTTGTATACGTTTGAAGTGGAGAATGAGGAAAGTAATTGTAACTTTCGTATAGGTATATAAGTGTCTGTGAATAAGAATCTTCTGTGTACCACAGTGTGAAATATAAAAACCACAGTGTGAAATACATATTCCACACCGTGGTATATAAATCCCGCACTGTGAAATAGAGAATAGAATGTGTCGTTGGAAGGAAAAGGAAAGGGCATGAGTAAGAATGTCTTACTTCGTTGTCTGGAGAGTTATTTTTCCCTAGAAGTGCAACTTTTTAAGAAAAAATCTTTTCTATACGATAAATCTCCGTACCTTTACCCTGAAAATGGCAAGAGTAACCTTTGGGATAATGCTATGAATAGTGATTAAAAGACCTTCAACTATTTAAATTTAAAACCATGAATAAGAAATCATTTTTATTTGCCGGAGCCTTGTCTTTGTGTTTGTTTTCCTGTGGGAATAAGCAGGCAGAACCGGAAATGGAAGACTTGACGCAGTTTGTGGACCCGCGTATTGGAACCGGTGGGCACGGACATGTATTTTTTGGCGCGAACGTACCTTATGGTTTCGTGCAGTTAGGTCCGACCAGTATTCCTCAATCGTGGGACTGGGTATCGGGGTATCATGAATCGGATTCTACGGTCATCGGCTTTCCTCATACGCACCTGAGCGGTACGGGTATCGGCGACCTGCATGATATCAATGTGATGCCGGTGGTAGGTGAAGTGACCTACGCACGAGGCGACACTACGTCGTATGAAACAGGACTTTGGTCGTATTCCGACCGCTCAAAAGAAATGGTCACTCCAGGCTATTATCGCACGCACTTGTCAAGATACAATGTGGATGTGGAACTGACGGCTACCAAGCGGGTTGGTTTTCATAAATATACTTTCCCCGAGAAGGAGAGTCCGGCCATCGTGTTTGATATGGTGAACGGAGGTTGCTGGGACAAGACTACGGATGCAGTCATCCGGGTGGTCAACGACAGCACACTGAGCGGTTACCGCTATTCCAAGGGATGGGCCGACGACCAGCGCATCTTCTTCCGTGCCGAATTCTCACGTAAGTTCGACAGTGTCGCTTTCATTGTCAACGATTCAGTGAAGGAAGGTAATATGGCCCAGGGTGCCCAGTTGTTTGCCCGGGTGAATTTTTCGGCAGGAAATCCGGCGCCGATTTACATGAAGGTGGCTCTTTCGCCTACCTCCGAAGAGGGAGCCCAGCTGAACATGCAGACGGAACTTAGTGGCTGGGGCTTTGAACACGGTGGCCGATGCCAAGGCTGCCTGGAACAAGGAATTGAACAAGGTGAAGGTGTCCACTCAGGATGCAGTGTCCAAGAAAATCTTTTATACCAGCCTGTACCATACGTTGTTCGCTCCGTCGGAATTTTGTGACGTGAACGGCGATTATTATGGGGCCGACAAGCAAATACATCACGGAAAGGGGTTCAAGAATTACACCACTTTCTCTCTTTGGGATACTTACCGGGCCGCACAGCCTTTGATGACCATCCTCCAGCCGGAACGGATGAGCGACATCATCAACACGATGCTGCACATTTATGAGCAGCAGGGCAAGTTGCCGGTATGGCATCTGATGGGTTGCGAGACCAACTGTATGGTGGGTAATCCGGGAGTACCGGTAGTGGCAGATGCCATTCTGAAGGACATCAAGGGATTCAATTCGGAACTGGCATTCAAGGCGTTGAAAGAATCGTCCATGTTGCCGGAACGGGGGATGGAGTACCGGATTCAGTACGGATTCATTCCGGCCGACAAGATGACGGAAGCCATTGCTTATGATATGGAATACGCCATTGCCGACTGGGCGGTGGCACAGGCTGCCCGCCGTCTCGGAAAGCAGGACGATTATACTTACTTCCTGGAGCGCAGCAAATCATACAAGAATTATTTTGATGCTTCTACCGGCTTTATGAGAGGCAAGCTGAGCGACGGCTCCTGGCGTACGCCTTTCAGCCCGTATGCTTCGGCACACAGAGACGATGACTATTGCGAAGGAAATGCCTGGCAGTACACTTGGCTGGTGCCGCAAGATGTAGAGGGACTCGTGGCTTGTTTCGGCAACAAAGATGCTTTTGTTCACAAACTGGATTCTCTTTTCCTGGCTAGTGGAGATATGGGAGAAGCTTCCTCACCGGATATCAGCGGACTGATTGGCCAGTATGCACATGGCAATGAACCGAGCCATCACATCACTTATTTATATACCTTGGTAGGTCAGCCTTGGAAGACGGCAGAACGGGTGAAAGAAATTCTGCATACCATGTACACCGACCAGCCAGACGGATTGTCGGGTAATGAGGATGTGGGACAGATGTCGGCATGGTATATTCTTTCGTCATTTGGTTTCTATCAGGTAGAGCCTGCCGGAGGTAAATTTGTCTTTGGCTATCCGAACTTTGAAAAGGTCGAAATTGCAGTGCCCGGTGGTCAGTTCGTGATTAAGCGGGAAGACAAGGGGCAGAAAAACTGTTACATACAAGGTGTGCTTCTGAATGGAAAAGAATACAAGAAAGCTTGGATTGACTATGCAGATATCATGAAAGGCGGAGAGTTGACTTTCCTGATGGGTGATAAGCAGACTGTATGGTATTAAAGGACTGAATTAAATGCATTGATAATAGAGTGAATGTCCGTCATTGAATTGATTTCGATGGCGGACATTTTTTTGTGAGTAGCTTCTATTTTGCTGGGAATCAGAGAACTTGAGCGTAAGTTTCCTTGTAAGGAACTTTTCTTCAGGAAGAAAATAAAATTCATGAAGAAATTTGGGGTGAATATGAAATATTCTTCCTAACTTGCGCTCATAAATTTATTAACCTTAAAAAGGACAAATGGAAAAGAAACTCACACAAGCAATCAAGACACTTTGTTACACATTGACTGTGTTGACTGTTAGCGGAACTCCTCAGCAGATGTTTGCGGAAAATGCCTCTTTACCTTATTGGAAAGATATTCAAACCGTATCTGTAAACCGCGAAGCGCCTAGATCGGCTTTTATGACGTATGCCGACAAGACACAGGCTTTGACCGGAAAGTATGAAAACAGCCCTTATTATGAGCTGTTGAACGGCACGTGGAAATTTTATTACACGGATTCTTACCTGAGCCTTCCGGCCGATATCACTTCGCCGGAGACCAGTACCGACGGATGGCATGACATCCAGGTGCCGGGCAACTGGGAAGTGCAGGGTTTCGGTACGGCCATTTATACCAATCATGGTTATGAGTTTCAGCCGCGCAATCCCCAGCCTCCGCTGTTGCCGGAAAAAAATCCGGTAGGCGTGTATCGCCGTGACATTACGGTGCCTTCGGAATGGAAAGGACGCGATATTTACCTGCACATTGCCGGAGCCAAATCGGGCTGCTATGTATACCTGAATGGAAAAGAAGTGGGCTACAACGAGGATTCCAAGAATCCGGCAGAATATTTAATCAACGATTACCTGAAGGAAGGAAACAACGTGCTGACCTTGAAGATCTTCCGCTGGAGTACAGGGTCTTATCTGGAATGTCAGGACTTCTGGCGTATCAGCGGTATCGAACGCGATGTGTTCCTTTATTCGCAACCGAAGGCTTCGGTACAGGATTTCCGCATCACTTCTACTTTGGATGATTCTTATACCAACGGTATCTTCCGCTTGGATATGGAGTTGAAAAACCATCGTACACAGACAGCGGGACTGAGTGTAAGCTATGAATTGCTGGACAGCAAGGGAAAGGTGGTAGCCAGTGCCGAGCAGGCTTCTGAAGTGTTGCCGGGAAAAGAGGGTACGGTGTCTTTCAGTAAGGAACTGCCGGATGTACAGACGTGGACTTCGGAAGCTCCGAACCTGTACAAACTGCTGATGACGGTGAAGGAAAACGGCAAAGTGACCGAGGTTATTCCGTATCACGTAGGTTTCCGCCGTATCGAAATCAAGGAAACTGACCAGAATGCAGCCAATGGCAAGAACTATCACGTGTTGTTCATCAACGGACAGCCGTTGAAACTGAAAGGGGTGAACATGCACGAACACAACCCGCTGACAGGTCATTACGTGAGCGAGGAACTGATGCGCAAGGACTTGGAACTGATGAAGCGCAACAATATCAACACGGTGCGTCTGTGCCATTATCCGCAAGACCGTCGTTTCTATGAACTGTGCGATGAATACGGTCTGTACATTTACGATGAGGCCAACATCGAGAGCCACGGTATGTATTACAGCCTGAGCAAGGGGGGGACGTTGGGAAACAACCCGGAATGGCTGAAACCGCATTTATATCGTGTACAGAATATGTTTGAACGCAACAAGAACTATCCTTCTGTGACGTTCTGGTCATTGGGTAATGAAGCCGGTAACGGATATAACTTCTATGAGGCTTACTTGTGGGTGAAACAGGCTGACAAGGGACTGATGGACCGTCCGGTGAACTACGAGCGTGCGCAGTGGGAATGGAATTCAGATATGTACGTTCCTCAATATCCTAGTGCATCTTGGTTGGAAAGTATAGGCCGTCGGGGCAGTGACCGTCCGGTGGTGCCGTCGGAATATGCGCATGCCATGGGTAACTCTACCGGAGGCTTGTGGGACCAGTGGAAAGCGATTTATACCTATCCGAACCTGCAGGGAGGTTATATCTGGGACTGGGTAGACCAGGGTATTTTGGTAAAGGATGAGAACGGAAGAGACTATTGGGCTTACGGAGGTGACTTCGGTACCAACATGCCGAGCGACGGTAACTTCTGCTGCAACGGCATCGTGAATCCGGACCGCAATCCTCATCCGGCGATGAGTGAAGTGAAATATGCGCATCAGAATGTGGCTTTCGAAGCTACCGACCTGGCGAACGGAAAATTCAATGTGCTCAACCGTTTCTATTTCACCAATCTGAAGAAATACCAGATTGCGTATGAGGTGAAAGAAAACAACAAGGTGGTACGCCGTGGAAAAGTATCGCTGGACGTGGCTCCTCAGGCCAAGAAAGAATTGGCGGTAAACGTCGGAGGATTGAAGGCTAAGGCAGGTACAGAATATTTCGTGAACTTCTCGGTGACGACGCTGGAACCGGAACCGCTGATTCCGGTCGGTTATGAAATTGCGCATGAACAGTTCCGTCTGCCGGTAGAGGCACTCGACCGTTCGTTTACGGTGCAAGGTCCGGCTTTGCAGTGCAGTGAAAACGGCAGCCTGCTGACGGTACAGTCGTCACGCGTATCGTTTGTGTTCGATAAGTCGACCGGACTGGTAACTTCCTATAAGGTAAAAGGTACTGAATACTTCCACGACGGATTTGGTTTGCAGCCTAACTTCTGGCGTGGACCGAACGACAACGACTACGGAAGCCAGATGCCGAAACGTCTGCAAATCTGGAAACAGTCGAGCAAGAATTTCAACGTAGTGGATGCCTCACTTGCCTTGGATGGAAAAGACGCCGTACTGAAAGTAAGCTACCTGCTGGCTGCAGGCAATCTCTACATTGCCACTTACCGCATCCATCCGTCGGGAGTGGTGAAGGCGGATTACACCTTTACATCTACCGAAATGCAGGCCGCTCAGACTGAGGCTTCGGAAGCGACCCTGATGGCTACCTTTACACCGGGTAATGAAGCCCGCCGCAAGGAAAGTTCCAAACTGGTGGTACCGCGCATCGGAGTACGTTTCCGTTTGCCGGCCGACATGGAGCAGGTGACTTACTTCGGACGTGGACCAGAAGAAAACTACTGTGACCGCAACAACGGTACACTGGTGGGTGAATACCGGAGCACGGCGGAACAGATGTATTATCCGTATATCCGTCCGCAGGAAAACGGACATCACACTGATACCCGTTGGCTGACCTTAAAGCAGAAAAACGGCAAGGGACTGGCTGTGTATGCCGACGGAACGATGGAATTCAACTCTCTCCGTAACTCCGTAGAGGATTTTGACGGTGAAGAAGCCACGAACCGCGATTATCAGTGGAACAACCGGGATGCCGAAGAACTAAAGCACGACATCAATACGGCAAAAGACATCAAGCCGCGTCAGACCCACATCAACGACATCACTCCGCGTGATTTCGTGGAAGTCTGCCTGGATATGCGCCAGATGGGTGTGGGCGGCTTCGACAGCTGGGGCTCTATTCCAGACCCGCAGTACCTGATTCCGGCCAATAAGGAATACCGTTGGGGATTCACCCTCGTGCCGATGTAAAAATCGCCTGTCACGGAAAATAAGAATTCCGGGCTTGAGCAAAAACGAATGCTCAGGCCCGGAATTCTTTTGTGTTCACGTACGGACATAAAAAAAGGAGTTCCGCTGAACTCCAACCTTTTGTTAACCTTAAATCTAATACTATGAAAAACACGTTGCAAAGGTAAAGACTTTCCGGAAATCTGCAAAGGAATGAGTCTAAAAGATGTGTTTTATAACATAATTTGAAAAATCCCGCTTATTTGAAAGATTTATTAAGAAAAACGGCTGTAGTGGAACTTGAAAAACATTTTCACACAAAAGTTACTTTGTTTACATGATTTTGTAATATATTTTTCCGAACTTTGTTACAGAACAATTGGAGGAAGTTACTATGGAATTAAGTTTAAAGGAGCGTCAGAAGGCCCTGAAGGTGACACTGACCATGGTACTGGTGGCATGTACTTGTTTATTGTATTTAGGATATAGGTTGTGCATGTATTATTAAAGCGAAAAAAAAAGGTGCGTCCGGGCAATCCAGACGCACCTTTTTGGCAATAACCGATGACTTTATTTGCTTTCTTTTTTGAATTTGTAGACGGCAAATGTCATGGCACCTATTTCGGTATTGAGCGTATTTCCTTCGATGGATACGGCACTCTCTTGAGGGGTAATCAGGTTCGGGTTGTCGAGGGTGTTCTCTGCATCTGGATTTTCGGTATGCAGGGTAATGCATTTTCCGTCGCCCAAAGTAACAGATTTCTTCAGTCCCTTGAATTCCAGTGTGAGAGGCTGTGCCTTGTCGGAAGTGTTGGCCACTTTTACAATGTAAGTCTGAGTCGGTTCATCCCAAACGGCGCTGGCAAAGAGTCCGTTCTGCCCCTCTTGTCCACTGACCGGTTTCTTGTCCATGGTCAGAGGCACTACGTTGGTACCCTTGTTGTGACCGTAAAGTGACTGTACATACCAGCTGCAAGTGCGTACGGAGCGCAGGTTGTCGAACCAGATTAAGTCCGGACGCCACTGCCATCCTTCCACGTGAGCCAGCAGCGGAGCATAAGTTGCCATGTGTACCACATCGGCATTTCTTTCTACTCCTGTCAGGAACGCAGCTTCGAGCAGAGAAGCGTGGAAGTGGTTCCATTTCTTGCCTTTTCCGTGGCAGGCATATTCTCCGGCAAATACTTTCGGACCTTTCCGGTCGTAGTTGTCGTAACGGTTACCTGATTTCAGGAACCAGTCTTCCGGACGGTAGAAATGTTCGTCTACCAAGTCGACTTTCAGTTTCTTCATTTCCGGCCACAAGTAATCGAAATCCTTTCCTTCAGACTGTGGACCGGAGGAACCGATAATCTTGATTTCCGGATGTGCTTTGCGGATGGCTTCTACAAACGGTTTCAGACGTGCCGGATATTCCGGTCCCCACTGTTCGTTTCCGATGGCCATGAATTTCAGGTTGAACGGAGCCGGATGTCCCATGTCGGCACGGAGTTTTCCCCATTTGGTATTGGTGTCGCCATTGGCAAACTCAATCAGGTCGAGTGCATCCTGAATGTAGCTGTCCAGTTGGTCTACGGGTACGTGTGCTTTCGGGTCATCGTTTTGGTACTGGCAAGCCAGTCCGCAGTTCAGTACCGGAAGCGGTTCGGCCCCCATGTCTTCAGCCAGCAGGAACAGCTCATAGAATCCCATGCCGTAGCTCTGGAAATAGTCCGGGAAGAAACGGTAGGGGAAGGTGTACTCCCAGCGGTTGCTGTTGAGCGGACGGTTTTCCACCGGTCCTACAGAGTTTTTCCAGTTGTAGCGGTCGGTGATTTCGGTTCCTTCCACGATACATCCTCCCGGGAAACGGAAGATGCCCGGTTTGGTATCGGCCAATGCCTGTACGAGGTCTTTCCGCAGTCCGTTTTCACGTCCTTTCCAGGTATCTACCGGGAACAAAGACACATGTTCCAAATCTACCGTGCCCGGAGAAGCCAGGAAGATTCTCAGATGTGCTTTGGCTTGTGTCTGAGTAGGAGTTAGGATGACTTCATATTTTTTCCAGTCCTTGGAGTTGATGTTTACATCTTGTGAGGTGATGACCTGCGATTCTCCCATGGACGCATTGTCAATCAGTTCCACCTGTATTTTCTGGTTTTCTCCTCTTGCCCATACGGTAAAGCGGTATTTTTCGTTGGCCTTGATACCGATTCCGAAGAAGCCTTCGTTTTCAATGCCGGTCCGTTTGTGCGGATGGCTGGGGGCTCCGAGGCGTACGTAATGTGGATTCTTTTCAAACGGTCCGTCATCTTGGAGGGTGACGTTGCCGAAAATGTCCCATCCCATCAGGTGTTGTGGAAATTCGAACGAACGGTTTTTAATCAGTTCTGCATAGAGACCTCCATCGGCTCCATAGTTAATGTCTTCGAAGAAATGCCCGTACATGGTCGGTTGTATTTCCGCACGAAGCTTATTGGCCTGAATCACCATCTGATTGGTGTTTTGCGCCTGCAGGCTGAGACCCGCGCTGAGGGCAAGCGCAGAGAGAAAGGTTAAGTGTTTATTCATGGTTTTATAATTATAAAGTGTCTACCGCGCAAATATAGAGAAAAATATTGTAAGTTTCACACTTAATTCCTATTTTTGTCCTGATTAATAACTATCTGGAAAACACTTATGAAAAAACAAGGACTCTTTTACACATTGGCATTATTGGCTTCGCAGGCATTTGCCCAGCAGGCGGCAGTGACGGGGCCGGATGCACGATTAAAACTCGATTTTCAGTTGCAGAACGGTAAACCCGTTTATTCGGTAACTTACGACGGAAAGACCGTATTGGAGAACTCTCCGTTGGGATTTGTGTCCAATATCGGCGATTTCAGTCAGCAGATGACGTTTGTGGACCAGCAGGCAGATAAGGTGGACAAGACCTACACACAGACCCGTATCAAACGTTCTACGGTGCACTATACGGCTAACAAGCTGACCGTGACCCTTGAAAATGTGGACAAGAAGAAAGTGGATATCGTGTTCCAGTTGAGCAACAACGACATCGCGTTCCGCTATGAGATGCCTCAGTATGGCGAAACCGCCTGTATGGTGGTAGAGCAAGAAGCGACCGGATTTGATTTCCCCTCTTCCACCACGACCTTCCTTTCCCCGCAGAGTGACCCGATGATTGGCTGGATGCGTACCAAGCCGAGCTATGAAGAAGAGTATGTACCCGATGAGCCGGTGGCCACGCCGTCAAAATACGGTGAAGGGTATACTTTCCCGGCACTTTTCCACGTAGGTGACAACTGGGCACTGGTTTCGGAAACCGGCGTGCGCAGCTTGTATTGTGCGTCTCATCTGAGCGATGCCACGAAGGACGGGCTGTATAGCATTGCCTTCCCGAACCCGGGCGAGATGAACGGACTGGGTTCTTCCACTCCGGGACTGGCTCTGCCGGGTGTGACTCCCTGGCGTACCATTACGGTGGGCAACGGGTTGAAACCGATTGTAGAGACCACCGTGCCGTTCGACGTGGTAGACCCGCTCTATGAACCTTCACAGGATTACAAGTTCGGGCGTTCCACCTGGAGCTGGATCATGTGGCAGGACCCGAGCATTAATTATGACGACCAGGTGCGTTTCATCGACTTGGCCAGTGAGATGGGCTATGAATATACCCTGATTGATGGCGGTTGGGAGAAGAACATCGGCCGCGACAAGATGGAGAAACTTTTCCAGTATGCACATCAGAAGAAGGTAGACGTGTTCGTGTGGTACAACTCCAACGGTTACTGGAACGATGCGCCGCAGGATGCCAAGCAGTGCATGAGCAACTCCGTGGCCCGCAAGAAAGAGATGAAATGGTTGCAGAAATGCGGTGTGAAGGGACTGAAGGTGGACTTCTTCGGCAGTGACAAGCAGCAGATGATGGGCTTGTACGAAGACATCCTGACCGATGCCAACGAATACGGTCTGATGGTTATCTTCCACGGCTGTACCTTGCCTCGCGGCTGGGAACGGATGTATCCCAATTATGTGGGCAGCGAGGCGGTACTGGCTTCAGAGAACCTGATATTCAACCAGCATTTTGACGATATGGAGGCCTACAATGCTTGTCTGCATCCGTTTATCCGCAACACCATCGGCTGTATGGAATTTGGTGGTACGTTGCTGAATAAGCGTTACAACCGGACAAATGACGGAGGATGTACCCGCAAGACGACCGATGTGTTCCAGCTGGCTACGGCGGTGCTGTATCAGAACCCGATTCAGAACTTTGCCCTGGCTCCGAACAACCTGACCGATACACCGGCTTTGGCCATCGACTTCATGAAGCAGGTGCCGACTACTTGGGATGAAACGATGTTCCTGGATGGCTATCCCGGTAAATATGTAGTTATGGCACGCAGGCATGGAGATAAATGGTATGTTGCAGGAGTTAATGCGCAGAAAGAGACCGTAAAGTTGAAGATTGCTTTACCGATGTTTATGCCTGGTGATCAAGTGAGGGTATTTAC
>ENA-OPNI01000163-OPNI01000163.1-human-gut-metagenome-genome-assembly--contig:-NODE-163-length-24119-cov-2.441905_pt1 | contig 24119 bp, 23 predicted proteins | sample MGYA00241538_ERZ501773 | MGnify/ENA primary metagenome ERZ501773 (study PRJEB25962, sample SAMEA2042556) | human gut metagenome | biome: human gut; feature: human-associated habitat; material: faeces...
TCCGTAGAGGAAGCTGCAAAGGCTGGTAAGTTCTAAATAGAAAGCTTGATTTTATAGGCTTTTTTGAGACTCATATCATTTATGGTATGGGTCTCTTTTTTTCTCATTTACTGTCCAACAGTTAACTTTTATTCCCTTATGATGAAGTTCATCAACTATTCTTTTATTTAAAGCACTATGGTGAACATCAAAATCAACGTTGTATTTTATTAAAAGATCTAAGACTGTTTCATCATACTTCGATGACAAAAATTGTGCGCGCTGATTAGGCAAATATCGCTTAACAATTTCAAGATTTTCAATGTAGAAAGATATAAAAATTACCTTATCTAAATAATTATATTCTTTAGGCATTCCCTCTTTTGAGGGCTTTATACCTAAAATATCTATTGCACTTGTAAGAATACTTTTAGCAACTGGAGCAGAGGCAGTACCACCATATTGAGTTACATTTTTGGCACCATCAATTGCAACATATATAACAATTTTAGGATTATCCGCAGGCATAAAACCAACAAAAGATAAAATATAACTTGAGGATGAATATTTTCCATCTGTTGGCAGAACTTTTTGGAAAAGGTCTTGCCAAAATACACCATGTAATATTCCAAAACATCCGCTTTATACGATTCCCTGTTGTGTATGGTGAAATGAATTTAGTTTCTTCCATTACTGCTTTTTATATAATTATATCGATATTTTTTATATTCAGTCTCGGAAAGTCTTTCATTTTTTATTTGGCATGGATTTCCAAATGCTATTGTGTTCTCTGGTACATTTTTTAGTACAAAACTTTTTTCTCCAATAACAGCCATTTGCCCTATAATAACCCCTTTACTAATATAAGAATCAGCTCCGATAAACGCACCATTTTCAATAATTATAGGTATTTGTAGTGATGCAAAATTTCTTTGTCTTACATCATGTCCACCTGTTATAATATGAACAAAATTTGAGATACTAACATAGTCTCCAATAGTTACCTTTTCTATATCCTTTATAAAAACATAATCGTCAATTGATGAGAAACTACCCATTGTGAGATTCCAAGGCATGTAAATTCTTGCTAATGGAGATATATAACATCCTTTACCTATTTTAGCTCCAAATAATTTTAATAAAAAAATTCTCCAAAAAGAGAATATGTTTAGACTAGGTTTAAAAAAGAGTGTATCGACACATCTCCACATTTGTAATTTTATTTTGGTGTATTTTGTTATGTTTTGTGTCTTATCATCTCTTTGATACCATAAATCTTTTTCCATAAAATATTATTATTAAGTTAGACTATCTAAAATATATTTGACGATTATTTTGTTATTGATTTATATAGATCAAGCATTCTTTGTGCAATGACATGGCTTGAAAAATTATCTTTTACTAATTGAGCTCCTGTAAGTCCCATTTTCATACGCTCATCAGGCCCTGTTGCAATAAAGTCTAATATCGCTTTTATGAGATTATCAAGAGTCCTGTCTATCCACCAGCCACATTGATAATCTTCAATTAATTTCCATGGAGCTCCTTTGGTTGTAATAACAGGTGTTCCACATAAATATGATTCTGCAATCACTATGCCAAAATTCTCATTAAGTGTTGGTAATATGAAAACATCTGCATTTCTGTAAGCATTCCATTTGTCCTCTCCAAATAATGGTCCAGTAATATTTACTAAATTGGATATATTTAACTGCAATGCCATCTTTTGCAAATCTTTTATTGTATAGTCTGCTTCTATTCCTGCAATATTAATAGTCCAACCTTGCAATTGGTTTTTTATTTTTGATATAGCTTGTAATAATATATCTATTCCTTTGTTTTTGCGATATAATGCTAAGAATAATATTTGTTTTTTTTCATTCCATGATTTTTTGCATTTTATATTATCTGTAATTATGCCATTAGGAATTATATGTACATTATTATTATAGCCTAAAGCAAGAAGATTATTTTTTTCAGTTTCAGCTGTGGCTACAATTGCGTCGCTTATTTGCACACTTCTTTTTTGGTATAATATTAATGCAGGTAATTTTTTCGTCCAATAATTCTTTTTTATATCCCACGGCTCTAGCATACCATGTGGTGATAATACAACAGGATATCCAGCCTTTTTTGCCCAAAATATTATCCATGAGCATTGAGGATTCCAGCATCCATTTACATGTATAATATCGGGTTTTATATCATCTAATATTTTATAGAATTGTCTTTTTATTGTGAAAAAATGGCTTATACTACGTTCTATGTAGTGTATAGTGCAATTTTCTAATTGTAATTCATCTTTATATTGATGGCAGACAACATGTAAATTAGATAATTTCCCTAAATCATGTGATAATAATTGTAGATAGGCACTTACACCACCTCCTGCCTTACCAATTGATGGTATGTATTGTAATATTTTCATTTATCTTTGCTTTTTAGTTCTTTAATTAAATATTGAGCAACGACATTTCCTTTGATATTATTTTTTGCCCAAGCTATTCTTTGAATAGTAGAATCTCTAATTAATTCTTTTTGAGACAAACAATTGCTAATTTTTTTCTTTAAAGATATCATATCATTATTTTTAAATATATCTCCGCAGATAAAATTACTTTTCTTTATTAAGTATTTGGCTCCGCATGTATCTGAACAGAGTACATATAATCCTAATGTTATAGCTTCATTTATAACTGCTCCCCAACCATCATGTAATGATGGCAAGCATAAAATATCATATTCTTGCATAATTTCAGAGACCTTATTCATTGGTAAAGTACCATAAAATATGGAACTGAAATTTTTGTTGTTAGCTAATTTAATAAGATTCTGTTTTTGATCTCCATCTCCTACTATGCCAATTTCAATACTTTTTTGCTCTTGCTTTTGAAGGCTTTTTATGGCTTTGAATAGTAGTTGTACGTTTTTTCTAGCTGATAGAGAGCCTACAAATAATATTTTTAAATTGTGATATTGTGTGTTGGGAATGTGATTTATATTTCTTTCTTTCCATTCGGTACAATACATAAATGGTATAACATCCCATTTTTTTGACCAAAATTTGTAGTAAGAAAGGAAATCATCTCCCATTACAAATAATTTGTCAATATATTTTATATATTTCCAATCTTTTATAGCAAATCTTATGGCATGTTGCCAAAGAGGATGGTTATAGAGGAAAGGTGGTTCGGTAATAATTCCTCTTTTAAAGTGATATTTTAAGGATAACTTAAAATATTTTGCGACGAAAGGGAATGAGTTTATACCAGAAAATAAACACCATGTTTCTGTATTATTGTATTTTTTTAGTAATGTAACAATCTCCTGATTTTCACTATTAATTAGAAAATTGACTTTTGAATTACTTAATTGATACTCAGATGAATTCCATCCCATATTTTTTCTGGCATCCATATCAGCCTCCGGAACGATTACATAAATATCGGAGACATCTTTAATATTATGTAGCTCATTTATAAATGGCATTTGATGAGGAGATATACAATTTTGGAAAAATAAAATATTCATAGGATTTAGTGCTTGGATGTTATTTTTAATAAATTCTTATCGAATAATTTATATTTGGAGTAAATTGATAAGTCTAAGTCTGATTCTTTAAGGATACCTTTACGGAAAGATTCAATAACACTATAATTTAACCAAAATAAACAACATAATACGGCACCAACAGTTGTTATATAGGCTTCTGTAATTGGTTGTAAAATAAACATTATACACATTCCTGAATACCATCCACTGCAATAGGATGTATTTCTTTTTCGTATTAAATAAATAAGATTCGGAAATACGATGAAAAACATACAAATTGCACCAAGTGTGCCGGTTTGACTTACTACAGATGCCCATCCCGATCCTGATTCAATTCGTCCTTTTGTATTTTCTGCTCCTACGTTTCCCCATCCATATTTCATATATCCAAATCCTATGCCATATATAGGACTTTCTTGGTACTCTTTTATTCTAGCTTGCCACATATCTTCACGTGAGTTAAGTCTTATTTCTTCTACTTGATTTCCATTTTTTTCTAACATAAATCTAAATTTACTACCTAGAAATATTGAGACAATAAATCCACCTAAAACAACAACTAATAATGAGATAGAAATTTTTCTTATGTTATTGCTATTTAGTCTATATATGACAAATAAAACAGAAAAGATTGTGCATAGAAGGCCCATTCTAGATGACGCCATTGCCATCATGGATATAGCACTAATTAGGCATATAAGTAAGATAACTTTACTAATGGTTGATATTTGTTTGAAGAATTTTATGCTATATGTAATGATGAACATAATAGATATAGCACCTAATAATCCCATTTCATTATTAGCAGTTGAACCTGTATATAATCCTCTTTCTTCATAAAGTGTTAGGGCTTCGCTTTTTACAATTCCAAGTGAGAAAAATATATAGTTTATGGTAACCAGAATGACAGTTAAAATAGAGAAAATATGAAATGTATGCAATCGCATTAGAGCTAATTTTCTGCTATTAACTAAATTAGAGAATGATGATAATAATAGAATAAAAACTAAATATCTTGAATATATTCTATAATAGGGGGGGATATCATTTAGTAAGATGCTGACAAAGCATGTTATTAAATAGAGAACGTGTATAATACTAATTTTTTTTGCATTGATAATGCAATATACAGCTAATATAAATAGCATTGGGTAATATAATATATATCCCCATCCTCCCAATATTCCACTCATATCCATGGCAAAGAATATAAATGCAGGAAGAAACGATATTGATTTCCAATTTGCGTATAAGTAATTAGCTAAAATTTTCATTTAATTTACAGGTTAAAAATATTTAGTCCTCTAGCTTGCAGATGTTGTATAAACGAATAAATCCATTTTCTAAAGGCAGAATGAGATTTCCCTCTCCACGATCCAAAACAATAATGGGCACCTATGGTCTCTTTTGTTTTTTTTATTCCTAATTGGTGATTAACGATTAATGGATGAAACACATTTTTAGGAGTGTATCTTAGTTCTGGGTATTTATCTTTATTTTTTTTATAGAACTCTGTAATTCCTCCAGGGCCAGTACAACTAATAATACTTTCTTCTTTGACATTAGTTAAATCCATTTTATCGAAAAGATATTTTATATATTCATACCAGAATTTGTAACCTTTTTCTGAAAAGAAAATACAATTTCCTAAGAAAGGAGTACCGTCTAACTCAAAATGTTCTGCAGGAATAACACATTTTTCATTTAGCCATTTTTCAGGTATCATTTTGAAAAATTGATAGTCCGTATCTATGTAAACTCCTCCATATAAATATAAATATAGACAACGAATAATGTCCGCTTTCATAACACCCTTTTGTATGCTATTGTATTTATCAATAAATTCGGGAAAGTAATCTTCCATGATTTTTTTATTTTCCTTGTCTCCGTAAATGCGGAACTCCCAATTTTTAAATATATCTTTATTTTTTGACAAAATAATTTTCTCATCATTGTTTAATTTCCCATTTTTTGTAGTGAGATGGATAATCTTTGGTATCATTATATTATTAGTTTTATGTGAATTTATTTTTTAGATTAAATTTACTAGAGCTGTAGTTAAGATTATATTTAGAAGGATTTGGTTGTAATATTATAATTATTGGCATTCCTTGAATTTCACAATAAAAAATGCGGAACCATTTCAATTTTAATTTGTTAACCTCCATTTGCGGATTTTAGGTGAATAAATCTCTTGGAAATGAATTTAAAAGATCATTTCTCATTTTAGTAAAATCAGGAATTTTTTCTGGTGTTAATTTTAGACATTCTTCAACTGTATTTCCTTTTACAAATTTTGTGCGACCTGTACTTAAATAATAGTCCTCATATTTAAGTTGGTCAGGATTCTCCGTTTCATCTAAAAAAATAGCTGGAATGCCATAGGTTTCAGCTATTATAATTCCATGTAAAGAACTGCTGATTACTAATTGGGCTGAAACAATGCTATTTATAAAGGATTTCCAATCATTTGTAAGCGTTGAAACCACTGGATAAGGTTTGTTGATATAGTCTTTATAATGGGATTCGTGAGGTATTACAATGAATTCTTTATCTTTTTTTAAATTAGGATAATAAAATAGTGGTAGGAGGATAGCTGGGTCTCCGTATACTTTAGGGACAGAGTATCCTAATTCAAGAAGAACTTTTCTTGTCAAGGGACCACGTACCGCACGAATATCTAATTTTAATTTTTTTCTTGCAAATTGTGGCATGGCCCATTTAAAAAGAAAGCCACTTCCATAAATTACACAGTTTTGTCCAAGGAACTGTATGATACTTCCAATATGTGCAACGCATTTGGTCTTTCCTGTCCAATAAGATTTTATATTAAAATGGTGCATTAACATTTCGAATACTACTTTAGAAAGATAATCACCTACATTATAAGATGGAACACCGTCTTTCTTAAAAGATTTTCCCACATATAATAGATTAACTTTAAAAGGTATAATAGGACGATATAAATCTCCCATTATGAAAAATTTGCGGAATAAAAATTTTAATATTTCCATTATGCTTTATAGATTGATATATATTTAAATTTTATATAAGTATAAATAAAACTCTTTTAAGGGCATTCTTCTAGATAAATAATAATCAGTCTTTTATTTTATTTCTGTTTTAGAAATGACTTTAGTTTTACCAACAGCCCATGGTATGTATTTATTAAATAGCCAAATAGAAAAGAATAAGAGGATCCATGTTGTAATTATTCTTATAAGACTATCTAAAAAATTGCTTGTAATAAAGTTTTGTGTAATTAGTTTTAAATTATTATATATAAAAGGATGTAATGCTAATATAATTAGGGTATTTTGGCCAATATAAATGAAAGGATTGGTAATTGTTGTTTTAAGGTGAGAGAAAATCAAAGAAATAGCTATTAATGTCGTGATACCGGAAGCTGCTAATATAATTTCATCTATTCCAGAATGTAGAAATTGTAAAGAAAAAAGCAAACTGAATATTATTGTTAATGAATTGTATATGGTTCTGGTCGTTTTATAAGATTTTAACTTCTCGCTTAATACATTTCCTATTGCATAATATATTGTGGCTATATCAGGAAGTAAAAATTTAATCATATGTTCATTATCCTGAATTAAATTATGGCCTATAATGGATATAGCAATTACAGTTAAAAAGAATAAAAGTTTGTCCGGAATTAGTTTCCGAAGTATAAAATTCCAAAGTTCACTAATAAACAATATTCTTACAAAATAAAGAGCTGATACGCCCGTTAATAAATCTGTCTTATTTATAGATAAATTAGGTATTGGAGTATAATATCCCCAAATAAATATTATAGTATTGAGTATAAAGAATGGGAAAACGAGAGTTTTTAATCGTCTTTTTATATATAGGTTGAATTTTTTATATTTGTTGTTATTAAAACATAATCCAGATAATAAATAAAATAATGGCATATGAAATGAATATATCCAATCATAAGCGACTTGGGATATATTGGACAATCCTGTATGACCTAATACAACAAGAATCATACCTAGTCCTTTACAAATATCTATCCATTCGATACGGTTATTGATAGAATCCATATTCTGCTAGAAATGTATTTTTTGGGTTAATGATGATATAAAATAATATGCACTCATTGAATGATTAAGAATAAATAACTTAATCTTGTCTTGTAGTTTATTAGATAATTGTAAGTCTTTTAAGGGATAAAACTCACTTTCTTTGATAGCTTTCCGTAAATTCTTTTCTCTCGATAGAGATATGGCCATTTTTATACAATAAGCAATTCTTGTATTTATATATTGGCGTGCCTTGTCACTCTCCATTGAATAATTCTGTTGAAAATTGTATAATGATTTAGCGGCTGTAAAATAACAATGTGCACGCAGGTAAGTTTTGGATGATGTGCTATTAGTTCCACTTGGCTTAAACCTGTATTCATAACATGGACCGGGAAAATAAGAAACTCGTTTTGCCATAAAATAAGCTCGAGGAGTAAATTCTTCATCTTCATGATATCTAATTATTTCATTAAACTTGAGCTTGTTTTCAAGCATCCATTCTCTTCTATATAAGGCGGCCCAAGGAACTAATAAGAAAATCTTTTGTGTCAAACAATATGATTGTCCGGTCATTATTTCTTGACTGTTGTTGTATACAGCGCAATATTTTTCATCATCAAATTCATGGCTCAATATAAATCCAAAGGGCATTAAATCTAGTTGATGGGTTGATGCATATGTATACATAGATTGTAGTACATGTGGATGTATCCAATCATCACTATCAAGAAAGAATATATATTCTCCTTGTGCTTCATTTAAACCTGCATTTCTAGCGGCCGGCTGTCCTGAATTACATGGCATTTGTATTATACGAACTTGTGGATATTGATTAGAAATATCTTTTACAATGGACATTGAGTTGTCCGGAGTACAATCGTTAACAACAATAATCTCATATTCTTCCGGAGTTATATCTTGTTCTTTAAGACATGAAATTAAACAACGATAAATATATTTCTCTGTATTATAAACTGGTATTATTATTGATATTTTCATAAAAGTAAATTTATCTATTACCGCATAATTGCGCACATAATCTAGGAAAAATTGACCTTAGTATTTTGTATATAATAAAACATATACAAATATTTCCTAACCCTTCTATAAAATATAATATACAAGGCATTATATTATCTAGAGATGGAGGATATAGTATCTGAGTCGTAATTTTATGTGTGAAATTAATCACAGATGTTTTATATATTGGCATTCCATGGAAGCAATAAATAAAAAAAGCTGAGGATGATAGTGATATTATATGTGATTTGTTTATTAAAACATATTTGGACCATCCTATAATTGTAATTAATGACATAATGCTAAGCAATGAACGTTCAAATGTATATGCATAAGTATTATTATTAGTGGTTATTGTAAATAATATTATAATAAAAATTGAGATTACTAATGTTATCCAACGGAATTTATTGCATAATGTAGAAATATCAATTCCTTTTATAGAACAATAAGCGCCAATACTGAAAAAATATATGCACTGGGCTGATAATCCTGTTATTTGCCAAAACATGCATAGATAAAATCCTGTAATAATAAGTATAAAAAATTTGTCAATAGTTTTAATAGCATACCAAATAATAGGTGATAAGAAACTAATAATGATTAAATCTCTTAAAAACCAAAGTGGAATCAAAAGAGGATATGAAAAAGAATTTGTTGTACCTAATATGCTGACATTGGTAATACCTTCTTCTAGATTCCAAAATGAATGAATAATATAACTTATGTTAAAATAGTTGTTGAATTCTTCATATGTTATTTCGCCAATTTTGTATCTTATAAATGCTGTTACAAGAACAGAGCATAATGCTAAACTACACCATAGAATGTAAGGAAGAAGAAGTGAATTTATTCGTTTTATAGATTGTTTTTTATAGAATTTCCAAGTAAAAGGATTTTCTAATTTTGCGAAATAAAAATATCCTGATACTAAGAAGAAAAATGGTACGGCAAGGCAAGAAAAAACTCCTTTGATGGTTGTATGTAGAATTTGTGGCCATATTGCTGGAGTTTCTATAAAAGCTGTATGTACAAATACTACCAATGAGCACATTAATACCCTTAGCCAAATTACAGCATTTGAGAATGTTTTATTAATCATTTTAATACTCTTTTTAATAGATATTTGGCATGTAATGGTAATGCTTTAAGGAACACTTTAGGTTCATATACACATTGTTCTATCATCCATTCTGGCGGTAATAAGTCTTGAGTGTTTATGTTTGTACTCATGCCAAACCAACGGTGTGGAGCTATTACAATTTTTTGTGGATGATTATTTAGATATGCACCCCACCAAGAAAAACTACTATTACTGATAATATTATGATGACATGCTGTTTGGATATATAAATCCAAGAGAGGATAGCTGTTTGTTAAGTAATGTACATTGTCGAATTGTTTAAAGTGTGCTTTACACCATTCTATATCGTCACTTGATATTATATAATGTACTTTGTCTCCAAACCATAACATTGCTCTCTCTAAAAATTTCTTTCCAACGAATGGGTGCCTATGGGGGAGATTTAGATAGTCTCCTCTTCGTACATTAATACTAACAACTGTATATTGTGATAAAATATCTCCGAATCTTTTTTCTATATCTAACTTCACAGGCATTGGACATGGGTAGAGTTTTAGAACTTTTTCTCTGTCCAAATATTTATAGCTCTGAAAATATCCTTTTATTAATAAATCCTGATTCTCCTTATAAGGAATTGGATGAAATGTAAATTCGGGCTCTTCATATATTCTAATGTTGTTTGGAAGAGACTTTACAATTGGGTAATTTTTAAAGAGCGTATCACTATACATTTTTATACAATTAAGTTGCCAGTCGCCCTTACACCAAAGAGTAACTTCATCAGTTAGACTCTTTGCAGCTGCTATTTCAAACATATTGTTTCCCAAACGGCCATTAATTTCTACGTAAATCATATTAATGTTTTATTTTTGATTTTAAGTGTAAAAGTACGATACAAAAGAAAGTACTAATTTTTGCTAGTCGAAGGTACGAAGTATTAAAAAAAGTATAGCCAAATTTGCGCCATTGACAATCGATTTCTTTAAAGTGCCGAGTATACATTTGACATTCTTTAAGATTAAAATGAGCAAGATACGCCATACGTAATCCTGTTTTGATTTCTAGTCGTAAACATTCTCCGAACCATTGCGGAAGTTCTTTATTATAATTTTTAGCCCAGGCTAAGGTATTTCTTAAGAATAAAAGATGATCTAGGGCTGTTCTTCGTGCAGATTGAGGATTTAATGTGGCTGAACCTTCTCGACGAACATAATGATAAATTGGCTGAGTAATAGCAATCACATTATGTACCATCACATGATATTTCATCATAAATTCCATATCCTCCCCCATTTTGACATTAGTTGAAAATCGTAAATGTAATTGCTCTATTAGACTACGTCGATAGAGTAAGTTGCAAAATCCTAAAGACCCGTAATATGGTAATTTTTTTGTATCTGAATTTATTTTTAGGCTTTTGGCTTCTGGTAATATGATATGGTTTGTGTCCTTATAGTCTACACTAGTTCCAAATAGGATTGCTTGAATATCTTTAAGGTTATAGTTTTGTACTTGTTGAAAGAGTAAGTTCCCATCTACCCAGTCATCTGCATCAATAAACATAATCCATTCTCCACCGGCTTTATCTAAACCTATGTTTCTAGCTGTACTTACACCATTATTTTTTTGATGAATTACATGAAAACGATTTTCTATTTTTGCATATTGGTCGCAGATTTTTCCACTATTATCAAGTGAACCATCGTCGATTAAAATCGCTTCCCAATTTTTAAATTCCCATGAGAGGATAGAATCTAAGCATTTGGGGAGATATTTCTCTACATTATATACTGGTATAATAATTGAAATGTTATTTATCATTTAATGAAGAAAATAAAAAGTTATTCGATATATTTCTGAATTCATTTAAAAGTTTTTCTGGCTTTAAATAATTAATGTCAGCAAGATTAATTGGGGCATCTGATTGTATTAGGCGATTTTGTAAACCTATTGTAGTTAATAATGATTTTGCACGACTATCTATACCTTCAGATAAACTTATTGTATAAAAGTTTTTCCTGAAAATTATAGAAAAAGCAGTTCCATGGAATGATGATGTAACTACAAATTTAGCGAATTTTATTAGCTTAATAAAATCTGCGGGTGATGCGTCCTGGATATAATTTTGTTTATTTTTACGATATGTAATGCAGGAACTGATATTTATAACTTTACAATGTAATTGTTGTGATAATTTATTAGCAAACTCTTTGACAGCTCTACTCTCGACCACTTCATAAACTATTATATAATCTCCTTCTATTTGTATAGTGGATTCGTTTGCTAATTTCTCCCAATCGGATGCTTCCAATAACAATGTTGGGTCACAGACCAGTGTTGCTTTTAATGATATATTTTTTTCTAATAAACTTTGAAAGGATGCTTCTCTTAAACTAAGAGCTTTGAATTTTTCCAATTTGTTTTTAAGTAATGTCCAGTCAGATTCTAGAAGATGAGAATTCCCTATGCTAGCAGCATAGGCAATTAACTGAAAGTCGTTATGGTGTGGAAAATCTCCTAAGTAAGTATTGTCAAAATGTCCGTTGTTAAGAGATTTACTCCATACTTGGTCGCTACCAATAATTATAAAGGAGTTGGGTTGTATATGCCCAAATGGAATCGGTTCTAATTTCGTTTGAATAAATGAATTGAATTTTTTATATAATCTAAATCTTTGAGGTAAATTCCTAGGTTCAGTAAATAATCGATGAATTAATAATCTAGGATTTCTAGCTAAGTAATATTTAGTACGAAATCGTTTAAACGGCTTTGTTAAAAATTTAGGTCTATAATCTATTACTTGAACTTGGTAGTTATGGAGTCTTAGAAAGTTTAGTGTTGCATATGTTTGCAGAACAGCTCCATAATTATGGGCACAGTGGAAAGTTAATATATAAACATTTTTTTTTGATATTTTCTCAGGAGTCATTTCTTACTTAATTTATGAATGTAATTAACGATGAATTTTCTTTCTTCTTGTTTAAGTCCTAAAAGCCATGCGGCAATAAATGTAATAATAATAGTAAATACTATATTGATTAAAGGTGGCATTTCTATGGTTTTATTGTAGATTGTATATATACTGATAGATGTGATTGCTGTTATTATTAAGGGAATGCAAACAGTTTTTATGTATTGTTTTATAGATAAGGATATTTTATACTTTAATATTATTAAACGACTTATAAATATGAGGAATAAAAAAATATAATAGGACCCAAAAGCCATAACAGGATTGTGTGAGATATGTAAAATTAACCATTGGGTAAAAAACGAAAACAAATATATTATAGCTTGCATTAATTGAGTTGATTGCATTTTTCCTGTTGAGTTTATGCTAATGACTAATGGGTTGATGAGACCGTCTAAAAGATTTCCAATTAAAATAATTCTGACAAATTGTGTCGTATATTCTGGAACTTTATTTAGCCATATTCCTAATAAAATATCGGTTGCGATATATATTGGTGCAGAACATATAAACAGAATGAGAAAAGAATAGCGAGATGAATTAAAAATCAGCGTGTGCATATAATTGATATCACCTGATGCATAACTTTTAGTGATTTGTGGATTTAGTGCTGTTTGAAATCCTTGTACGAATCTTGATAAAATGCTTTGCACTTGAAGACTTAAAGCGCGTGCTGCATTAACAGCTGCACCACAGAATATATTTAATAAAAAATTTAATCCTTGTGTGGATAAAAGCCATGAGAAATGTCCAATAATAATCCAACTGCAATATTTAAATATTGGATTAATATATTGTTTCTTAAAAAGCCATTTAATAGAGGTTTCTGGAAATTTTTTATAACAATATGCTACATTTATAATGGCTCCAATTACATTTACGATAAAAACAAATGTACTATACAATAATAGATGGTCAACTGAAGAATAAGGTATTATAAAAACGATGAGTAATTTTAGGATGACATCTATCATACTGGTATATGCATAAATGCTCATCTTCTCGTGTGCAATGATTGACGCGCTAAATGGAATTACAGCCAATGATAATATTGTTGAAAAAATAGCATATTGATATACCCAAAAACATACTGTTAATCTATTATTGGGGATATTTAGCTGATAAAATAGAAAAAGGCCTATAGTTTCAAGCAAAATGAAAATAATTCCTCCTATAATTATATGTATGCTAAAAGTTGAACGAAAAGTGTTGCTTAATTCTTTGATGTCCTTTTTACCTAAAGAGAAAGTAAGAAATCTAGATGTAGAACTACTTAATGCTGAACTAATAAACGCGATAAATACGACCACACCACTTACCACATTGTATAATCCAAAATCTACTTCTCCAAGAGCCTGAAGAATTATACGAGAGGTATAAATTCCTACTCCCATTGTAATCAACATTCTTATATATAAATATATAGAATTTTTTATGATTACATTACTCTTATTATTCGGCATATAATGTTCAATTAAAATATGATAGAAAATATATATTATTATCTTAGTTTATCTATTCTTATACATTGTTTCGTAATACTTCTGATAATCTCCCGAGGTAACATTGTCCATCCATTCCTGGTTATCCAGATACCAACGCACTGTCTTCTCAATACCTTCTTCAAACTGCAAGCTGGGTTCCCATCCTAATTCACGCTGCAACTTGGTAGAGTCAATGGCATAGCGCATATCATGTCCCGGACGGTCGGTAACGTAAGTAATCAAATCCATGTCTTCTCCTTCCTTGCGTCCCAACAGGCGATCTACTGTTTTGATAACTACTTTAATAATGTCAATGTTCTTCCATTCGTTGAAGCCGCCGATGTTATATGTCTCGGCAATCTTGCCGTGATGGAAAATGACGTCGATGGCACGGGCATGATCTTCCACATACAACCAGTCGCGTACGTTTTCTCCTTTACCGTATACCGGAAGCGGTTTGCGATGGCGGATGTTGTTGATGAACAACGGAATCAGTTTTTCAGGGAACTGATAGGGACCGTAGTTGTTGGAACAGTTGGTGACAATAGTCGGCATGCCGTAAGTATCGTGGAAAGCGCGCACAAAGTGGTCGCTACTGGCCTTGCTGGCAGAGTAGGGACTGTGCGGATTGTACTTCGTAGTCTCCAGGAAGAATTCTTCTCCGTAAGCCAAATGGTGGGTTTCAGAAGAAGCGGTTGTAGTGAATGGCGGCTTGATGCCTTCCGGATGCGTCATTTTCAAGGCTCCGTACACTTCATCGGTAGAGATGTGATAGAAACGTTTGCCTTCGTATTTTTCCGGCAGACTTTCCCAATAGACTTTAGCGGCTTGCAGCAGGCTGAGTGTGCCCATCACGTTGGTACGGGCAAAGGTAAACGGGTCTTTGATACTGCGGTCTACATGGCTTTCAGCAGCCAAATGGATGATACCGTCTACATGGTATTGTTGCATGATTTCCTGCATCTTCTCGTAGTCGCAGATATCGGCTTTGATGAAAGTGTAGTTCGGTTGGTTTTCGATGTCCTTCAAATTGGCCAGGTTACCTGCGTAGGTCAGCTTGTCCAAGTTGATAATGTGATACTCGGGATATTTGTTGACAAACAAGCGGACTACATGGCTGCCGATAAATCCGGCACCGCCAGTGATTAATATATTGCGTTTGAATTCCATGATTATGCGTTTTTAAGATGATTGATACAGATTTTTAAAGAGTCGGTCCAGTAGGGAATCCGGATGCCGAAAGTTTCTTTGATTTTGGTTTTGTCCAGTACCGAATACGCCGGGCGTTTTACCGGGCTGGGAAACTCGTTGCTGTGGCAGGGCTGGATGTCGCACTGGGTCTGTCCAGCCATTGCGGCAATAGCTTTCGTAAAGTCGTACCAAGAACATACGCCTTCGTTACTGAAATGGTATATACCTGTTTTGCTGTAACCGCTTGTCGGACTTTCTGCGGTGTAGTCCTGCAGGATGGTTTGGATGGCCTTGGCCAAATCGTAGGCGTAGGTCGGTGTACCTGCCTGGTCGAATACGACTTTCAACTGGGGCTTGGTGGCCGTCAGGTTCAGCATGGTCTTGACGAAGTTCTTGCCATACTCGGAATATAACCAAGCCGTGCGAAGAATGACATAATCGCATCCTGTGGCCTGAATGTACTTTTCTCCTTCCAGTTTGGTGCGTCCGTAAGCACCGGTAGGAGTCCCTTTCTGGTCCTCCCGGCAAGGAATGTTATACGGGTCTCCACCAAACACATAGTCGGTAGAGATATGGATAACCAAGCCGTTGACTTCTTTCATGGCCTCTGCCAAGTTTCGGGGAGCTTCTGCATTCAGTACGCGGCAGAAGACTTCGTCGGATTCGGCCTTGTCTACGTTGGTGTAGGCAGCACAATTGACGATGCAGTGAATGTCGTGTGCCTTGACAAGTTGTTTCACTGCTTCCAGACTGGTGATGTCCAGCAGGGTGGTTTCCACACCTTCTGCTTCTACCACGTCGGTAAAGATAAAATGATAGGGGGTGTCTTGGGCTATGAGTCGCATCTCACGTCCTAATTGTCCATTGGCACCGGTAACTAAAATATTCAAGTTCATCAATGAATAAGTAAGAATGAATAATATAGAGTGAATCTATTTTCAGAAAGGACCGAATTCAAACGGAGAATCGAAGTCCTTTAAAAGGGGATGTTTGGTATCTTTTTCACTGAGGATGGCGTGCTCGGTAGGAATACGCCAGTCGATACCTAAAGAAGTGTCGAGAATGCTGATGCCGCCATCGGCTTCCGGGTGATAGAAATTGTCGCACTTGTACTGGAAGATGACTTCGTCGCTCAGTACGCTGAATCCGTGGGCAAAGCCTCGTGGAATGAAGAACTGACGGTGATTGTCTTCGGTCAGTTCCACAGCTACATGTTGTCCGAAAGTGGGAGAACCCTTTCGGATGTCCACCGCCACGTCGAGTACAGCACCCTTGATGACTCTTACCAGCTTGCTTTGAGCAAACGGTGGTTTCTGAAAATGCAGTCCGCGCAATACCCCGTAACTGGATTTACTCTCGTTGTCTTGTACGAAATGGATGGTGCGTACTTGCTTGTCGAAATCTCTTTGTGAAAAAGATTCAAAAAAATATCCTCTCTCATCTTTGAACAGGCGGGGTTCTATAATGACTACCCCTTCAATCTCTGTATTTATTACTTCCATGTGTGAATGATTAATATCATTTATCGGTTGTTCTTTTGCAATTCGTCGATGACCTTCAGTAAATACTGACCGTATTGGTTTTTCAGCATGGGCTGGGCCAGTTCTCTCATCTTTTCGGGGGTAATCCAGCCTTGTCGCAGGGCTATTCCTTCCAGGCAGGCCACTTTCAGTCCTTGTCGTTTTTCAATTACCTCGATGTAGGTGGATGCCTCTGCCAGCGAGTCGTGTGTGCCGGTGTCCAGCCAGGCGAATCCTCTTCCCAAAGTCTGGACTTTCAGTTCCCCGTCGGCCAGGAAACGCTGGTTCACCGAAGTGATTTCCAGTTCACCGCGGGCGGAAGGCTTGATTTGTTTGGCCACTTCCACCACCTTGTTCGGGTAGAAATAAAGGCCTGTCACGGCATAGTTGGACTTGGGGTGCTGAGGCTTTTCTTCAATGGACAGGCAATTTCCTTCCTTGTCGAATTCAGCCACTCCATAACGTTCCGGGTCGCTCACCCAGTAACCAAAAACAGTGGCTTTTCCTTCTTGTTCAGCGGTGCGGACTGCTTCTTTCAACATCACCGTGAAGCTGTTTCCATGGAAAATATTGTCACCCAGTACCAGGCAGACTGCATCCTTTCCTATAAATTCTTCTCCAATCAGGAATGCTTGTGCCAGTCCGTCGGGGGAAGGCTGTTCTGCATATTCAAAATGTACGCCGAAATCGCTTCCGTCTCCTAGCAGCCGGCGGAATCCGGGAAGGTCGTAAGGAGTAGAAATAATCAGAATATCACGTATCCCTGCCAGCATCAGCACAGATATCGGGTAATAAATCATGGGTTTGTCAAAAACTGGAAGAAGTTGTTTGGAGACCCCTTTGGTAATAGGGTAGAGTCGAGTGCCCGACCCTCCTGCAAGAACAATACCTTTCATGGTTGAATGATTTTAATTAGTTTGCTGCAAAGAAAAAAGTTTTTTGTGAGAACTCAAAGTTTCTGCCTATTATCATTAAGGAGGAAAGGCAGTCTGGGATACTTTTTGTAAAGAAAAATACAAATTCCTTTCTCCAGGTATTGCAGGTTTCAAAAATAGTTGTACCTTTGCAACGCATTTGAGAAAAACAAGTGCGGCGAACATTCTGGTTCCTTGGATGAGTGGCTTAGTCAGCGGTCTGCAAAACCGTGCACGGCGGTTCGAATCCGCCAGGAACCTCCAAAAGTTTGAATGCACTCTTAGCTCAGTTGGTAGAGCAACTGACTCTTAATCAGTGGGTCCAGGGTTCGAATCCCTGAGGGTGTACGAAGGATGGTTTTAGGGATTTTCCCTGAAACCATTTTTTTTGTTTCCAATTTTTCCTTTATCTGTTTTTAAACATAAAGCATTCTTTTGTGGTCTTACATAAAATCTTTTCCTTTGTGTCAGCATGGTTCAGCACAGATAATGCATTGATATGGATAAGAGTATACAATTTGGGAAACAGTCCACTAAGGTAAAGCAACTGTCGGATTTAATCGAACAGGATATTTTGATGGGAAAGTATCGGACGGATACGAGTTTGCCTTCTATCAATGTGTTGAGCAGAACCTATCATGTGTCGCGTGATACGGTATTTAAAGCTTTTGCCGACTTGCGTGAAAGGCGTTTGATTGATTCTACCCCCGGCAAGGGATATTACGTTATTAACCGACAAGAGAAGATTTTTCTGTTGCTGGATGAATATTCACCATTTAAGAACACCTTATACAATAGTTTTGTCAAGAAACTTTCTACCTCGTATAAGGTAGATCTTTGGTTTCATCAGTATAATGAACATATATTTAATACCATCTTACGTGAAGCTATCGGGAGATACAATTATTATGTGGTCATGAATTTTGAGAATGAAAAGTTTTCTCCCTTATTCGATAAAATCCCGCCTTCCAGACTTTTATTACTCGACTTTGGCAAGTTTGAGAAAGGAAGTCATTCTTTCATTTGCCAGAATTTTGATGAAGCATTTTATAAGGCGCTGTCAGAATTGTCAGCACGTTTGAAGCGCTATCGTAAAATCGTATTCCAATTCCCTCAGGAATCTAAGCATCCTTATTCTTCCATACAGAGTTTTGAAGCTTATTGTCGTGACAATCATTTTTTGGCAGAAGTGGTGCACGATGAAGAAATTCGGAAAATAGAAAAAGGGGTGGTGTATATTGTTATTCGGCAAACAGATGTGGTGAACGTTATCAAGCGGAGTAGGGAGAGAGGATTGAAGTGTGGGGTTGATTTTGGATTGATTGCCTATAACGATACGCCCGCTTATGAAGTGATAGATGAGGGAATTACGGCACTTAGCATTAACTGGGAAGAAATGGGAAGAAAAGCAGCAAATTTTATTTTAACGGGTGAAGGTATACAAGAATTCCTTCCCACGGAAGTACATCTTCGGCATTCCGTTTGAGGGAATAAAAGAGAGATGTTTTCGTATGTTGATTTCAGCACAGTTCAGCATAGATAAATGAGATAGACAAAATAAATGTAGAACATTGTAAAAAATCTAATCAATGAAAAATTATCCGAAAATTGGGATTCGTCCCACCATCGACGGACGTCAGGGTGGCGTTCGCGAAAGCCTTGAAGAAAAGACTATGAATCTGGCTAAAGCCGTAGCCGAATTGATTTCTTCTAATCTGAAAAATGGAGATGGAAGTCCCGTGGAATGTGTAATTGCAGATTCTACCATCGGGCGAGTAGCTGAAAGTGCAGCTTGTACCGAAAAATTTGAACGTGAAGGTGTAGGAGCTACCATCACGGTTACTTCCTGCTGGTGTTACGGGGCTGAAACAATGGATATGAATCCTTACTATCCGAAGGCTGTGTGGGGATTCAATGGAACGGAAAGACCGGGAGCGGTGTATTTGGCAGCGGTGTTGGCTGGACATGCACAGAAAGGACTGCCGGCATTTGGCATTTACGGTCATGATGTACAAGATATAGAAGACAATACGATTCCGGCTGATGTAGCCGAAAAGATTCTGCGCTTTGCCCGTGCGGCTCAGGCAGTGGCAACCATGAGAGGGAAATCCTATCTTTCGATGGGTAGCGTGTCCATGGGTATTGCCGGTTCGATTGTCAATCCGGATTTCTTCCAGGAATATCTGGGTATGCGTTGTGAATCAGTGGATTTGACCGAGATTATCCGCCGTATGACCGAAGGAATTTACGATAAGGAGGAATATGCCAAGGCGATGGCATGGACTGAAAAGTATTGTAAAAAGAATGAAGGAAAGGATTTCAACGTGGAAGCAAAGGTCAAGACACGTGCTGAAAAAGATGCCGACTGGGAGTTTATCGTGAAAATGACGATTATCATGCGCGATTTGATGACTGGAAATCCGAAACTCAAGGAACTGGGATTCAAGGAAGAGTCATTGGGACACAATGCCATTGCAGCCGGTTTCCAGGGCCAGCGCCAGTGGACAGACTTTTATCCCAATGGGGATTTCTCGGAAGCATTGCTGAATACGTCTTTTGATTGGAACGGCATTCGTGAGGCTTACGTGGTAGCAACAGAAAATGATGCTTGCAATGGAGTAGCCATGCTCTTCGGCCATTTGTTGACCAACCGTGCACAGATTTTCTCTGATGTACGTACCTACTGGAGTCCGGAAGCCGTGAAACGTGTGACAGGTAAGGAACTGACCGGACTGGCACAGAATGGTATTATTCATTTGATTAATTCCGGAGCTACCACATTGGATGGTACAGGACAGCAGACCGATGCCAATGGCAATCCGGCGATGAAGCCGTCTTGGGAAATTACGGAGAGCGAAATGGAAAAATGCTTGGAAGCAACTACCTGGTATCCGGCCAACAGAGACTATTTCCGTGGCGGTGGTTTCTCTTCTAACTTCTTGTCAAAGGGAGGTATGCCTGTCACCATGAGCCGTTTGAACCTGATTAAAGGACTGGGCCCGGTTCTCCAGATAGCAGAAGGATGGACAGTGGAAATCGACCCGGAAATCCATAAGCTGCTGGATGAGCGTACCGACCGTACATGGCCGACTACTTGGTTTGTACCCCGCTTGTGCGACAAACCGGCTTTCAAGGATGTTTATTCTGTCATGAATAATTGGGGAGCGAACCATGGAGCCATCAGTTACGGACACATTGGTCAGGATTTGATTACACTGGCTTCTATTCTGCGTATTCCGGTTTGCATGCACAATGTGGAAGATGACAAGATTTTCCGTCCCGCCGCATGGAATGCATTTGGTATGGATAAAGAAGGAGCTGATTACCGGGCATGTCAGAATTACGGTCCTATTTATAAATAACTCATTTAATTTTGCCGGAACGGATGGGAGAACCCGTTTGTTCCGGCTATATATCCATTCTTGATAAGATTATGATTACAAACGAACAGATTGAAGAATTTTTGAAGCAGGCTCATCGGGTAGGTGATGCCGGATTGACCGTGTGCAGCAGTGGTAATCTTTCATGGCGTGTGGGCGATGAAGTGCTGGTGTCTGGCACAGGCTCGTGGGTTCCTTCCCTGACAAAAGATAAAGTGGCAGTTTGCCGGCTGGAAAACGGAGAGGTGTTGAATGGAGTAAAACCCTCCATGGAAAGTGTTTTTCATTTGGGAGTGTTGAGAGAGCGTCCCGATGTAAATGTGGTGCTTCATTTCCAGTCACCCTATGCTACTGTGGTGTCGTGCATGGAAAATACCCCCAAAGATTTTAATGTGACAGCAGAAGTGCCTTGCCATGTGGGAGCAGAGATTCCAGTCATTCCGTATTTCCGTCCGGGTTCCAAAGAATTGGCTGAGGTTGTGATTGCAGCCATGAAGTCGCATAATTCCGTATTGCTTCAGAAGCATGGGCAGGTGGTTTGCGGAAAAGACTTTGACCAGGCTTTCGAAAGAGCGATGTTTTTTGAAATGGCGTGCCGTATCATTGTGCTTTCCGGAGGTAAATACAAGACGTTGACGGCGGAAGAGATTGATGACCTCGACACATATATTTTAGGAAAAAAGACGAAATGAAAGAAGCATATTTAGCGATAGATTTTGGAGGAGGTAGCGGCAGAGTAATTGCCGGCTACCTTTCCGGTGACGGACTTCAGCTGGATACGGTACATCGTTTTTCCAATCGTCAGGTGCGGATGGGAGGACATATTTATTGGGATTTTCTTTCTTTGTTTGAAGAGATGAAGGTCGGGATCCGTATGGCGGTAGAAAAGGGATATTTTCTGAAAAGTATTGGAATAGATACTTGGGGCGTGGATTTCGGTTTGATTGATGCACAGGGAAATTTACTGGGGAATCCAGTCTGTTATCGCGACAGCCGTACGGAGGGTATGCCCGAGGAGTTCTTTTCGAAGGTGAATGTAGCGGCACATTATATGGAATCGGGTACACAGGTCATGGCAATCAATACGCTGTTTCAACTATATGCCATGCAAAAGGAAAACAATGCATTGTTGAAGGTCGCCGACAAATTGTTGTTCATGCCCGATTTGTTCAGCTATTATCTGACAGGAGTCGCCAACAATGAATATAGTATTGCTTCTACTTCCGAGCTGCTGGATGCCAAGGCACGCACCTGGAATTTCAAACTGATTCGTGAATTGGGACTTCCGACGCATCTTTTTGGAGAAATTGTCATGCCGGGTACTTCACGTGGATTCCTGAAGCAGGAAATCAAGGAACAGATAGGAATAGACTATGAAGTGGAGGGGATAGCGGTGGCTTCGCATGACACCGCTAGTGCAGCCAGTGTGGTTCCTTCGTCTGTGGATGGAAAGAAAGTGGCTTTTTTGAGTTCAGGCACCTGGTCTTTGCTGGGAGTCATGAACCCTGAACCGATTTTGACAGAAGAAGCCCGTTTGGCTGGATTCACCAATGAAGGAGGGAGAGAAGGACAGATTTGTTTTTTGCAGAACATCACCGGATTGTGGATTCTGCAGAAACTGATGCAGGAATGGAAAGACGAGGGAAAGGATGTGGCCTATACTACCTTGTTGCCGGCTGCGGAATGTGCGGAAACCGAGGCGTTGATTGATGTGGATGCGGCGGCTTTCCAGTGTCCGGTACGTATGGCAGATGCGATTGCCGCTTATTGTGTGACTCAGGGGCAGAAACCGCCTGTCACTCAGGGAGAATTTGTGAAATGTGTGCTTCGTTCGCTGGCCTTGCGTTATAAAAAGGGCTTGGAGGCCCTGAACTGTCTTTTGCCGGAACCCGTTGCAAAACTGTATGTTATAGGCGGAGGAAGCCAGAACAAATATCTGAATCGGCTGACAGAAGAAGCCATTGGAATTCCCGTAGTGGAAGGGCCGGTGGAAGCCACTGCCATCGGAAATATCATGCAACAAATCAAGTGACAGGATAAAAAATCTACTATCCTTATTAAAAATCTGATACCATGAATAAAACATCAAATAACCAATCCATATTGAAAAAGGATGGGGTGAATTTTCTGATTCCCTTTATTCTGATTACTTTTTGTTTTGCCTTGTGGGGATTTGCCAATGACATTACCAATCCCATGGTCAAGGCTTTCTCCAAAATATTCAGGATGAGCGTGACCGACGGAACCTTGGTGCAAGTCGCATTTTACGGCGGATACTTTGCCATGGCTTTTCCGGCTGCGATGTTTATCCGCAAGTATTCCTACAAGGCAGGCGTTATGTTGGGCCTGGGACTGTATGCCTTGGGAGCCCTGTCTTTTTTCCCAGCCAAGTTAACCGGAAACTATTATCCCTTTTTGCTGGCCTATTTCATTATGACGTGCGGATTGTCTTTTCTGGAAACCAGTTGTAATCCTTATATTCTGTCGATGGGAACAGAAGAAACCGCTACCCGCCGCCTGAATCTGGCACAGGCATTCAATCCCATAGGTTCCTTGATGGGAATGTTTGTCGCCATGAATTTCATCCAGAATCAGCTCCATCCGCTGGATACCGCCGAGCGTGCCCAGCTCAGCCAGACCGAATTTGAGGCTATCCGTGATTCTGACTTGAGTATCCTCATCACTCCTTATCTGGCCATTGGTGTGTTGATTTTGATTATGCTGCTGGTCATTCGTCTGACAAAGATGCCTAAAAATGCTGACCAGTCTCATGCCATCAACTTTATTCCTACCCTGAAACGCTTGTATGCCGTGAAGCGATACCGTTATGGGGTGGTGGCGCAGTTCTTTTATGTCGGAGCGCAGATTATGTGCTGGACTTTCATCATTCAGTATGGCACCCGTTTGTTTATGTCACAAGGCATGGAAGAGCAGGCGGCTGAAGTTTTGTCACAGAAATACAACATTATCGCCATGGGCAT
>ENA-OPNI01000171-OPNI01000171.1-human-gut-metagenome-genome-assembly--contig:-NODE-171-length-23221-cov-3.383061_pt1 | contig 23221 bp, 17 predicted proteins | sample MGYA00241538_ERZ501773 | MGnify/ENA primary metagenome ERZ501773 (study PRJEB25962, sample SAMEA2042556) | human gut metagenome | biome: human gut; feature: human-associated habitat; material: faeces...
TGACCGCCATACTCGCTCTCATGCCCTTGATTCTCTATTCAGGTCTCATCTTCCTGGATGCCACACAGCAATACGCCAACCCGTACATCGGACTGCTGAGTATCCGGGCTGCCTTCACCCAGCTCATGGGCTACGGCTGCGGCTTCATCAAGGCATGGTGGAACCGTTGCGTATGCGGCAAGGGAGAATTCAGTGCCTACCAAAAGAACTTCTACAAATAAGCCTGCACCTCTCCCGTACGAATCTATTAACACCTAAAAACTATTGTATGAAGAGGAAAAGAAAACAAGCGCAAGAGCCCGAGACACCCTCGCAACAATCGGAAGTTGACGGCGGCCATCAAAACAAGAGTCCCATACCTGCCATTGCCGAGAAAGTGCCTATCAAACAATGGTCAGAAGATGACCGTCCACGCGAAAAGCTCGAGCGTCTCGGCCCACAAGCCCTGAGCAATGCCGAGCTATTGGCTATCCTCGTCGGATCGGGCTCGGCAAAACAGAGCGCTGTCGACCTAATGCGCGACATCCTCAAAGATAGCAACTATAACCTCAATACGTTGGGAAGGCGTACTATTGCAGATCTCACACGCTACAACGGTATGGGACCGGCAAAGGCCATCACCATCCTGGCAGCATGTGAGTTGAGCAGACGTTACAGAGACACGTCACCAGAACAACGCCCTTCCCTTCTATCACCGGGCGATATCTACGACTATCTGGCCCGGAAGACGGGCATGACCCATCTCGACGTAGAGGAGTTCTGGGTACTGCTCCTCAAACAGAACTGCCAGGTCATCAAAGCTGTGCGTATCAGTCACGGTGGTCTTACAGAAACAGCTGTCGACCTTCGCGTCATCATACGCGAAGCCGTTTTAGCTAATGCCCCCGTCATTGCCATCGCACACAATCACCCCAGCGGAAACACACGCCCTAGTCATCAGGACGATGAAATCACCGAACGCATACGACAAGCCTGCAAAATCATGCGCATCTGTCTGCTCGACCATCTTATCGTAGTCGACGGAGATTATTATTCCTATAAAGACAACGGAAAACTATAAAACACACGAGGGCGTATCAAAACTCATTTTCTGAAAAGATGAACTGATAATTTGAAATTTGAGCATCCTAAAAGACTAAGGGTCGTATCAAGCTCTGTATTGAGTAATGATACGACCTTTTTATGTATTATAGTTACCATCTGTAACTTATGAGAGTAGTCATTTTAGTTTTGACACATCCTCCTTCAGTTGTTTTTTATGCGGGACAACCTTCGTTCTCTGGTTCGTCACAGTATTGTGACAAGACACGGGCCACACGGATCAAGCCCTGCTTCAATGTCTCCCGCGGACAAGCTAAATTGATGCGGAGGTAGCCCTGCCCCGTACGACGTCCATATAGCGTACCCGAACAGATCTTCACCTTGCCATCTCGCAGACAGGCATCAGCAGCCTCGTCACTCGTCAGTTCAAAAGCCATGATATCAATCCATGCCAGATAAGTGCCCTCCATGCGAATCACCTCGGCCATAGGCAGCTCTTCGCGAAAGAAGTCTTTCAGATATTGGTAATTTGAAGCAATATGCTCATTAAGCTCCTTCAGCCAATCCTCACTCTCATTGTAGGCTGCCTCAAGAGCCACAGGTCCGAAAGGGTTGACATCACATACCTCATAAACATTGATCATGCGGTCGATGCGACGACGCCATCCGTCTTGGGACGTAATGATATTAGCAATCTGCAGACCCGCCGTATTGAAACTTTTCGATGGTGACTGCAACGTAACGGCAATGCTCTGATTACGCTCGTTCACGGCAGCAAAGGGCGTGAAAGTATAGCCCGGCATAATAATCTCACAATGGATCTCATCGCTGACCACAATGACATGATGACGCTCACAGATCTCACCGATCTTCTCCAATTCAGCAGTTGTCCATACACGTCCCGTCGGGTTGTGGGGGTTGCAAAGCAGCAGCACCGTAGCTTTCTCATCGGAGCAATGCTCTTCCAACAGATCGAAGTCAATGACATAGCTGTCGCTTTCACGTACGAGGGGTACCTCATCGAGCTGGCAACCCTGATTGGCAATAGACGAGAAGAAGCAGTTGTAGGCTGGTGTGAAAGTCATCACCTTCTCACCTGGCAATGTCAATGCCTTCAACGTACATGACAAAGCTGGTACGACACTTTGGGTATAGAGGATCCATTTTCGGTCAATATCCCAGCCGTGACGACGATGATACCAGGAGATGATGGCATCATAGTAGGAATCCATCACCTTAGTATAACCGAAGACGGGATGAGCGGCACGGGCCTGCACAGCCTTCTGAATCGCCGGCGCCACAGGATAGTCCATGTCTGCCACCCATAAGGGCAGCACATCCTCAGGAACAGAATCCCACTTATAAGAACCTGTACCCCGACGATTGACTGTCTGTTCGAAATTAAAAGCCATGATTATTTTTCTGTTTCTATAATTTCCAAATCTTTTCTGTCACCTTTTGCAAATTCGTCAAAGGTGATTCTTGTTATCTTACCGGCAATGATCATACCACTGATCGGATTTTTCACCTCGGTGATCGTGCCACTGATCCGCACATTGATATTCCTTGAATCCTCAAAAGCACGGTCACAGGCAGGATCGAACGTACAATCCTCAAGCGTGATGCCATCCATATAGCACAAAGGTTGCTCACCCGAGATATGGCAACGCACCAACCGGACATTCTTCGAGTGCCAGGCCAGATATTCTCCATTCAAGTCAGAATCGTACACTGTCACGCCATCACACTCCCAGAACGAATCCTTTGTCACGATCTTCGCATTATGTACTTCCACATTCCTGCAATACTGGAACACATATTTAGCATCACTCACCAGACCATCAACAAAGATATTCTTAGAGAACATAAAGGGGTATGTTCCCTGATGAAGAACCACATTCTTCAGTTTTAATCCATTGACACGCCAGAACGTCTCGTCGGCATCATTAATTTCCACATTCTCCAACGTGAGATTATTCATCTCACGAAAGAACTTCGGGCCATCAATGACCGAATCCTTCATCACCATATCATTGCTATACCAGATAGCCGAACGAGATCCCTCTGCAAAGTAGCAATGTGTGATCAGCGAGCCGTCAACATGCCACCATGGATATTTGCCATAGAACTTAGAATTGCCACATTCCAAATTCTTGCAGCATTTAATGCCCGACTCTCCATCGGTAATCGTTATATTCTCAAAACGCACGTCGTGCGCCCCGAACAAGGGACGTTCACCTCCATAAGTCTTATCTTTTATTGTTTCCATGCTCTAATACCTGAAATATTTCCATTTCCGGATGCAAAGATACAAAAATCATGCCTTACGGATGGTAACCGTTTTACTTTTTAAAGGATACAAATTACTGATATTGAAATGACTACCACTAGGGAATGACAGACATTCCTGTTCGGTCATTTACTGTTCAATACCCCTTCTATCTTTTCCATGATCTTGCCCGAAGCGCCAGCAAGGGAGGCCACAAACGCACCGGCGGCCTCACTTGCTTGCCGGAGTGTAGTAGGCGATGCCGAAAAAGCATCCATCTTGGATGAGAAGTCGGACAGACCGTGAATTTCCAATCCGCCGCCACACTGTTTCAACCCCTGTGCCTCCATAAACCGCCGGTTATTAGGTCCGAAGAACACAGGTACGTTCCAGACTGCCGCCTCAATGGTGTTGTGAATGCCAACACCGAAGCCTCCGCCAACATAGGCCACCTGGCCGTAGTGATAGATCGACGAAAGCAGTCCAAAACAATCGATGATGAGGACCTCGGCACGTGCGGCCTCCTCAGGTGTCGTCTTCGTGTAGCGCACCACACGGCGTCCCTTCAGCAGATCCATGATCTGAGCTAGATGATCCTCACCAATGACATGAGGTGCTATGATCAGCTTCCACTGAGGATGCTGATTGAAATAAGGTATGAAAATTTCCTCATCAGGAGGCCATGACGAGCCTGCTACAAACACCTGCGGACGGTCGGGCAGGACAGCTCCCGTTCCTGCAGAAGCGACATCACCCAATGTAGGACGCAGTCCGACAAAGGCCTCGACGATAGGCAACTGCTTGGCTGCCGCCTTGATCTGCAACACGCGGTCGAAGCGCGTATCACCCACCACATCGACATTCTCCAGTCCTAGCGTTGCCAGCAACCGACGGCTCTCCTCATTCTGAACGAAGAAATGAGTGATGCAGTGGAGCACACGCGCATAGTCCTCACCATACCATCGGAAGAAAATCTGATTCCTACGGAAGATGCTCGACACGCTGTATGTCGGTACCTGCCGATGATGTAATATATGAAGATAATTGTACCAAAACTCATACTTGATGAAAAAGGCCATCACGGGATGTACGAGCTTCAGAAAGCGATGGGCATTGAAAATCGTATCAAGGGGTAGATAGCATACGATATCAGCTCCTTCATAGTTCTTCCTCACCTCATAACCGGAAGGAGAGAAAAATGTGAGAAGTATCTTGTATTGGGGATATTCCTTACGGAAACGTTCTATCAACGGACGCCCCTGCTCAAACTCGCCCAAAGAGGCGGCATGAAACCAAATGTACTGTGCCGTAGGGTCCACCTTCTCACGGAGGATACGGAAGGCATCATGTTCACCTCTCCACATCTTCCGCACCTTATCACTGAAGAGGCTGGTTACCCACACTCCAATGAGGTAGAGAAAGATAAATATATTATACATTTAATTTTAATCGCATTTCTTTGTAGGAATGTTCATTCTACCCGTACAAAACATTATTGCGTGGTTTGAAGAAAGCATTCTTCCGACCTGGCTAACACTGAAATTCTCCTTAAGATGTCCTGCCGGCACTTTCACTTATCAGGGTAGCCGGGCTGAGACATTCTTCCATTCCTCGACAGACAAGGTCGGATGCCTTCGGACCTACCGGACGGAGCGCCCCTGACAACAGGGGCTGCTCCACTGGTATTTATCCTAACACGCGGATGGCGGCATCAAGACGACGCAGCGTCTCCTCCTTGCCCAAAAAGGCAGAGATGTCAAACATGCCGGGGCCTTTGCCGATACCGACAAGACACAGACGGAAAGCATTCATCACATCGCCAAGCTTATAGCCTTTGTCCTCGACCCATTTCATCACCACTGGCTCCTGGCCGGCTACAGAGAAGTCCTCAATACTCTTGAGTACCTCACTCAACTCCAGCATCTGCTGTTTGCTGTATTCCTTCCAGCGCTTCTTCACCGTCTTCTCATCATACGATGTAGGAGCAATAAAGAAGAAAGAGCACAACGGCCAAAGTTCCTTAACGAAGCTCACACGGTCTTTCATCATATGTACGACCTCCGTGATACGATCCATCGTTTCGTCTACACCATTATTGGCTACAATAGGTGCGAACAGGCCGGCGATCTCCTCGTCACTCTTACGCAAGATATACTCATGATTGAACCACACTCCCTTCTGATAGTCAAACTTGGCACCTGCCTTCGAGCACTTGGTAATGTCAAAGACCTTCACAAGTTCGTCAAGAGAGAAAAGCTCCTGCTCAGTGCCGGGGTTCCATCCCAACAGAGCGAGGAAATTGACCACAGCCTCGGGGAAATAGCCGTCCTCGCGGAAGCCACGGCTCACCTCACCCGTCTTGGGATCATGCCACTCCAGAGGGAACACAGGGAAACCGAGACGGTCGCCGTCACGCTTGGAGAGCTTGCCTTTACCCTCAGGCTTGAGCAACAGAGGCAGATGGGCAAAGCGCGGCATCGTGTCCTCCCAACCGAAAGCACGGTAAAGCAACACATGAAGAGGCGCCGATGGCAACCACTCCTCACCACGGATCACATGCGTAATCTCCATAAGATGATCGTCCACGATATTGGCCAGGTGATAGGTAGGCAGCTCGTCCGCACTCTTGTAAAGCACCTTGTCATCAAGGATGTCACTCTTGATACACACATCGCCGCGGATCATATCATCAACATGAATCTCCTCACCCGGCTCAATCTTGAAACGGACAGTATATTGCTCTCCATTGCTGATGAGCTGTTCCACCTCTTCGGCACTCATGGTCAAAGAGTTGCGCATCTCCATACGCGTGGAAGCGTCATACTGGAAATTCTTCACTTCCGCACGTTTCTTTTCCAGTTCCTCGGGAGTGTCGAAAGCAATATAAGCCTTACCAGCATCGAGCAATTGCTTCACATACTGTTTATAAATGTCACGGCGCTCGCTCTGACGATAAGGGCCATGAGCACCGCCAAAGCTGACGCCTTCGTCAAACTTGATACCAAGCCAACGGAACGACTCGAGAATATATTCTTCTGCACCAGGTACAAAACGATGACTATCGGTATCCTCAATGCGGAACACGAGATCACCGCCATGCTGACGGGCAAAAAGATAATTGTAAAGGGCGGTACGTACGCCGCCAATATGCAAAGCGCCGGTAGGGCTGGGCGCAAAACGCACCCGTACTCTTCTTTCTGACATATTTTGTTCGTTATTTGCTTGCAAAATTACTATATTTTTTTCTCTTTATATAGTTTTTTTTCGTATTTTCGCAGTGTCAACACTAAGAACACAAGCAAAATGAGCATCATTGAACAGATCAACAAGACATACGACCACTACTGGCGAAGCCTTTTCATCCGCGTCGGTCTGGTAGTGCTGACTACCGTTCTCATCGTCTATTTCCTGCCCAAGAACGAAGGGTTACAATTCAATTTTCAGGTGGGTGAGCCATGGCATTACAGCACGGTCATCGCTAAATACGATTTCCCTATCTACAAAAGCGAGGAGTCTCTAAAGAACGAACGTGACTCTCTGCTCCGCTATTTTCAACCTTATTACCACTATAATAGCACAATAGAGACCAAGGCGACCAATAAGCTGAAGAACGACTTTAATACTATCCTGCCGGATTTGTCCGAACCTATGAAGACGACACTCCTCGATCGTGTGCACCGTCTCTACCAAGCCGGCATCATGTCCACCGCCCAGTACAATAACCTGCGCCGTGACACAGCTGCCATGGTTCGCGTCATCGTGGGCAAAAACGTAGAGAGTATGCAGTTGAGCTGCATGTATTCCACAATGAGCGCCTATGAGCAAATACTCAATGACGAGACCCTCGCGCCCATGCGTACCGTTCTCTACCGCCTCAACCTAAACAACTATCTCGAGCCCAACCTGATCTACGACAAACAGCGCACGGAGACCGCGCGCAATGATCTCCTGTCGGGCATATCCCAAGCCAGCGGTATGGTAATGGCCGGACAGAAAATCATTTCTACAGGCGATATCATCACAGAGCAAAACGCACGTATGCTCTACTCCTTCGAGAAAGAGAACGCACGCCGGCAAGCCTCATCCAAACAGATCACCAACCATCTCATCGGCTCTACCATTTATGTGCTCATTCTCGTCTCCCTCTTCACATTCTACCTCTATCTCTTCCGCCGCGACTACTTCGACAAGCCGCGCAACATCATGATGATCTACACATGGCTGGCGATTTTTCCCATATTCGTCTCACTGATGATGGAGCACACCTATTTCAATTTCTCAGTCTATGTCCTACCCTTTGCCCTCGTCCCCATCTTTGTCCGTGTATTCATGGACTCACGCACAGCGTTTCTGACACACATCACCATGGTGCTCATCTGCGCTTCCGCTCTACGCTATCAGTTTGAATTCATCTTCGTCCAGACAGTAGCGGGCATGGTCGCCATCCTCACCATGCGCGAGATGCTGGCACGTGCACAAGTATTTAAGACGGCTTTCTGGGTCTTCCTGTCCACCTGTGTCAGTTTCTATACATTACGGTCGATGAACAGCGGAAACGCCTTCTCACTCGATCTGAGCATTTTCTATCATTTTCTCATCAATGGTGTGCTGCTGTTGTTGGCTTATCCTCTGATGTATGCCATCGAAAAACTTTTCGGATTCACATCAGTCATTACCCTCATTGAGTTGAGCAACACCAATAAGGGACTGCTACGCAAACTCTCTGAGACAGCTCCCGGCACCTTCGCACACACCATCACCGTGAGCAATCTCGCCTCAGAGGTAGCCAATCGTATCGGAGCCAACTCCACCCTCGTACGTACCGGTGCACTCTATCACGATATCGGTAAAATGCAGAATCCTGCCTTCTTCACTGAAAATCAGGAGGGCGCCATCTCTCCCTTCGACAACCTGACAGAGAAAGAAGCCGCACAGATCATCATCCGGCACGTCACCTATGGCGTCAAACTTGCCGAAGAGGCCGGACTTCCTGTTGTCATACGCGACTTTATCCTTACCCACCACGGACGTGGCATGGCAAAATACTTCTATATTAAATATCAGAACGAGCACCCCAACGAGATTGTCGACAAAGAGCCCTTCACCTATCCGGGGCCTAATCCCTCAACACGCGAACAGGCTATCTTGATGATGGTTGACACTTGTGAGGCTGCTTCCCATTCCCTGAAAGAATATACCGAAGAGTCGATATCCAAGATGGTCAACACGTTGGTCAACCAGCAAGTGCTCGACGGCTTCTTCAACGAATGTCGTATCACCTTCTATGACATCGCCATCGCCAAGCAAGTGCTCACCGAAAGACTCAAATCCATCTATCACACCCGAATACAATATCCGAAAAGCATTGTTAAGCAAAAGAACGAAGGTTAACAATATGTAATTTATTGGAGCAAAGATCGGAAAAACAAAACAATTTTCCTAACTTTGCAGCCAATAAATTTTAACTTCGTTCACATGAATAAAAACAAGTTTGCAGCGATGGCTTTAGCTGTCGCCTTCTCTCTTCCTGCCTGTGCAGGAGGACTCCTGACGAACACAAATACCAATATAGCCTTCAACCGCAACTTTGCACGTGATGGCGTCATTGCCATCGACGGAGTATACTCCAACCCGGCAGGTGTGGCGTTTCTTCCAAAAGGCTTCCATCTCTCACTCAACATTCAGAATGCTTATCAGACACGTACGATAGAGAGCGGCATGACTGTTCCCTCTCTTCAAGGTACACCGTTCTACCAACCCATGAAGATGAACGGAGCCAATGATGATAACCTGAAGACCTATAAGGGTGAGGCTTCCGTACCAGTCCTTCCCTCTTTCCAAGCCGCCCTAGTGTACGACAAATGGTCGTTCCAGCTCGGATTCTCACTGATCGGTGGCGGTGGCAAATGTACCTTCAATGATGGACTGGCTTCCTTCGAACGCCCCGTTGCCATGATCCCAGCCGTTCTCGCCCAGTATGCCCAAGACCCGCAAATCCAGGCTCTTGGACTGCAATTAGGCACGAAAACACCCGGCTATAGTGTTGACAGCTATATGAAAGGCCAGCAATATGTCTTCGGTACTCAATTGGGCGTCTCCTATAAAGTGAACGAGCATCTTGCCGTCTATGGTGGCTTCCGCTTCAACTACATCTATAATAAATATCAGGGCAGCATTACGAATATCTCCGCAAATATCGGTGGGGAGAATGTCAACCTATACGATTATTTCGGAACACAGATCACACAGCTCAGTGACAAGGCCGCGTCCTATTCCGCCCTCGCTGCCACCACCTCCGATCCACAGCTGAAAGCGCAACTCGAAGCTGCCGCTGCCGGTTTCACAAAAGGCGCAGAGACTCTGACCGGAGTACAAGAACAAGTAGCCGACAAACACCTGGACTGCACACAGAACGGATGGGGCATTACTCCAATCATCGGTCTGGATTATCGTATAGGTAACCTGAATATAGGTACACGCCTTGAATTTACCAACCACCTCAATATTGAGAATAATACTAAGCGCGACGACACAGGCCTATATGGAGATGGGGTGAACACACCGGCCGACCTGCCGGGTCTTTTCACCCTTGGCGCACAATACTCCATCCTGCCCTCACTGCGCGTGATGGCTTCCTGGCACTATTTCTTCGACAAAGACGCGAAAATGGCCGACGACAAACAAAAACTTCTCGCTGGCAACACACAGGAATATCTGGCCGGTGTGGAATGGGACATCAATAAATACATCACAGTCAGCGCAGGCGGACAGCGCACCCATTATGCCCTCGGCAACGGCAGCTATCTCACCGACATGAGCTTTGTGACTAGCAGCTATTCCTGTGGCTTTGGTGCCAAATTTAAGATAGCGAGAAATGCAAGCGTCAACCTTGCCTATTTCTGGACCAACTACGAGCACTTCGATAAAAGTTATTCGCAAGATCTGAGTGTGGCCGGTCAGACCATCAGTGTTGACTGTACCGACCGGTTCCATCGTACCAACCGAGTACTTGGAGCAGGTATTGACATCGACTTTTAAAAATCAGGGGGAAATTTCGTTCCCCATATATCAAACCACTTGTACTAATAACCGGACTCCCGACCTGTCTTCTCGAACAAGACAGATCGGGATTTTTTATATTGTCCCTAACGAACAAAGAATCACAGATCTCCAATCCTGGCCAAGCAAACATTAAGATGGTTCAGAAAAAAATCAAGCACACACAAGATAACCGATTCATATGAATCTCATTAATTGAACGCAATACCATGCTGACAAAAGAATTAATTGGATGGTGAAGATACCCTCAAGTAACCGTTAAGAAAGATAGTACGGCTTTTGCTTCATCGTCTACTTTTCTAGGATGGCATGCAAGGTGACTACTGTTTTCAATTTATAAAGAGAAAATCCGTCTCGTCAAACCAAGAAAATTCACAGTATTTTTAGGAATCGGAGTAGACTATGGCACTCAAGAAGCCGAGATTTCGAAATCGACCCCGACAAACCCACTTATTTGGGAGATCCGGACACTCAAGGGCATACCTGTCGTGTCAGAAATCATCCTTTCCATTTATATATCTTCTACCGTCAAATACATAAGACGCACGACGCACGACCACACACGACAAGGATTCCATCCGGACTGTCAAACACGACATACGCCTCGCTAAACCCAATATCTATCGCTCCTACATTATATTGCTTATAAAGGATCTACATCGAAAAATATCTGAACCGTTTTATAGGCTTTCTCACCCATCATCATCTGACGTGTAGCATGCAAGAAAGAGCGTACCGACGATAAAGACAAAGACGGTTCAAGCTTCAATACAATCTTACGGAGAAAGAGTTGCTTGATGCGGGCCACCGACGGCTTATCAGGTCCAAGTACCCGATCGCCCAAATGCCGGCGTAGACGACCACCCAAATCCTGTGCCGCCGTCTCCACCTTGTCTTCATTCTTATGTCGCAGATAGACATAGCACAGGCGGGTGAACGGCGGATAATGGAACGCCTCACGCTCCTCAAACAGATTCTTATAAAAAGAAGTGTAGTTCATGCCTACAACATCCGCAATGACGGGCAGACCGGGCTGTCGTGTCTGCAACACCACCTTTCCACGTTCTCCCCGTCGGCCCGCTCTTCCTGCAACCTGTGCCATCATCATGAAAGCCTCCTCATAGGCACGGAAGTCAGGGAAGTTGAGCATTGCATCCGCATCCAGAATAGCCACAATGCTGACACGGTCGAAATCAAGTCCTTTCGAGATCATCTGCGTACCGATAAGGATATCTGTCCGCCCATGAGTAAAATCGTCGATGATCCGTTCCTGCGCATGACGTGTGCGAGTAGTGTCCTGATCCATACGGGCCACACGAGCCTCCGGGAAGAGCAGACGGATCTCATCCTCGATCTTCTCCGTACCGAACCCGCGGTCACTGATCATCGGACTGTCACACGAAGGACAGGTCAACGGAAGAGGTTCCGTATGGCCGCATACATGACAGGTGAGCAAATTAAGCCGTTTATGAAAAGTGAGCGACACATCACAATTGGGACAGTGCGGCACCCAGCCACACACTCTGCACATCATCGATGGTGCATATCCACGACGGTTCTGAAACAGGATCACCTGACGATGCTGTTCCAACGCCTCGCGTACCGCTTTCAGTAACTGGGGCGAGAAAGGGCCCTGCATCATCTTCCGGCGACGCAAATCCTTTACATCCACAACCTCTACCTCCGGCAACTCCACTCCTTTGAATCGCCGCATAAGACGGACAACACCATATTTACCCGTCTCGGCATTGTATTCCGTCTCGGCTGACGGCGTAGCCGTACCCAGGAGCGTCTTTGCGCCATACATCCTCGCCAACACAAGAGCTACAGAACGGGCATGATAGCGCGGGGCAGGATCTTCCTGCTTGTAGCTCGTCTCATGCTCCTCGTCGACAATCACCAGTCCCAGCCGCTGCCAGGGCAGAAACACGGCAGAGCGGGCGCCGAGAATAATGTCATAAGGCTGGTCGGAAAGCTGCTTCTGCCAGATCTCTACCCGTTCCGCATCACTATAGCGACTATGGTAAATGCCGATCCGACGCCCGAACACACGCTGCAGGCGCTCCATAATCTGTACTGTCAAGGCTATCTCCGGCAAAAGGTACATCACCTGTTTACCACTGTCTATCACCTCTTGAATCAGTTTAATATAGATCTCGGTCTTACCGCTCGACGTCACTCCATGCAGCAGCACCGTAGGATGCTGACGCCATGCCTGACAGATGCCATGATAAGCTTCTGCCTGTGCCGTACTAAGCTGGCGTACCCGTTCAGGATGAGGATCGCCATTGTCGTTAAGTCGCCCAACCTCTCGGTCGTACTTTATCAATATGCCCTTCTTCTCGATCTGTGTAAGTATGGAACTTAATTCATGAGAGACATTGAGCAACTCCTCACGGGTGATCTCCTTCTTTTCATCTTCCTCCTCATCATCCCAATGAGACAATTGCAGATAACAGGCAAACAGATTTTGCTGACGCGCCGACTTGCTCATCATGTCAAATGCCATGTGAATGCCTTGCCGACTTCTATAAGCAGGCGCCAGCGTCACATAACTTTCCATTTTCGGCTTAAAGCCCTTATCGGCCTTCAATCCCGATGGCAATGCTGCGGCAAACACTTCTCCCGGCATACACATATAATAATCTGCTATCCAATGCCACAACTTCAGTTGCTCGGGCAACACGACAGGGGCTGCATCAAGGACACTTAGCACAGCCCGGATTTTATCATCCGGCAAGGAAGGCCGCTGTTGATGTACTCGCATCACCAGACCAGAATATACCTTGCTCTTACCTAAAGGAACAAGCACCCGCATCCCCATCCGGCAAGCAGGCAGGGTATCGGGTAAAGAATAGGTATACGTGCCCTCAAGAGGCAACGGAAGAAGCACATCGACATAATTCATACGATGCAAAGGTAATCAATGAAAAGGAAAGGAACAAAAAGAAAAGCTCCAAACTTCTTAAGTCCAAACCGATCTGAAGTTCAAGGGATCTCATACTATAACCGAATGTTCGTTTACCTCCTTCTCCGAAAGCCATAGCGGGCTTTGTCGAGACAAAGCAGTAGAAAAAGGAATACCGGCAAGACAACGGAAAACTTCAGGTAGACTAATAAATAATAAACAATTACGCTTTAATGCCTATGGAAGAGGATAAAAGCGTAAGACGGCTACCTCAAAATGAAATACACAAACATAGCAGGTTTAAAGCGTAAAAAAAGCGAGACCGCAACAGAATCTCCTCCTTTCTTCGCAAAAACATAAAAGGGAGTATAAGGCAATCTTTACCTTACACTCCCTTTAAAGTCATGGAGCTTAGAAATAGTAAGCCAGACCAATCTGCCATGCGTTGGCTTTGCCATTGAATGCCTTCGATACAGCATCGCCTACGTTAGCTACCTCACCTGTCGAACCACAGGCTATATTATAGTTGGCATTGATCTGAAGATGATTGAGCACGAAAATACCTGCACCAACGTTCACGCTAAACTGGCTGTCCTTAAACTTCCAGTCTGTGTCTTTGACGAGTTCTTTGATATTCTTTCCACCTACATTAAATCCGAACTGAGGACCGGCAAAAAGGAATACGCTGGCCGTACCGCCCAGACCAAAGCTATAACGCAGATTTATAGGAATGGCTACCTGTTGCTGCCTCAATGTCTCGTCCGTACCCTTGATCTTTGCCTCGCGCTGGTCGTAAAGCACGCTACCATCAACTCCTAAACCTACAAGAGGGATTTTTACAAAGAGCGTCGGACCAATATAGAAGCCCGTACGGTTAGATGCATCAAGTACATTGTCCAAACCATTATTGAACGAGAAATTAGTAAGATTCACACCGCCTTTAAGTCCGAAGCGGATCTGTGCATGAGCTGTTGTGGCTGTCAGCATAAGGACAAGAGCCACAAGAAGAGTTTTAATAATTTTCATTGTGATAATGATTAATGTTTTTAATTGATTCTAACGAGAAACAAGGGTTTCTTTGTTCCCTGCTTATATTATCTTTCACATGAGACCGTCGAAAAGAGATACTATCCATCTCCGAAAACCGGCAGAATCTTTTTATCAGGAGAACATGAGAGCTCGACATATTCCTTAATGCCGTTGTCTTCTCACCGTCACTCTTGCCGCACTGCCTGTAGAGGCTGGCGTGCTCCGTCGGCGCGACACCTTAGTGCTTGTCTTGGCCGTCTTCGACGACGAGGCTCTCCGATTCTTACGCAATGTTTTGGCTGCTTTCGGATCAATCTTGGCGATAGAGTCAAGCGAGTCACGACGCGTCTTGTCGCCCCAGATATGTGTCTCAAAGTCAGCGATCTCCTTTTCTATCCGTCGCTGCTCCTTACTGAGAGCTGAGTCTGACTTACAATACTGTGCCAGCGTTGTACCTAACAGATTCGTCGTCTTATAGATTTTACCCTGATAACGATTCATCGTAAAATAATCATCAACCGACATCGTAGCCGCATTGTTCAGGTTACTCGTCATAAGGGTCTGCTTGGCCAGCATCGGAGCCACATCGTCATATCTTACCCAAAAGAGAGGATAACGTGTCGCTCCATCGCCGAAATCATCCTCACGCAACATTACCGGACAAAGAGCCAGTACTTTCGTATGAAAGGTTGATGTGTTCTGATCATAATAGGCACACTCCTTAATGTAATAAGCCTTCACCTCCTTTGAAGGAATATCGGCATCTGTAATATGGATACCGCGATCGGTTCGCTCATAGTAAATATCATTATCCTTAAGGAACTCAAGAGGTTTCACACGATTAGCTTCGGTAAAGTCCTCCTGTCCGTCGAGAGTATATTTATATGCAGCTATGCCACCATGCTCCGGCCCTACCATCATCAGCTTGAAGAGATAAGTGAACAAGTTCATCTGCGATCCTACCGGTTCTGTAGGATAATAGAGAGCGGCATTCGCATCGGTCGTAAGATCCAGTTCACGGTAGACATCCCGACGCCAGACGACATCCTCATCCATCGGAGCCGCTGTGGGGAATGCGATCTGCTGACGCAACGTCAGATTGTTGGCGTTGCTCTTTTGTTGTGCAGCCTGTTGTTGCTGACGCCGTGCCTGAGGCTGTGCCAATGAAGGAACTGCCAGAAAGGAGGCAAGCAGTATAGTAAGGAAATATTTCATATTCTTATTGCTTTATCATCTTACAATTACTTCCATTGCACCGGGTAGCGTTCGTGTGATACCATCAGGGCCGACAGCCTTCACCTGTGTCACATAAAAACGGCGATTGCGAGAGAGTTGACGAAACTGCTCACGTTGACGTTCGGTAAATGACGCACCCGCAGAGGCAAGTTGGATTGCATTTCCCATATTATCATAGAATACCGTAGAGAAGCTTAACACACGGAATTGAATATCAAGGATGCCATCATCGATAGCTGCACTGATAGAATGAGCCCCCATCAACGCACTCTTCGAAAGTACACCACCCTTGAAACGATCATCTCCCACAGCTATATAAGCAGTTGGATCAGGGAGCTTACGCACACGGAAGGTGAATGGAGGGAAAGAGCGGGTCTTACCTCCGTCACGTGCCGTAATGCGGAATGTCACATCATGCCCTACTGCTGAAGGCACAGCAACATAACGTCCCTTTCCCTTTGAGATGAGTCGTCCTCCCGACATGGACATCGACACCGCATTCTCGGGAATGCCGGGAACACTCACAGATATCGGGTTATTATAACCGGCATAAAGTACGTTCATCAGATCGGCAGCCACCGTAGCTGTGCTGGGAACAGGAATGACATTGTATTTCTGCAGGAAATTACGGCGGAGTACATCACCCTTAGCATTACGCACAAGTAGATAACCGGAGAACTGATGTTCTCCCACTCCTCCAGCCGTAAAGCTATACCGGCCGTCGCGACTGTTCACACGTGCTCCATTTACATAGATTTCCGGCTGCTGCGTGGTATCCACGGCTGCCATGATGATATTAGCCATGAAACGCTCACCCGGATAGAGAGTTGTCTTCTCCGGTACGACAAAGGCCTCCAGTTTATTTACACGCACATCTTTCAAATCAATATTGCTCACCAGCGTATGGAGCACTTCACCTTCAGCATATCTAATATCGCTCTGCAACTTAGACAACAGAGTGACAGCCGCTGCTACAGGCATATTCTCAAACATATACTCCTGCCAATTCTTACCTGTCAAGCGAGTACGTTCAGGAAGTTTCGTCGTAAGGTTACTGGCAATGATCTTCTTCTGTTCCGGATCCGTCACCATTGTAAGGATACGCTCACGGAAAGAATTTATCGCATCATAAAGTTTCTTTCCCTTACCGGTCACTGGGGCAAGCATCACTGTAGAAGCAGCCTCGAGATTATCCTTATGCTTAATATCATACACATTCCCATCCTCTCCATCGGCCTCACGTACTATAGCGACTTTCAACTCCTGAGCAAAATTATAGAGAGAGTCGCTCATCTCCTTTACCTCCGTAGCTTTCGCGAACCAGGCTTTCACCTTGGCCGGATTTTTCTGCATCCGCTGTTCGAAGTTATCATAGATCGATGCGTTCTCACGTGATGAGTTAGCCGTAGTACGGTTCAAGCTTTCCTCAACGATGGAAAAGCCATTGAGCACCTCGGTGGAGACATTAAGCGCCAACATAGCCATTAAGACGACATACATCAGATTGATCATCTTCTGGCGTGGCGAGATTGGACGTTTTCGTATAGCCATATATTTTGTTTCTTTTTAAGGGGTGTGAGACACAGAACCACACGCTGCCCGCAAGGTCTGTGGCTTCATCCTTAAACAGTAGGAGCGGCTCCCGTTCCTTGTGCCGACTGCATATTCACAGTCATTGCCTGAATCATCCGGGCATAAATCTGATTGAGCTGTTCGATCTGCTGTGCCATCTTACGCGACTGATCATTGATTTGGTCGATCGTTCCCACCTGCATAGAAGCACCCTTGAGCTGCATTTCATAGATTTTCGAGATGCCGGTAAGCGTACGGTTGAGATTCTCCATCTCTTCGCTGTCGCGAGTCAGGCGCATGCTCTGCTCATTCACCTTGCTGAGTGTCTCCACCAGTTTCTGCAACTCATCGACATAACGGCTCTGCGCTTTATTGAGTGCCTCCGCTTCCTCTGCCGACATCTGCGGTACATAAAGAGGAGCGGCTGCAACTGGTTGAGCACCTGTGTCATTCACTGCTGCGGCAGGCTGAGCAGCAACAGTTGCCTGAACAGAAGCGGTATGCGACTGCACAGGAGCAGCATGTTCCTGTACAGAAGCAGTATCAGCCTGCACGGAAGCTTGAGAGACTGGCTCTGCAGAGGCATTTGCCGAAGGTTCGACAGCAGCTTGTGAGGTCTGCATCGGATTAGCAGTTCCGACAGGCATACCACCTGCAAGATATTCCTCTGTGACGTGTGTTGGCAGATTGCGACCTTCGGCTGTCTTGTCGAAAGGACGGTCGAAAGCGGAGATAAAGAATACCACAACCTCCGTACCCATTCCCACGAAAAGCATAACGTCAGCACCAGGAAGATGGGTCAACTTAAACAGGGTAGCAAGAATCACAATCGATGCTCCCCAGCTATAAGCATAATTCATGAACGTCTGACCGGGAACGCTGTCCAGCCACTTCTGCAAGCGGTAAATAATATTATACTTGCTATATTCTACCATAATCTTTTATTCTTTATTATGCAGACTCCGATGTATCGTCATCCAAATCTATTTTTTCTTTTGTTTGCTTGTCGTCGTATTAGCCAGACTTCTTACACAACGGAAGCCAATATAGGAACGGGGCTGGTTCTGATACTCCCATGTGCGCCATGCCGAACGTATATAGCTCTCCGGATCTTTCCACGACCCTCCTCGCACACTCTTCTTCTTCAGACGGTAGGGATCATCAAGGGCTGCATTATACTCCAGTTGTGGATTAAGATCGTTCATGGCATCAACACCTGCCTCCGTATAGATGGTCGAAGTCCATTCCGCCACATTTCCTGCCATATCATAGAGTCCGTTGGAGTTGGGAGAGTAGGCCGCCACTTTCGAGGTGATCAGATTGCCGTCCATTGTATAGTTACCACGGTCGGGCTTGAAATTGGCATAAAAGCAGCCATCGCCGTTCATTACATCCTTATTCGCCCACGGAAACTCGGTCTGGTCCTTGCCACGGGCTGCATATTCCCACTCGGCTTCTGTCGGCAGACGATAGCGCTGCACATAGCGAGCCTCCGGGCCAAGACCTTTCAACAAGTAATCAGTACGCCAAGCACAGAAAGCATTAGCCTGCTCCCAGGTCACGCCGACAACAGGATAATCGTTATAAGCCGGATTAGAGAAATAATTACGGAGATAAACCTCATTATCCGAATTCCGGAAATCATTCACCCAGCACGTCGTATCAGGATAGATATTTACGATGTAAGTATTCAGAAAATCCCATGGTCCAGACAACGGTCGGTTGATCGTTTCCCGGTGGATCCGTCCTTCGTCATCTACATACGCTGTATCCTTCGAGATCATCACTTGTGCGTCATTCACGGGATGATCAGTGTTCAGGTCTCGTTCAGCAGGATTCAGCCGGTTCCGACGCAGTGCGGCCGCTGTATAGTCATACACCTCATAGCGATAGTTCATCTGCCGGCTGTCAAGCATCTTCTCACCAGTCACGGGATTAGTCACATAAAGGCTTTCATAAGCCCGCTGCTCATCCTCATTAGGCTTACGTGGCAGCCGCTTGCTCCAATTAAGATGGGGTTTGACAGGATCGCCATTCTTATCCTCGGTGATCATATATGTCTCGTCACCGCCATAGGCAGGATCAGCCAGACGTGTACGAAGGATACTGTCGCGTACCCACATCACGAATTGCTTGTATTGTGAATTGGTGATCTCCGTCTCATCCATCCAAAAACCGTCGACAGAGATATCCTTCACTGGTGTCTGTCTGCCCCACAGGCTGTCCTGCTTGTCGATGCCCATGTGAAGGAACCCTCGATTGATCTTCACCATTCCATAAGGAGTGGGCTCTACAAACGCCTTGCCACCGACACCGACAACCTCACCTCCCTTTCCTGCCATCGAGGCCGTCTTAGCCGAGAAACAGCTAGAAAGGACGGTTGTTGCCGCCAGAGCAAATACCATAAGGATTGATTTCTTCATATCGTGTATCACTGCTGTTACAATTCATTGTTCAACTGGTCTTCGCCTTCTTCATACATAGCCATTCACTTATCAGAGTATTCTTGGGCTCTTATGAAGGTTACGGCCCTTCTTCGTCAAATTGATATCATGCTGGTAGCCGATATACAGCTCATGCGAACCATTACCCACACTTAAAGCCGAGGTGTACACCTCATAGCTATAGCCGAGGACTACACCATGAAAGCTACCCCCCACAAGAACCGTCACCGAATTCGTGGGCGAATAGCTCACACCTCCATAGAGCATTTTGTTCTCATGCTGATAGACCAACCGACCTGTCACATCAGCTCTCCATGCCACTCCGTCGGTACGTGCAAGCATAGAGGACTTTATTGTCAAAAACGGATTTCTTAATTTTATATTGTATCCACCCGTCAAATAATAGGTACGATCAATCTGCAGTTCATTTGTTTCACCAAGCTCAACCTTTGGAGCTGTCAAGTGCTGGCCTGACAATCCGACATACCATTGCCGGTGAGTATAATAAAGACCGAAGCCAAGATCGAGCGCACTGCCATTAACATCAGAAGTGGAAAACGCCGGATCACTACTGTCGTCCAGATCAAGCTTCGAGCCATCAAAACTCTCCGAGAGGAATCCTGCCTGTAAACCGAATCGCAATTGTCCACCGAACAATTTCGTTTGCAAAGCATACTGTAATGCCAGCTTCTGATGAGTAAAAAGGCCGATCTTGTCATTGACGAGCTGAGCACCGGCTCCCTGATAGACACGAAAGGCATAAAAAGGCAGATCTGCTCCGATATAAGCCGTCTGCGGATTGTGCTCAAACCCGGCAAGGTCAAGAGCATAAGCCGCCGTAACATTCAGTTGCGACTGCTTACCTACCGCTGCCGGATTGTACGATGGCTCCATATCAAAATAATGACTGAAGGAGGGATCGTACTGTGCCCGGGCATTCACACCCAGACATAGGAGCAATATCAGGAAAAGGCCTCTTACTTTTAACACAATTAAATAACGCTAATTTCCTTATTTTATTGCATATGCCTACTTACCCCCTTTGCCTCTCCTTATAAGAAAAAGGTAATCAAAAAGCCGGCACTGCGGATTGTGCAGAGCCGGCCAATTATCATTTTGAATCCTAAAATACCCGTTAATATTCGTCTTCATTCCACAAGAAGTCGTCCTTTGTGGGATAATCAGGCCACAGATCTTCTATGCTCTCATAGACATCGCCTTCATCCTCAATCTCCTGAAGGTTCTCCAGAACCTCTGCGGGAGCACCGGAACGAGTAGCATAGTCAATTAACTCTTCTTTTGTTGCTGGCCAGGGAGCGTCCTCGAGCTTCGAGGCTAAATCTAATGTCCAATACATAGCTTATATTTTTACGTTATCTTTATTTAGTGCGCAAAAATAAACAATTTCTTCGAAAATGCAAGTTATATACTTAAGAATTATAGTCTAAATATCTTAATATCACATTTTTTAATATTATAGTCTCTCGTAAAGAGTCAAAAATTGATTAAATAATTCTGTTTCGATTTGGTCTGATCAAAGAAAAGAATGCCACAACTATACAGATCCAATGTCACAGCCGACCTTTCGTCTTCTATCAACCGATTCCAATATTCCCTATTCTGGCGATTGGCATGAATACCTATCACCACTAAAATAGACAGAGAATGTGTATGACGAAAAATGGCTTCCCGCAACTGCTTGTCACAAAGATGAGCTGGGCAGACAGCCAAATCAAAAGTCATATTTACAAGCTTCGGATCGACCGCAGCCTCCGGTTTCAAGGCTTTCTGCAACATTGACTCTGTCCACTCTAAGATGTTTGTATGCTTGCAACCTGCAAGTATATAGTCTCTCATGGCCGGATGCATAGGATCAATAATAAGGCTATCCTTGGGTTGCAAATGATTGGATATGCGGAAAAGAAGCCTACAGAGAGAGCGTATCGTTCTATTAGCACCCCGCAACTTGTCCTTTAAATCTTCATAAGCATAATACGGCCAATGTTCATTAACAACATACCGTACGAAGGCATATACCGTAGGTGAATGAATTCCGAACCCACGGCTGTAACCCATGCGACATAGCCAAAGCAATAAATAACGAAGATAATCCATTGATGAGCTAGTTGTTAACAACCTATTTAATTATGCTTTCTACTGCAAACTTACATAAAAATCATGGAATTTCAATGCTTCGAACACAAAAATAGAAGGGCCATAGACCTCCTTCACACAAAAAAATCATAACGACACCAAAATCAGAAAAGCTTCACTACACCCTCAAATGCAAGCTGCCAGATAAGAATATGAAAAGATACAAAAGGAAGAGGAGAAGCAGAAAGAGAATCCTCTATTCTCCCAAGTCATCCGTCATAGGAACTTTCATTACGCCGGCATCGCCCCCGTCCGGACACGAGAACGCACGGGACCTTATGGACAAACAATATGAAAACGAAAAAAGGGCCTCCCGGACGTCATCGTCCGCTCTCATTCAAAGGAGGCGGCTACCTACTCTCCCGCATTGCATTGCAGTACCATCGGCGCAAGTGGGCTTAACTTCTCTGTTCGGAATGGGAAGAGGTGGGACCCCACCGCCATAGCCACCTGATATGGGGTTGACTATCACCACAGGCAAGACCGTAGAAAATCCAACTGAAGAAGCGCGACGTCACCTTCAACGGCACGCACCGGGAATATGTACCAACATAAGGAAAGTCTCGGGCAATTAGTAGTGCTCGGCTTTGACGTCACCGTCTTTACACCTGCACCCTATCAACGTCCTCGTCTCGGACGACCCTCAACGGAGTTCTCATCTCGCGGCGGGCTTCGCACTTAGATGCTTTCAGCGCTTATCCCGTCCAGACGCGGATACCCGGCGGTGCGCCTGGCGGCACAACCGGCATACCGGAGGTCTGTCCGTCACGGTCCTCTCGTACTAGTGACGGCACCGCTCAAAACTCCTGCGCCCACGATAGATAGAGACCGAACTGTCTCACGACGTTCTGAACCCAGCTCGCGTGCCACTTTAATGGGCGAACAGCCCAACCCTTGGGACCTTCTCCAGCCCCAGGATGTGACGAGCCGACATCGAGGTGCCAAACCACTCCGTCGATATGAGCTCTTGGGAGGGATCAGCCTGTTATCCCCGGAGTACCTTTTATCCTTTGAGCGATGTCCCTTCCATACGGAAACACCGGATCACTATGCTCTAGTTTCCTACCTGCTCGACCTGTCTGTCTCCCAGTCAAGCGCCCTTCTGCCATTACACTCTGCGGACGGTTACCGATCGTCCTGAGGGCACCTTTAGAAGCCTCCGTTACGCTTTTGGAGGCGACCACCCCAGTCAAACTACCCACCAAGCAATGTCCTCCTGCCAGGAGTTAGAACTCAAACAAACGAAGGGTCGTATTTCAACAGCGGCTCCACGAACACTGGCGTGCCCGTCTCTCAGCCTCCGACCTATCCTACACATCGCGTGCCCAAATTCAATGCTAAGCTATAGTAAAGGTTCACGGGGTCTTTTCGTCCCATCGCGGGTAATCGGCATCTTCACCGATACTACAATTTCACTGAGATCATGGTTGAGACAGCGTCCGGATCATTACACCATTCGTGCAGGTCGGAACTTACCCGACAAGGAATTTCGCTACCTTAGGACCGTTA
>ENA-OPNI01000191-OPNI01000191.1-human-gut-metagenome-genome-assembly--contig:-NODE-191-length-21936-cov-2.710479_pt1 | contig 21936 bp, 16 predicted proteins | sample MGYA00241538_ERZ501773 | MGnify/ENA primary metagenome ERZ501773 (study PRJEB25962, sample SAMEA2042556) | human gut metagenome | biome: human gut; feature: human-associated habitat; material: faeces...
GCAAAAAAAATAAAATAATGGTCATGCTATAAGCATGACCTTTTTCGTAAACATTTACAAATTTTAATTATTGCTTTAAATAATTAATAATGATATAATAGAGGTAAAGAAAAAGGTGAATATTATGAAAGGAACATTAAATATTTTATTGAAAAATAATAAACAATTAATGTTAAATGGTAATGAAGTAGACCAACAAAATTTGGACTACACTTATAAGTCCTGCTTGTATTAAATAAAGTAATACTAAAGGAGGATAAATAATGGAACAAAATTATATTGAAAAATTACTTAATTTGATTCATGAAACAAAAGACGATAATGAGTTGAAAGAAAATCTTTTGAATTTCCATGAAAACGATATTGCTAAAGTATTTCCAATGCTTTCTCAAGAAGAAAGATTTCGTTTATATAAAGTATTAGATCAAGATACAATATCAGATATATTTAGTTATTTAGATGATCCTAAAGAATATTTAAATGAAATATCTAACGAAAAAGCAGCCGATATTCTAGAAACAATGGATACTGATGATGCAATAGATGTTCTAGAAAAATTTGAAGAAGAAGAAAGAAAAGAATTAATTAAATTAATGGACAAAGATGCTGTTGATGATATTAATTTAATAACTTCTTACAGTGAGGATATGATTGGTAGTAAAATGACTACTAACTATATAGTCATAAATAAAAACGCTACTGTAAAGCAAGCAATGAAAAAAATGGTTGAAGAAGCTGCGGAAAATGATAATGTTTCAACGATATATTTTGTTGATGATAATGAGATATTCTATGGAGCTATGGACCTAAGAGATTTAATTATTGCTAGAGAAAATCAAGATTTAAAAGATTTAATTAAAACATCTTATCCTTATCTTTATGCCACAGAACTAGTGTCAGAGTGTTTAGGGAAAATACAAGATTACTCATTAGATTCTATACCTGTTGTTGATGACAAAAAAGCATTAATAGGTGTTATTACAAGTGAAGATATAGTAGAGGCAGTTCATGATGAATTAGCAGAAGATTATGCAAAACTTGCAGGTTTATCAAGCGAAGAAGATTTAGATGAATCAGTATTTAAGGCTGTTAAAAAGAGAATACCTTGGCTTTTGATACTTGTTGTCTTAGATTTACTTGTTTCAATGCTTATTTCAAATTTCGAAGAAGTTGTTAAGGTATTACCAATTATTGTATTTTTCCAGAGTTTAATACTTGATATGGCTGGAAATGCAGGAACACAATCTTTAGCTGTTACAATACGCGTTTTATCTGATGAAAAAACAACAAACAAAGATATAAGAAAATTAATATTTAAAGAAATACGCATTGGATTAACTAATGGATTTTTAATTGGATTATTATCTATGATTGCTGTAAGTGTGTTTCTTTTGATCTTTAATTCACAAACACATGAGACGATATTAAAAGTTGCTTTCGTAACAGGACTTAGTATGTTAGGTTCAATGACTGTAGCAAGTTTTGGTGGAAGTCTAATTCCAACAATCTTTAAAAAATGCAAAATAGACCCGGCTGTTGCTTCGGGACCATTTATTACAACTATTAACGATTTGATAGCAATTCTAATATATTATGGATTAGCATGGATTTTATTCTTAAATTAAAAAAGACGCGTTTGCGTCTTTTATTTAAAATTCACAATTTTTTGGAGTTCTTGGATAAGGAATAACGTCACGAATGTTTTCAACACCAGTAACATACATAATTAATCTTTCAAAGCCTAATCCAAAACCAGAATGCTTAGTTCCTCCAAAGCGTCTTAAATCTAAATACCATTCCATTTCTTTTGCAGGAACATTCATATCTTTCATTCTTTGGAGTAAAACATCTAAACGTTCTTCACGTTGACTTCCTCCGACAAGTTCTCCACTTCCAGGAACAAGTAAGTCAACGGCTGCAACAGTTTCATTATCGTCATTTAAGCGCATATAAAATGCTTTAATGTCTTTAGGCCAATTTGTGACAAAAACTGGTCCTTTAAAATAGTCATCAGTTAAGTACTTTTCGTGTTCTGTAGATAAGTCATCGCCATATTCTAATCTGTTATCAAATTTTTTTCCAGATTCTTTACATATTCTAACAGCATCTTTATATTCGCAAATATGGATTTTTGAATTTAATAATTCTTGAAGTTGTTGTATCTTTCCTTTACATACAAAGTTTTCGAAGAAGTTCATTTCATCTTTTCCATTTTCGAGGATGTACTTAATAACATATTTAAGCATGTTTTCAATTAAGTTCATATCATCATAAAGATCAGCAAAGGCAATTTCAGGTTCTATCATCCAAAATTCGGATGCATGACGTTGTGTGTTTGAATTTTCTGCTCTAAAAGTTGGGCCAAAAGTATATATCTTTTTGAACGCTTGGGCAAATGTTTCACCCTCTAATTGTCCAGAAACAGTAAGGTTAGCACTTTTACCAAAGAAGTCTTTTGAATAATCAATAGGTTTATCTTTTGGAAGTTTTTCTAAATCTAAAGTTGTAACCCTAAACATTTCTCCAGCTCCTTCACAATCACTTGCAGTAATTATTGGCGTATTAACATATACAAAACCTTGTTTTTGGAAAAATTCATGTATTGCGAATGCTAACAAACTACGAGTTCTAAATACAGCATTGAATAAATTTGTGCGAGCACGAAGATGAGCTTGTTCACGTAAGAACTCACGAGTATGTCTTTTTGGTTGAATTGGATAGTTTTCCGGGCAATCTCCTTCTAGAGAAATTTTTGTAGCATGTAATTCAAATGCTTGCTTTGAATTTGGTGTTAAAACAACTTTACCATAAACGTTAAGGGCACAACCAACACGATACTTAGAAACTAAATCAAAGTTATCAAGCGTTTTATCATAAACTATTTGAACGTTGTTTACTGTTGAACCATCATTTAGATTAATAAAACCAAATTCTTTTTGGTCACGATTAGTTCTAATCCATCCCTGAATTAAAACAATTTCATTTTGAAGTTTTTCAGCTTGTGATTGTAATTCTCTTACACTAATTTTCATTTTATCCCTCCATATAAAAAGTCCTTAAGAATTAATCTTAAGGACGAATATTCCGCGGTGCCACCTTAATTCAATCTAGAAGTAAATTCTAAATTGCTCTCAATTGTCGATAACGAGACTAAACGGTTGGGTCTACTATTTTTCTTCCAACAGCTCCAGTATGTTTTTCAAATAAATTCTAATAATAGTTTTCACCAAACACTATCTCTCTGAGAAAAGAATGTTATTTTACTCTTACTTTCATAGCATATAATTATTATATGAGTTATTATATCATATATTCATTGCAAATGTAAAGGAGAAGTTTTTAAAATGTTCAAAAAAGGCATAAAATAAAAAAAGAACAAGTTTTAATTGTTTATTATAAGAAAATAAAAAAGTTCTTTAAAAAAAAATAAATATATGGTAATATATATATGAACAAGAAAAAAAGGTGGGAGTTTAAAATGGCATATAAAGCATTATACAGAACGTATCGACCTCAGAAGTTTTCTGAAATTATTGGTCAAGAGACAATAGTTAGAACGCTACAAAATGAAATTAAAGAAAATAAGATATCACACGCTTATTTATTTAGTGGTCCGCGTGGAACCGGAAAAACCACTATAGCTCGTGTTTTTGCAAAAGCATTGAACTGTCCTAATGGAGTAGATGCTGAACCATGTAATGAATGTGAAGTATGCAAAGAAATTACAGAAGGAGTAAATCCGGATGTGATTGAAATCGATGCTGCAAGCAATAATGGTGTAGATGAAATTAGAGCGATGAAAGATCGTATTGGTTTTTTACCTGCAGGATCAAAATACAAAATTTATATAATAGATGAAGTTCACATGCTTAGTGCTAGTGCTTTCAATGCTCTACTTAAAACATTAGAAGAGCCACCAAAACATGTAATCTTTATTCTTGCTACAACAGAACCTCATAAGATTCTCCCAACAGTTTTATCACGTTGTCAAAGATATGATTTTAAAGCTTTATCTCCTAATGAAATCTATAATGTGCTAGAAAATGTATGTTTAAAAGAAAACGCTGCTTTTGATAAAGAAGCTCTAATGCACATTGCTAAAGCAAGTGATGGTGGATTAAGAGATGCATTAAGTTTCTTGGATCAAGCATTATCATTTTGTGATGAAAAGATAACAGATGATGATGCAGCATCTGTGACAGGAACAGTTAGTAAACAAAAACTAATTGACCTCGCTGAGGCAATGAAAGATAAAAAGTTAACAGAATCAATTAATTTAGTTAGTGAGTTACAAGATTCAGGAAAAGAAACAGGCAAGATAGTTAATGGATTATTAGAATTTTATAGAGATATTTTGATGATTAAAAATAATGCAATTGACAATCCTGATGAAAAGTATGTAATTTTCAGCAAAAAGATTAGTTTAGATGAAGTTTACTTTTATATAGATATTATAAATGATGTTCAAAATAAAATTCGATATAACAATCAAGCAGCTATCTATTTACAGGTTGCAATAATAAGAATAATTAATACTTCTTCAAGTGATTTAGATTATCAAAAGAGATTAGGTTCTCTTGAAGAAAAACTACGCAATATTGAAACTGAAGGCATTAAGAATGTTTCACCTGGTAGTATAGATGATTCTAAAATTGCTGAACTTGAAGATAAATTTAATAATTTACTTTCATATTTAAGTAAATTAGAATTACATAAAATTAATGACAAGTTAAAAGAACTTGAATCAAAAACAAGTACACAAGATTCAAAAGATATAAAAGAATTTGAAACAAAATTAAGCCAAGTAATAGAAGATTTAGAACTTTTGAAAGTTACTCAAAAATCATTGCGTAATGAAGTTGATAACGCATCAATAGGAGGTATTGATGAAAATGTACTTGATGAAAAAATTGAGGAAGCAGCAAAAAAGTATAAACCATCAATCAATTATTCTGAAATTGAAAATTTCATCAAACGTCATGTCTCAGAAATGATTGAAGGGATAAAGAATAATTATGTTTCGAATGTTGATTCAGAAGCAATAGAGGCTTTAGAAAAAAGAATTTCTGAAGTTGAATCAAATACATTTAAATTAATATCTGAAGCTTTGAGTAGACCTACACCAAAGAAATCAAAAGCAAAAGTTGATGAAAAGCAAATATCCTTCTGGGGAGGCGATGTTATAGATGTTGATAAAATAACTATTCCATCAAAGAAAAAGGCCTTTGATTTTGGAGAACTTGAAAAAGAAACAGATAACAATATTGTTCCAGAAAAAGTGGAAGAAAAGAGAAAAGAAATTATTCTTGAAACAGAAAAAGAAGAAAAACCTATTATTGACATAAATAAAGAAGAAAAGAATGTGATTGAAGAAGTTATCACAAATGAAGAAAAAGAAGTTGCTAATGATGGAGATGGTCATATCAATTTGTTTGGTTCTGATGAAGACATCAAAAAGGAAATTGTTGAAGAATCAAAAGATGAAGAACCAATTAATCTATTTAGTGGTTTAGACTCTCTAACAAAGAAAAAATATGAAGAAAAGAGAGCTGAAAAAGAAAAAGAAGTTAAAGAAATTATTGAAACTAGAAAAGAAGAAATTGGCGAATCACAAAGAAAAGCACCAAATTCAAAGGTAGATATAAACAAATTCAATTCTGATGATTTAGATGAATATGAACAATATGATGTAAAAGTATTAGAAAGAATTCTTAATGATTCTCGTGTAGAAGAATATGCGAGTGAAAAAGAAAGAATTTTAAGCCTTTGGAAAAATATTATTGATTTGGCACCAAGTGATAAACGTGGAACAGCGGAAATACTTCATGAAGGTGAAGTAAAAGCAGTTGGAAACCATGAATTTGTAATTATATATAATTCAGCTCGTATATGTAATCAAGTAATGGGAAGAAAGTTTAAAAGAAACTCACTAAGACTATTACAAGAATTATTAAATGATTATTACAATTATATGGCAATTACTAAAGAACAATGGGTTTTGAAGAGACAGGAATATGCAAATCAATATGTTATGGGGACAAAGTATCCTACTTTAACTCCATTTACTGATCCAAACTTAAAAGTTTCAATAACTGAAGATGATGAAACTGAAGCAATGAGCAAAAAAGTAATCGACATTTTTGGAGATAATGTTATATTTAAAAGGAGTGACGAATAATGAATCAACAAGCAATGATGCGTAAATTAATGAAGATGAAACAAGAAATGGAAGAAACTCAAAAGGAAATAGCTGAATCTGAATATGAAGTATCTAGTGGAGGTATTGTAACTGTAACAGCTTTAGGTACTAAGGAATTAATAAAAATTGAGATAAGCGAAGATTTTGAGGCTGAATCTAAAGAAGATATGGAATTGTTAGCAGATTCTATAGTAGCTGCTTGCAAGAAAATATATAAAGAAATTGATGATGAAACTGAAGAGAAAATGCCAAAATATAGTTCTCTTTTAGGTCTTGGTGGATTTTAAAATATGAAATACCCAAAGTCTTTACAAGATCTTATAGAGTCTTTTAAACTGCTTCCTGGCGTGGGACCAAAAACAGCTGAAAGATTTGCATTTTATACAGTTCTAAAAATGAATAAAGAAGATGTAACTAATTTCAGTAATAATTTGCAAGCAGCATATAAAAGTATAAAAAAGTGTAAAGTTTGCGGGAATTTAACTGAAAATGAAATTTGTGATGTCTGCCTTGATCAGGAAAGAGTACCAACTATTATGGTTGTTGAAAGCAGTAAAGAAGTAAATGTGTTCGAGAAAACAAATGAATATAAAGGGAGATATCATGTTCTTAATGGCTTGATATCACCTATGAATGGAATTGGTCCAGAAGACATTAATATAAAATCGTTGTTTGATAGAATCGAAAATGAAAAAATTAACAAAGTCATAATAGCGACTAGTGCAAATATTCCAGGAGAAATGACTGCGATGTATATTAAAAGTTCTCTTGAAGGCAAAAACGTGGAAACGTATAGAATTGGCTATGGTTTACCAGCTGGTGGAGACATAGAATATGCTGATGAAATAACTTTGATAAGAGCCTTAGAAGGCATTAAAAAAATATAGGTGCGTATTAGCACCTTTTTTCTTTAATAGGAAATAATTAAATGATTATTGAATAAACTTTTATAAAAAATTAAAAACTAGATAAATAAAGTATTTGAAAAATATGTAATATTATGTTATAATGTAAAAGGACATCTAAAAGGAGATTGTTATGGAAGAAAAACAAAAAACAATAACGGGTATTGATATTAGATTATCACATCTAACGAAGGAGTTTCCTTCAAGAAATGGAAACGGTGAAATGGTAGTAGCCGTAAACGATTTTGATGTAGTTATTCCAGGAGGAAAACTAGTAGGATTACTAGGACCAAGTGGCTGCGGAAAAAGTACTACACTTTATATGATAGCTGGCCTATATAGACCAACAAGTGGAGAAATTTATTTTGGTGATGAAAATGTAACAAATTATCCACCAGAAAAAAGAGGAATTGGATTAGTGTTCCAAAATTATGCGCTATATCCACATATGACTGTTAAAGAAAATATTATGTTCCCTCTAGAACAAATTAAACCTGCACTATCAAAAGAAGTAATGCTAGAAAAAACAAAAGAAGTTGCAAACCTAGTTCAAATTGGAGAACTTCTTGAAAGAAAACCTAATGAATTATCTGGTGGACAACAACAACGTGTTGCAATAGCTAGAGCGTTGGTTAAAAAACCAAAAGTATTACTTTTAGATGAACCACTTTCGAATTTGGATGCAAGATTAAGATTGCAAACTCGTGAAGAAATTAAGAGAATTCAAAGAGAAACAGGAGTTACAACTGTCTTTGTAACTCATGATCAAGAAGAAGCAATGAGTATTTCTGATGAAATAGTAGTTATGAACCATGGAATTGAACAACAAAAAGATGTTCCTCAAAAAGTATATGATGAACCAAACTGCTTATTTGTTGCTAAATTCTTAGGAAACCCACCTATTAATATTATTGATGGCGAAATTGCTAGCAATAAACTAAAACTATTAAATGGTGATGTAATTAAAGAAGTAAGCGGCATTAAAGACGGAAAAGTTAAAATTGGTTTAAGACCTGAATTCTTTGAAGTGGATGAACAAGGACCTATTCGTGCTACAATTGAAATAATTCAACATATAGGACGTGATTCAATGATTTTATGTAGATTAGAACAATATGAAAATCCAATTAGATTGATTGTTCCAAGTCTAAGAGATTATGAAGAAGGTCAACAAATAAGAATAAATTACAAGAAAATATTTGTATTTAACGATGATGAAGACGGAGGACGTATAGTTTAATGTTAGAATTTAAAAATGATACATGGAGAGCGGTTGTTGCCCTAATTGCTCCAATGGGATTATTGGCTGTCTTTACATTTTGGCCTATTATCAATGCACTAAGAATGGCCTTTATGAATGGATATACAATGTATCCAGGAACATATTATGGAATTGGATTTGAAAACTTCATTACTATATTATCTTCTACGGGTACTGATAGTTTTTGGTCTGCCCTATTGAATACACTTTATATAGTTATCATTACTGTTCCGTTAACAATAATTATTGGTTTAGCAATAGCAGTTGGATTAAACTCTATAAAAAAATTTCAAAAATTATTTCAAACAATATTCTTTCTTCCATATGTTACAAATACAATAGCATTAGGACTAGTATTTAGTGCGTTGTTTAGTAAATATGGAATTATAAATTCAATATTCGGAGTAGAAATATCTTGGACATCTGCAGGAGCTTCAAAAGCAAGTGCACTATTTGTTTTAGCATTGTATTCTATTTGGAATGGGTTAGCTTTTAAGATAATTGTTTTCTTATCAGGAATACAAGGAATAGATAAACAATACTATCAAGCTGCTCAAATAGATGCTGCATCTAAATGGCAAGTATTCAGAAGAATTACTATTCCTCTACTTTCACCAATGATTTTATATATAACAATTACATCTTTTATTGGTGCGTTTAAATGTTATTCAAGTGTTATTTCAATATTTGGAACAGGACGTTATGGTCCTCAATCTAATCCAAATCTATTGAGAACTGTTGTAGGTTACATTTATGATCAAATGGACCCAGCTTTAGGAACTCCACTAGGAATTGGAGCAGCAGGAAGTTTAATTTTATTCTTCATAATTATGCTTATAACTCTAGTGCAAATGCAAGTTTCTAAAAAGAGAGTTCACTATTAGGAGGCTTAATTATGCATGATTTAGAAGAATTATATTTAAGTTCCGAAGAAGTCAAAAAGTATAAAACTAAAATGTTAATTAATAACATATTAATGTATACATTTTTAACATTAATAGCTTTCTTTATAGTTTTTCCATTTTTGTACATGGTAACAACATCATTCAAAAGTGAAGTTGAGGTAACATCAGACAGGTTCATATTTTTCCCTTCTGATTACTTTTCAGGAAACTACAAAGAAAATGGAAAAGTCTTAGGACCATTTGCAAACTATATAAAAGTATTATCAATAAATGAAAAGAAATACTCTGTTCTTACAATGTATTATAGTACAATTTTAGTATCAATTTTTACGACGATAGGAACTGTTATTACTGTAGTTTTAGGTGCATTTGCTTTCGCAAGATTAAACTTTAAAGGACGTGAAGTTTTATTTAGTTTATTACTTGCCACAATGATGATTCCAGGTGAAATATATATCATAAGTAATTATCAATTATTAAGTGGACTTAAAAATACATATATTGTTTTGATACTGCCTTTCATGACTAGTGTATTTTACACATTCTATTTGAGGCAAACGTTTAAACAAATACCTAATGAATTATATTTAGCTGCTAAGGTTGATGGGTTAGGAGATTTCAAATACTTATTTAGAGTAATGATACCTATTGCAAAATCATCAATTATTACAATCATAATTTTAAGTATGATTGGAACATGGAACGCGTATATGTGGCCATCATTAATGACTGATGAAACTGCAGCAGATCATTATTTAATTAGTAATGGTTTAATGAACTTCTTCAGTGCTACTATCAGTACTTCAGGACCTGATAGAGTTATAAATCAACAAATGGCTATATCAACTTTAATAACAATACCATTATTAATAGCATTTATCTTATTAAGAAAATATATTATGAGTGGTGTTGGACGTAGTGGAATTAAAGGATAAAAAAATATATACAAAAGGAGAAAAAAATGAAAAAGTATTTAATGTTAATTGTTACTGTTTTATGCGGACTAATTCTTGTTGCGTGTAAACCTACTTTCAAAGGAACAACAGTAAAGTTCAGAGTTCCTAGTGGTGTTATTTCTAATGCTTTACAACAAATTCTTCCAGAATTTGAAGCACTACATGAAGGTGAAATAAAAGTTGAATTAGAACCAGTTAGTGGTGGTTATGATGGTTTGCTTACAAAAAATATTTATGATTTAAATAACAAGACTTGTCCAACAATGACAATTGGTTACCCTGACCATTTTGCAGTATATTTGTCTGGAAATGGACTAGAAAACTTAACTCCATATATGGAAAGAGATAACTTTGATTTATCTGACTTTGTAAAAGCTTATTTACCAGAAAACCAATTAGGTGATGATGGTGAAGGCGCATATTATGGATTACCTTTAAACAAATCAACAGAAGTTATGATTTATAACAAAACTGTTTTTGATATAATGGGATATAAAGTTCCTACAACATGGGCAGAAGTTGAAACATTAGGCGAGCAAATCTTAAAAGATTGCGCAGAGAAAAAACTTGATAATTTAGAATATAACGATGAACCTGTTTTAGGAAAAGACGATAAAAAACCTAGTGAATATCTAAGCAAAGGTGCATTTTATCCTATAGCATATGATTCAACTGACAATGCATTTATCACAATCTTACGTCAATGGGATGCTAAATATACAGAAAAAGTTTCTGTTTCAAAAGGATATGCAGTATTTAATGAAGAAGAAAATGTTAACGATACAGTTGAAGGATTAAAATATTTCCAAGACTTAGCAAAGAGAAAAATCTTTAGTGTTGCTGAAAGTTTTGATGAAAGCTATGCTTCAAATGCATTTAAAAACTTACAATGCTTAATCACAATCGGATCAAGTGCTGGCGTTGGATATAACGTTCCTTCTGGAGATAAATTCGAAATCGGTATTGAACCTGTTCCATATAGAGATGAAGATCATAAATATGTTATTTCTCAAGGAACTAACGTATGTATTCTTTCACAAGGTGCAACTCAAGAAGAAAAAGAAGCAGCTTGGGAACTTATTAAATTCTTAACAAGTGTTGAAAGTACAGTAAAATTCTGTATGAGTGCTGGTGGATATCTTCCAATTAGAGAAAGTGCTTACGAAGATGAAACTTACAAAAAATATTTGCAAAACCCTTTATATAAAACACATGCTGATAGTGCTAAAGCAGCTAAGAAGTATCGTGGTGAAGAGTTAGGTTACTCAATGTTTGTTGACCCTGCATTTAAAGGCTCAAGTACTATTCGTACAAGCGTAGGTTCTGCATTTAGTAGAATTATTGTTCAAAAAGAAGATATAAGAACTGTCTTAAACGAAACAATTAAAAATTTGGGACCTGCTTATCAAAGGTAATTAAAAAACTATGGAAAAAATCAAAAGATTTTTAAATAAAATCCTTGTTATTGCAATAGTTTTACTTTCTATTGTAGTAATGGGGTGTGTACAAAAAGAACTTAAAACTGAATTAACAGATAACCTAAAACTTGAAGCTTCTTATGAAGGTAAAACTTTTTTAGGAAACGGAATTGGGAAAGTAACTTTAGCTCAAAAAGTTGATGGAGATACAGCTCATTTTCGTGATACTGATGGAACTTATTTTACTGCAAGATTCCTTATGATAAATACTCCTGAATCAACGGGTAAAATTGACCCATGGGGAAAAGAAGCTAGCAGTTTTACTGCTGACAAATTATTGAATGCCAAAGAAATAGTTTGTGAAAGTGAAAAAGTAGATTCACCTGCCGTACAGGATTCAACAGGGAAACGTTACTTAGCATATGTTTGGTATCGTAATAACACAAGCGAGGACTTTAGATTATTAAATCTAGAACTTGTTGAACAATGTTACTCTGATTTTACAGATAATGAAGGCGCTGGCAAATATGGTACAACGTTTAATTTAGCTTCTGAAAATAGCGCTAAAACTAGAAGAAGAGTGTTTGGAGAAAAAGATCCTAATTTCGATTATAGTTATAGCGTTCATGAGATAACTATTGCTTATTTAAAAGAAAATATAGAAAAATACACTTCAACACAAGGAATAAAGCTAAAATTAAAGGCTCGTATAGTTCGTATTAATGGGGATAATATTTATTTAGAAGATTACGAAAAAACGTCAAGTGATGTAACTGGTGAATATGAAACTGCTGGTGTATATATGTTTGTTGGATATGGCACTACTTTTTCTAAAATACCATTAGGAACAGTTTTATCATTTCAATGTATGTGTGCAAAGAGTGACGTATATGGATTCCAATTAACTAATCCAAGCAAGTACGAAACAATTGTGGAATCTGATGGAAGTAAAGACTCTGAACATCGTGAATTTGATGGTAAAACAGAAATTGATTTTGCAAGTCTTGAGGGACTGGTAATTAAAGTTAATAGAGTTAAAGTGTTAGGTGTCGGTGCTCTTAATCCTTCAACTCATGCCTATACAATAGCTGTAGCAACAGATAGTGGACAAAAATTTAATATTCGCATTGATGGAAGCACACGTCCAAAATATGACCGCGAATCCGTTGTTGTTGGAGAATACTACTCAATAATTGGTGGTGTGTCTAAATATGAAGAGTCATTCCAATTAATGCTTTGTAATCAGAAAAAAGGTTTTACAAAACAAGATTTTGTGATGCTAGAAAAATAAATTATATGAGGAGAAAGTAAATGAAAAAAATATTTGGATTATTATTAGCTTTAACATTATGTTTTGTTTTTGTTGGTTGTAAAGAAAAAAAGAATCCAGTTGAAGAAGAAATTAAAGAGCTTGAAAAAATGAGCATTGTGTTAGAAAATGAACAATTCACAAAAGATACAGAATTACCTAATCAAATAAATGTAGTTTATAAAGTGACATGGAAAGTTGAAGAAAACGAGTATTGTGAAGTAAAAGTAATTGATGGAAAATATTTCTTAGTTGTTAAAAAAACTGGTGGAAAAGAAATTAAGTTAACTGCAACAATTCATGGATTAAATGAAGGTGCTTCAGTTGATAAAGAATATTTAATTTATACAAATATTATTGAATCACAAGAAACAACAATTTCTGATTTTATGGATAAATCAAAAGTTGCTAGTGGCGCAACTGTAACAATTAAAGGTACGATTTATTTAATTTGCCCTGAAGGCTATTGGATGACAGATGCAGAAAATTCATTCCTTTATGTGTATACTAAAGCAGATAAGGTAACTGATAAAACCGGAAAAGCATTAAAAGTTGGTAACGAAGTGTCTGTAAAAGGAAATAAAACATTATATCATTCAATGATTGAAATGACTGAACCAGAAACTGAAGTTTTAAATGAAGTAAGTAGTTATGATGTTTCTAAATTAGCTAAAGAATCTACTATTGAAGAAGTTAAAAAATATGCTTATATTGATGGAACAGGAGCTAGTGCTCGTTTTGGTACAGTGTTTACAATTGAAGGAATAATTATTGAAGATAAATTCAGCAGTGGATATAAATACAATATTGAAAGTATTAAAACAAAAGAATGTCTAGTGTTATATGACAAAGGAATGACTGATGAATTGTTAAAAAGTTTTGCTGACAAAGTTGGTAAATATGTAAAGGTAACTGGTATTATTTGGGATACGCATTCAAATGGTTATGAGAGATTTGTACCTATTGCACAAGCTGAAGTTACAGAAAAACCACAATTAACTGACAAAGAAATAGTTGCTGCAATAGCAAACCAACTTAACGAAATGGGCAAAGAAATTGCTAGTGATGCAGAATTTAAAACTGAAATTGATGGGGCAACTTTAACATGGGTTTCTGAAAAACCTGAAGTATTATCAAATGAAGGAAAGATTCTTAAACAAGATACTGTAGAAACATTAGAAGTTAAAGTAACTGTTACAATTAAATTAAATGATGTACAAGAAACAGTTGAATTAACATTCAAAGTTTTACCATTAACTACTAAAACTGTTTTAGAAGCAACTAAAATTGCTTTATCAGCAAAAGATGAAATAATCCAAATTAAAGCAAAAGTTATTGCTCTTGATACTGAAAAGAAAGGTTACTTCTATGTAGCAGATGAAAGTGGAGTTACATTTGTAAGATCTGAAATTTCTAAATATAATTTAGCAGTTGGCGATTCAGCAAGATTCTTAGTAAAAACAACTGTTTATTATAATAATAATAAAGAAATAACTCCTCAATTAAATGTTCAAGAAGCTGAAAAATTAACAGAAGAAATAAAAGTGTGCGCAGCAGTAGAAGCTAAAATCGAAGATTTAGCAGAAAAAGTAACAGCACAAACAACACTTACTCCTGAAGAAATTAAAGGCCTTTCTTCAAGTGCTTTCTATGGACAATTAGTTAAGTTTAAATGCTATGTTTCAGTTAGAAAAAATGGTGATTTTACTAATGTTTATTTAGGTGTCAATGAAAAAGCAGATTGCCAAGCCGCATATTATCAACATACTTCATTATATCAAAAAGAAATGAAAGCTTTAGATGGAAAATATGTTGAAATAGTTGCTCCAGTTTATGGATATTCTGCTTCAGCCGGATGGAGAATTGGAACTTATATTAGTATAAATGAAATAAAATAAGTTAATAATATATGTGAGGTTTTAAACCCTCACATATTTTTACGTAAAAATCATAAAAAAGCGAAAATTGCAGTAAAATGCATTTTTAAAGCGTTTACATTTAAAAAATATGCAACTTTTAGTTGACAAAACATATAAATATATAGTAAAATAAAACTAATCTTTTGAAAGGAGATTAAATAGATGAAAAAAGTATTAATTAAATTATTCAGTTTTATTACTGTATGTGTATTAGCATTAGTACTTGTTGCTTGTGGAAGTTGTAATCCTGATAAACCAAATCCAAACAACAAAACAGATTTCAAATATGATGCTAGTAAACCAAAAAATACAGCATTAAAAGAAGGTTACACATCATTAGATGGTGAGTATGAAAATGGACCTATTGATTCAGAAGGTTATTATACTGTTGGTGGTAAAAAAATTAAAACTAAAAACGAGTATAAAACTACTTATGTAACTGAAATTGATAACTATAAGTTAAACTATTTAACTAATACATGGACATACAACTCAGAACACTATACAAATATGGTTGATGGACTTGTAGAAAATGATAAATATGGTAACTTAAAAGGTGCTCTTGCTAAAGGTTACAAGCAATCTGCAAAGGGAGAAAAAGACGTTTGGACATTCCAATTAAAAGAAGGAGTTGCTTGGGTTGATAACAAAACTGGTGCAGAATATTCAGAAGTTGTTGCTCAAAACTTCGTTGATGGAATTAAATATGTATTAAATCCAGCTAACGCATCAGGAACAGTTGGTATCGTTATGGGTTTAATCGATGGATCTGCAGAATATTATGAAGCAAATTCAATTATTCAAGCAAAAGAAAATGCTGAAGCTAAAAAAAATGCTGGTGAGAAATTAACAGCTGATGATGAAAAAGCTTTAGCTGTTGAAATTACAGATGAAATCAAAGAAGCTGCTAAGTTTGAAAATGTTGGTGTTAAAGCAATTTCTAAATATGAAGTTGAATATACATTATACACTAAAACTCCTTACTTCTTATCAAGCTTAACTTATTCTCCATTCTTACCAGTTGATCAAGCTTACTTAGATGAAATTGGTACAGATTTTGGACAAACTGTTAACTACATTCTAGTAAATGGCGCTTTCAGAGTTGTTGAACACATTTATGAAAATAAAATAGTTTATGCTAAGAATGATAAATATTATGATATTGAACATGTATATGTTGACAAAGTAACTAAGATTTATTATGGATCAAACAATACTAAAGATACATCTCGTAAATGGTTTGAAAAAGGTGATATTGATTCATTCAGTGTAAACCTATCTGGTGATGACGTTGAAGGATATAACAAATATGTTGCTGGTGAAGATGGTAAAGGTGACGTTCTAAATCCAGCAAGTGAATTATGTAATCCAGTTTTATCAGTTGGTGATTCAACTTTTATTGGTTACTTTAACTTTGTTCGTACTACATATGAATATAATGATAATAAATTAGCTAAGAGCGATAGAGAAAAATTAGCAACAGCAACAGCTTTAGCTAATAAAAACTTCCGTAAAGGATTCCTATATGGATTAAAAGTTGAATTATTCTTACAAAACTATAATAGTTCTAAACCTTATGAATGGTTAATGAGAGGATACACTAATAGAGAATTAGTTCAATTTACTCATAACTATGATGGTGTAGAAGTAAGCGATTATGCTGACGTTGTTGACTTAGTTTATAACAAAAAACAAGGAACAACTGGTGTTACATTAACTGGTATCAACCAAAAAGGTGACCCAATCTATGATGAAACAAAAGCAAAGACATTCTTTGAACAAGCTAAGAAAGAATTAATCGAATCTGGTGCATTAACAGAAGCTGATTTCCCAATCAAAGTTGATGTTATTGGTAATAGAAATCTTACTGTTGAAAACTATCAATTGCAAATGCTTAACAATTTAGAGTCAATTGCTACTGGTATTGTAGACATTCAAAGTAATTATCCTACTGATGATACTCAAGATACAAGTTGGGGTTCAATTGTTAACAACTATGACTTCTCAATGTGGTCAGGATGGGGTCCAGATTATGCTGACCCAGCAACATTCTTACACACTATGATTGTTGGTGGAGATATGGTTAATCAATTAGGATTTGTAACTCCTGAATCAAAAGAATTAGAAGAAAAAATCCTTGGTGATTATACTAAACTTTATAATAAAGCAGCAGCAATTACAGATTCATCTAAACTTGCTGATAGATATTATGCATTTGCAGAAGCAGAATATCATTTAATTTATGAAGATGCAATTATTATTCCATGGTTAACTCAATCAGGATATGTAGCATCTGTATCAAGAACTATTCCATGGCAAGCTGGTAGAGCTACTTATGGTTTGACAAGCGATAAACTAAAGAATGTTGTAGTTTCAGCTGATATCATTACAAAAGAAATTAGAAATGCAATTACAAAAGCTTACCATGAAGGAAAAGACAAATAAAAAATTAGAGGAGTAAGTTTCTTACTCCTCTTAATTATCTAAATAATAAAATTTTTATTTACATTCTAGAGATTTAATGATATATTAATTAATATAATCAGCGTTTGTATAATGTAAATAAAAAACACCATACGGAGGGATAAAAATGAATGATGTGCAAATTTATAAACGAAAAAGTGGTTCAGAAATTTTTGGAAAAATTTGGAAAGCATTACATAACCAAACGTTTCTTTACATTTTAAAACGTGTTCTAAGATCGCTTTTAACAGCTATTTTAATAATTGCAGTTGTTACGGCACTAATTAGACTAATACCTGATGAAAAGTTATATGATATATCTACCTATAATAAACTACTTAGTAAAAGTAGAACTGCTGCTGAAAATTTACGTAAGTTTCAGCTTGCTTCAGTGGGTAGATATGATAGAAATGGTAATAAAGTGTCTTTGATTGGAAACATATTCCAATATATTTATTGGGTATTACCTATATATAAGGAAGTTCCTTATCGATGGAATGATAAAGGTGAAGTATTAAAATATTGGACTGGTTTTTCGTATTTTGGAAGAAGTATAAAAGAAGTTGAGTTTGTTCAAGTATTATTTGCAGAAAAAGTTGGAATTTCTTTAAAAATGACTCTTTGGACATTATTCTTTACATACTTAATCGGTTATCCACTAGGTATAGCTATGGCAAAAAAACCTGGAGGAATAATTGATAAGATTGGTAATGTGTTTATAGTTTTAAATTATGCAATACCATCATTAGTATTCTATTTATTTATGAATGAAATATTTGCAGATCCAAATGGTATTTTTGGAGCCTTAAATTTTGGATATCTATATGATCCTGACAATTGGGCTTCTTTAGTCCCACCAATTTTTTGTATGGTATTCCTTTCTATTCCGGGAGTAATAATTTATTTAAGAAGATTTATGGTTGACGAGTTAACCGCAGATTATGTAAAGTTTGCCCGTTCAAAAGGTCTTTCTGAAAATAGAATAATGTATACGCATGTATTAAGAAATGCAATAGTTCCTTTAGTAAGAAATATCCCAGCAACATTTATTTTTGCAGTTGTTGGATCATACTTTGTTGAAAAGATTTGGAGTATTGATGGAACCGGTAAAATGTTAACTGATGCAATTTCAAAAATAGATATGTCAATGATTCAAGGAATGACAGTAATTTATGCACTTATGAGTATGGCTGCTTTCTTGTTAGGAGATATCATTACGGTACTCTTTGACCCAAGAATCAAATTACAAGACGACTAGGAGAATAAATATGAGAAATATAGATGATTACAAAATAACAAATGTTCTTCCACCTGAAGATAATAAAAGCTATATTGATACTGATGAAAATATAAATGAAGACGAATTATTTACATTTGTTGAATTGAATGAAAAACAATCAGAGCATTTAGCTGCTGAACCTTACTCATATTGGAAAAGTGTATTTAGAGCATTTATAAAGAAACCTGGAGCAGTTATATCTTTAATTTCATTAGTAATATTCTTACTATGCATATTAATAATTCCTTTGTTTGTTAATGAAGAATTGATATCAACTTCAAGAGAATCTATTTATAAAAACTTAGCACCATCATCTGAATACTGGTTTGGTACAGATGTAATAGGTAGGGATATGTTTTCCTTAGTGTTTATTGGCGCAAGAAAATCGCTATTTTTAGCCTTAATTAGTTCTGTAATTGTTGTAATTGTCGGAACTTTAGTTGGATTAGCGTGGGGATACTTCAAAAAGTTAGATCCACTATTTGTTGAGATATATAATTTAATTTCCAATATACCAGGATTACTTCTCTATATGTTATTAGGAACAATCTTCAGAGAGGCGTTGCCTACAACGGCTCCAGAGATTAGATTAATTGTTTCACTATCACTATTTGGATGGCTTGGTCTTGCTCGATTTATACGTAATCAAGTAATAATAATCAATAATAGAGATTATAATATAGCTTCTATTACGTTAGGTACTCCGCCGTTTAGAATGATGGTAAAGAATTTGTTACCATATATTCTTGCTGTAGTAATTACTGAAACATCTCTTATTATCCCTGGAATGGTGTCAAGCGAAGTTACAATGAGCTACTTTGGAGTAGGTTTACCATCAACAGCAATTTCAATTGGTGCTGTTTTAGAAGAAGGAACAAAAGGATTCCAACAATGCCCATGGCAATTGTTAGCTCCTGCAGCTATATTAGCGTGGATAATATTTACATTCTTTTTAATGGGAATCTCATTGTCTGACGCATTAGATCCAAAGAAACATAGATAGGTGATAATATGGTATTAAATAACATACAACAAATACAAAGTAATAGCAATTTAAAAAAAGGTGATGTAATTGTTTCTGTTAAAAACTTAATAGTACAATTTTCTGTTCGTAATAAAATACTTACAGCAATTAGAAATATATCACTTGATATATATAAAGGTGAAACAATTGCCATAGTTGGTGAAAGTGGATCAGGGAAATCTGTATTTACAAAGTGTTTAACGGGAATGCTTGAGGAAAACGGTAAAATTGCTGGTGGACAAATATTATACTCAGGAGTTGATTTAGCACAATTCAAAACTAATGAAGAATGGCAACAAATCAGAGGTAAACGTATCTCAACAATATTCCAAGACCCTATGACTTCATTAAATCCTCTGCGTAGAATTGGTTCTCAAATATCAGAAGTAATTAGAATACATAGAGGACTAGATAAGCATCAAGCTAAAGAAGAAGCCATTAAATTATTAAAAAGAGTTGGAATAAAAGATGCTGAGCTAAGATATAATGATTATCCATTCCAATATTCAGGAGGAATGAGACAAAGAGTAGTAATTGCAATTGCTTTAGCTTGCGCACCAGATATTTTAATCTGTGATGAACCTACTACCGCACTAGATGTTACTATTCAGTCTCAAATATTAGACTTAATTCAAGAATTAAAAGAAGAATATGGATTCACAGTTATATTCATTACTCACGACTTAGGAGTAGTTGCTGAAGTTGCTAATAGAGTTGCTGTTATGTATGCGGGACAAATTGTGGAATATGGAACAAGTGAAGATATATTCTATGATCCAAAACACCCTTATACTTGGGCTCTTCTTTCGTCTCTTCCTCAACTTGGAGAAAAAGGAGAAGATTTATACTCTATAACAGGTACACCACCAAGTTTATTTAATGTAATTCGCGGAGATGCTTTTGCAGAAAGAAATAAATATGCTATGAAAATAGATTTTGTAAAAGAACCTCCTATGTTTAAAGTAAGCGAGACACATTATGCTAAAACATGGTTATTAGATCCACGCGCACCAAAGGTTGAACGTCCTAAAATTATAAGTGAAATTCCTGAACGTGTTGCTAGGATTTATTCAGGAGGAAAGAAAAATGATTGATGAAAAAAAAGATATAGAAGTAGTTGATAAAACTCCTGAAAATAAAGAAGTTTTACTAAGTGTAAAAAATGTTGATGTACACTTTAAAGTAAAGAAAAATGTAGTAAAAGCATGTAATCATGTTTCATTTGATATATATAAAGGAGAAACTTTTGGGTTAGTTGGTGAAAGTGGCTCAGGAAAAACGACAATTAGTAGAGCTATTTTGGGTATTAATAAAATAACGAATGGTGAAATTATTTTTAATGGGAAATTAATTTCTACTAAACTTACTAAACAAGAAAAAAAGGAAAACAAGCGAAAAATACAAATGATATTTCAAGATCCAGCAAGTTGTTTAAATGAACGTGCAAATGTCGATTATATCATTTCAGAAGGATTATACAATTTCCATTTATTTGAAGATTCTACAGATAGATTAAATAAAGTATGTAAAATACTTGATGAAGTAGGATTGCTTCCAGAACATTTATCAAGATACCCACATGAATTTAGTGGTGGACAACGTCAAAGAATAGGTATAGCTAGAGCTTTAGTTATAGAACCAGAACTAGTGTTAGCTGATGAACCTATTTCTGCTTTGGACGTGTCTATTAGAGCACAAGTTCTAAACTTATTAAAGAAACTTCAAAAAGAAAGAAACTTAACGTATTTATTTATAGCCCATGATTTGTCTATAATTAAGTATATATCTGATAGAATTGCGGTAATGCATCAAGGGTATGTTGTTGAATTAGGTAGTGCAGATGATGTATATTCTAACCCAATACATCCTTATACGAAATCATTACTAACTGCAATTCCTCAACCGGATCCAAATTATAAGCTTAAAAAGCATCACACAATATACAATAAAGGTGATATAAATTATGACGCTTGTGAATGGATAGAAATAAAACCTGGACACTTTGTTTTAGGAACAAAAGAACTAATAAATGAATGGACAAAATAAAACCTTAGGATTTCCTAGGGTTTTTATTGTAAAAAAGAACAAAATATATTATAATATATAAGAGGTGTTATAATGAATCCTATATTGAAGAAAACAATTATAATTTTTATTTTAACTATAATTCCCATTGCTGTGGGGTTTCCTTTTGCGATAGTTTATAATAGATATGAAATTGTTGAAATAATGTTAGTCTTAATGGGTTGTTTTGAACTATTAGCTATTAATATACGTTCAAGAAGAAGAGAAAAAGAA
>ENA-OPNI01000192-OPNI01000192.1-human-gut-metagenome-genome-assembly--contig:-NODE-192-length-21898-cov-3.099528_pt1 | contig 21898 bp, 15 predicted proteins | sample MGYA00241538_ERZ501773 | MGnify/ENA primary metagenome ERZ501773 (study PRJEB25962, sample SAMEA2042556) | human gut metagenome | biome: human gut; feature: human-associated habitat; material: faeces...
TCCTGCTTTTTCTCCACCACGATGTGCTCATGGTTAAAGTCGAAGTGCACCGGGGTACACAGGTCGGTGTTGCGGGTCAGGCGCAGCAGCTCCTGCACCCGCTTTTTCTCCTCCGGCACATAGAACAGGTAGCTCACGCCCTCTTTTTTGGCGCGGCCGGTGCGGCCGATGCGGTGGGTGTAGTGCTGGGCCAGCTCATCGGTATTCCTCTGGCACGAGTTGCCTCCAAGTGGAATAAGGCTCGGTGAGCAGATTAGAATTATAGAAATGAGCATCACCGGTTACCTCCGGTCCGATAAAATCGGGCTTGATGAAAGGCTCATCCGGTGATCCCAACTCAACCTCGGCGAAAACCAGCCCGTCATTATCGCCATGAAACTCATCCACTTCAAAAGTGTGTGTGCCGCTCTTCACCAGATAACGATGCTTGTCGATCACACCTCCCCGACAGAGCTTCATCAGTTGACGGGCCTCATCAAGGGTGATCTCTTTCTCGAACTCATAACGAGAAAGCCCTCCGTCAACACTCTTCGACTTAATTGTCAGATAGGCCTTATCGTCACGCACGCGCACGCGCACCGTAGCACCCTCGGCCTTGATATACCCTTGCTGAATATGGGAAAAAGAAAAGGCGGCGCTTCTGTAAGCACTGCCTTTCCTCACAAGGAATTTCCTTTCTATTTCCATTCCGCTCATGCCACCATCGTAAAAGTATAGATCATATAGATAATGGCCAGCAGAATCAGACACACAAAGATCCACTTGACTATCTTGTCGCCTTGCTTCTGCTGCAATTCCTCACGCCGTTCGCGTTTTGTCTTCTTTGCTCCATTCATAGTGGTAATAATTTAAAGGTTTATGTTTTAGTTATTCTTGCTCAGCATCAGAGGCGGCGAACTCCATGAGATAGGCTTTGATGAAACCATCGATCTTACCGTCCATCACACCATCCACATCAGAAGTCTGATAGTTCGTACGATGATCTTTCACACGACGGTCATCAAACACATAGCTTCTGATCTGCGAGCCCCACTCTATCTTCTTCTTGCCTGCCTCAATCTTAGCCTGGGCTTCCATCCGTTTTTTCATCGCACGGTCGTAAAGCTGTGACTTCAACAGAAGGAGAGCCTTCGCACGGTTCTTCGGCTGGTCGCGCGTCTCCGTATTGGCAATAAGGATTTCCTCTTCCTCACCTGTATCAGGATCCTGATAGAGATAGCGCACACGCACACCCGACTCTACCTTGTTCACATTCTGACCACCGGCGCCTCCCGAACGGAAGGTGTCAAAACTCAGACGGGCAGGATCGATGTAAACATCAATAGAATCGTCCACAAGAGGTGTGACAAAGACAGAGGCGAAACTCGTCATACGCTTACCCTGTGCATTATAAGGTGACACACGGACGAGACGGTGTACACCATTCTCACTCTTCAGATAACCATAGGCATATTCTCCACCCTCGATCGTCATCGTAACCGACTTGATGCCGGCCTCATCACCTTCCTGCAAGTCGTTGACCGTCACCTTGTAGCCGTGTGCCTCTGCCCAACGCTGATACATACGCATGAGCATCGACGCCCAGTCCTGACTTTCCGTACCACCGGCACCAGAGTTGATCTTCATCACTGCATCCATCGGATCCTCCTCCTGGCGCAGCATGTTTTTCAGCTCCAGATCCTCAATGGCAGCTATAGCCTTCGCATAATCGGCATCCACTTCCTCCTCACTGACCATCTCATCCTTATAGAAATCGAAAGCCAACTGAAGCTCCTCAGCCAACTGACGCACGTTCTTATAACCGGTGACCCAGCGCTCAATGCCTTTTACTTTCTTCATCTGCTCCTGCGCCCGCTTGGGATCATCCCAGAAATCCGGAGCCTGTGTACGCAAGGTCTCTTCTTCCAGTTCTACTTTCTTCTGATCGATATTCAAATAATGATGGAGCTTCTCTACTCTGTCCATCACATCTTTTAATTGGTCTGCTGTGATCATATTTTATTATTTTCTGCATCATCGTACATCTTGTCGATGATCTCCTGATAATTCTTATAAATAATGGGACGACGTATTTTCAGCGTGTCGGTAAGCTCACCGCTCTCTACAGAGAAATGATGAGGGATAATGGTAAACCGTCTGATCTTCTCGTAACTGGCCAGCGATTGCTGCAGCGTGTCTATCCGGTCGGCAAGCATCTTGTACAATTTCTCATTGCGGCAAAGCTCTTCACGTGTGGCAAACCTAAGTTGATGGTCACGGGCCCACTCCTCAACCAGACGGAACTCGGGTACGATAAGAGCAGAGACAAATTTACGCTGATCGGCAATGACCACTACTTGATCAATATATTTATCGACGAGCAGCAGCGATTCCATCATCTGGGGAGCTATATATTTGCCGTTAGAAGTCTTGAAGAGGTCCTTAATGCGCTCGGTAAGATAAAGCTCACCATCCTTCATATAGCCGGCATCACCTGTGTGAAAATATCCGTCGGCATCGAAAGACACCGCATTGATCTGGTCACGCTTATAATAGCCTCGGGTGATCGTCGGTCCTTTCAACAAGATCTCATTATTCTCACCTATCTTGATCTGAAGGCCCTCGAGGGGACGACCTACGCTACCGACGGTAAACGGCTTTCCCAAATGGTCGCACGACACGGTGGCCAGACTCTCTGTCAGTCCATAACCGACAACCATGCCGATACCAAGGGAGTGAACGAAGTCCTCAACCACCGGTGACACGTATGCACCTGCCGTAGGGAAAAGATGGGGGCGCTCCAATCCGAGCTGTTTACGCACAAATGCCAATATCGTTGAATTCACCAGTTTATATTGGAAGGCAAGCGCAAGTGACGGACGTTTGCCTTGCCCCAGACATTCTACATTATACTGATGGCCGATATGCAGTGCCCGCAACATAAGTGAGCGCTGCATGGGACTGGCATGGTCGATCTTATCTTTTACCGCCTGATACACTTTCTCCCAGAAACGGGGCACCGACGACATACAGGTGGGATGTGTCTCACGCATGGAGTCCTGTATCTCCTTCGGATAAGTGTTGATAATCAGCTGTGCACCTTCGGAAAGTGCGAGATACGACCACGCACGCTCAAAGATATGCGTGAAAGGAAGAAAATTGATGACGCGGTCGTCCTCGCCCACGGGTACGCACTTGTCATTGGCTCGTATGCCCGCGTTGTATTGGCCGTAGGTAAGAATCACGCCCTTACTCTCCCCCGTCGTACCGCTGGTATAAAGGATATTGCAGATGTCGTCATCATTAGCCTCCCGGTAGCGTTGTTCCAGTTCTGCCTGATGAGGAAAGCCGTCACCCGTCTTCATGAAATCGCTGAAATAGAGGGCATGAGGATCATGCGTAGAGATGCGGACGGAACGGTCGAAGATGATTATGCGTTCCAAGGAAGGACAGAGGGCAAAAATACGGTGTGTCTTATTATACTGTTCTTGTTCGCCAACGAAGACGAAGCGCACCTGTGCATCATTGATCATATACTGAATCTGCTGCTCACTGCTCGTGGCATAGAATGGGATCGAGATGGCACGCACGCCATAAGCGCCAAAGTCGGTGAGCAGATAGTGAATACAGTTCTGCGAGAACACAGCTATGGTATCTTGCGGTTTCACGCCGAGTTCAAGCAGTGCATTACTCACCATCTTCACACCCTTGGAAAACTGATTCCACGAAGCTGTCTTCCATTCGAGACTGCCGAATCTGCGATAACTGAGTACGGGGCGGTCGCCGTACCGTTTGGCCTGCTCATGGATGAGAACAGAAAGATGACTAGGGTTCAGCATAAATTGTTTCCTTATTAGCCGATTAAATGACAAGGCAGAATTCCGGAGTCGTAACACTTACCTTCCGGACGCTCATGCGCTTCTATCCTATTATATTGCAAAGATAAATAATTCTGAACAAAACAAAAAGAAATTTCCCGTTTTTTCTTAAATTTGCAGCCAATAAGATTAATGAAGAGAACGCAGACATGACTAGCCTCAATTATCTCACAGCCGCCCGCCGGCTACTCTGTTCCCTCATAGGGCTGCCATCGGTAAGCCGTGAGGAAGACAAAGCAGCCGACTGCATGGAAGCCGCCATCCGTGAATATGGTTTTCTTCCACAGCGCAAAGGCAACAATGTATGGACCACCGATCCGCATTATGATGCCTCGCGGCCTACCGTACTACTCAATGCCCATATCGATACGGTCAAGCCTGCCCCGTCGTGGACCCGCGATCCGTTCACCCCGACCATTGAGGGCGACCGCCTATACGGTCTGGGCAGCAACGACTGTGGCGGAGGACTCGTCACGCTGCTGCAGACCTATCGCATCATGGTGAATGAGCCGCGCACGTACAATCTCATCTACCTGGCCTCCTGCGAGGAGGAAGTATCAGGACAGGCGGGCATTGTCCTCGCCCTTCCCGAACTGCCTAAGATCGATGTCGCCATTGTAGGAGAACCGACAGGTATGCAGCCCGCCGTGGCGGAGAAAGGACTGATGGTGCTCGACATGATCGCATACGGCAAGAGCGGACATGCCGCACGCGACGAAGGCGTGAACGCCATCTACGAGGCGCTCGATGACATGCGATGGATACGTGACTACCGTTTCGAGAAAGTAAGTCCCCTACTCGGTCCTACCAAGATGACGCTCACCGTCATACACGCCGGTACACAGCACAACGTCGTGCCCGACCGTTGCACCATGCTCATTGACGTGCGCACCAATGAGCTCTATACCAATGAGGAAGTCTATGACATTATATGCAGCCATGTCAAAAGCGAGGTAAAGGCCCACTCTTTCCGTCTCCACTCTTCCGGCATCGCGCTCGACCATCCACTCGTGAAACGCTGCATCTCAATGGGCTTAAAGCCCTATGGCTCCCCCACTCTCAGCGACCAGGCCCTCATGCGTTTTGACTCCTTTAAGCTCGGTCCCGGCGAGTCGGCACGCTCCCATACGGCCGATGAGTATATCTGCCTCAGTGAGATGGAACAGGCCATGGACGTCTATCCGGCACTGCTCAAAGGATTGGAGCTGTAAGACCACTAATAACGCAGGGCGGCTTCTCCAGCGTATAAGCTCACACTTGTCCGCCGTAGTAGAGAAGGATGTCCATAAGGAATGATACCGACATAGTTGTCCAAAGACAGTCTTTATTGCCTGCAAAGAAAAACAGTACGACTTTTTGCCTGACAGACTACTTTTTTAGAACGGCTTTTCGCAAGCCGTCTACTGTTTCTGTTTATTAAAAGAAAACGTGTCTAGTAAAATCAAACAAAGTCAATATGGTTACTTAGCCAACGAGCATATGGCTACTTGGCCAATGAGCATATGGCTACTTAGCCAACGAGCATATGGCTACTTGACCAACGGGCATGTGGAATATATGGATACTTGAAGACATATTAAGTTTTATGTTTTTTGTCGCACAATAGAAAAACAGGCACACACTGCTATCGTCTTTCAAACTACGCAGTGTGTGCCTGTTGTATTAACATCAAGTATTCCTTGTCACACCTGAAAAAAGTATCATACGGAGCACTCCACCTGACGGATTCCCTGTCAAATAAGCTCTCAAGACCTACTTGAGATAAGTACGCATAAACCGCTCAATCTTATCGAAGGGAATCAGTTTTAGATTATCATACAAATCTACGTGGCTGGCACCCGGAATAATCACAAGTTCCTTGTTATCTCCTTGAAGCTTCTTGAAAGCATCCTCGCTGAAATAGCGGGAGTGGGCTTTCTCACCATGAAGCATCAGCACCGCACTCCTGATCTCACTACTATAACTCAATATCGGCATATTGATGAATGAAAGCGCCGAGGTCTTATTCCATCCGCCATTAGAATTTAGTGAACGTTTGTGATAGCCCCTCGCCGTCTTGTAATAAGCATGATAATCCTTCACGAACTGGGGCGCATCATCGGGGAGCGGATCCACCACACCACCGGCCAGCGCATAGGAGCCATTGACATAATCCTCCGTGCGCTGGGCATTCAATTGCTTTCGCAGTTCATAGCGGGCGTCACTGTCCATCGCATCAAAATAGCCATTGGCTGTCACCCTGCTCATATCATACATCGTACTGGTCACCGTTGCCTTGATACGGGTGTCAATGGCTGCCGCATTGAGAGCGAAACCACCCCAGCCACAAATGCCAATGATGCCGATACGTTCCGGATCGACATCCTCACGCGAACAGAGATAATCCACTGCCGCACAAAAATCCTCAGTATTGATGTCCGGAGAAGCAACATTGCGTGGCTCTCCTCCGCTCTCACCGGTAAAAGAAGGGTCAAAGGCTATGGTAAGAAATCCACGCTCAGCCAAAATCTGAGCATAGAGTCCTGACGACTGCTCCTTGACAGCGCCAAACGGTCCACACACGGCAATTGCGGCCAGCCGGCCTTCTGCCTGTTTGGGCTTATAGAGATCGGCTGCCAGCGTAATGCCGTAACGATTGTGAAAAACGATCTTGCCATGATCCACACGATCGCTCTTGGGGAACACCTTGTCCCATTCCTGGGTCAGATTCAGTTCTTTTTCCATAATTTGCGTATTATGATTGATAGTCTTTACGTTTGCCGGAGAATCATCTGCATAAAGAGTGCCCGACGTACCAAGTGCGAGAGAAAGCACGCACAGAGTGAAAAACAACTTTTTCATAAACAATCTTATTGAATTATCATTTTACATTGCAAAAATAGTACATTTCCCAGCAATCCATGTAGACAGATTACGGTTTATGCCCTGCCTCTCTAACCACTATTACGGATTATCTCTTATGCACATGGTTACACCATGATCCTCCAATCTGGAAAAGAACATTTCTACTGAAGAAATATCTACCTATACAGAAAAGTTATCCTTATCCATCTGCTTTTATACCCAAGCCGATCGATCCATACCATTCAACTATCGCCAATCCTTCACTGCTGTATGAATAAAAAGCAACATAATGGTATTCATCTCTAATCAGTTATTTGACCAACCTTTAAACTTTTATTGGCTTGTCCGACATTTTCCATCTTCCTGCCAACATCCTACACATTCTTTTAGCTCCTGTAGTCTGCTACACCTTCGATAAAAGTGGCAGACGGACTTGTCCGACTAGAACACGGAATCTCTCAGATTCTTAATACGATACGATTAGGATGAATGACTGTAATTATTATCAGTCAGTCAATCATTTATATTTTTCCAGAGATCTTTCAAATGAATAAGGCTCATAATTCTCACGAGACAGAAACACAAACGATACTTAAAACATAAAAAACGGAGAATATGCTTTCAAAAAAAGCATATATCTCACTAAAAACCGACAAAAACACAGCAAAACGAGAAATCTAACTACAAAAACCATCAAGCGAGGTATTTGTTTACAAAAAATTATATTATCTTTGCCACCATCTTAAGATCTGGACTTATACGCCAATGCCCAGTAAATGTAACACATTATCATATAAAGAATCAACGAGTATTAATTTAATATATTTTATTATGGTAAAACATTTACTTTTAGTTTCACTCTTGGCCATCCCGTTTGTCCCCTCAACGGCACAGACGATTAAAAAGGCCGACAATGTAGCTATGTTCAACATTTCTTCAAACGGCAAATACGCCTGCTCGTCCAATGAAGGTACTGTCGTAATTTGGAATACAGAAGAAGACAACGCCTTAACGACGTTCAACGATGACTATTATTATGGAGATGCCATTAGCGATGATGGAACTGTAGCCGGTTCTATCGGAGTAACCGGACAGGAGAAGCCTGTCATCATCTCCGGCGATAAAATAACCAACCTGCCTATGCCGTCAGATATCACATGGAGCTACGGATCAGGACGCGGTATTTCCCCTGATGGTACAATGGTATGCGGTCTCCTTACACGAGGAGATGTAAACATCATGGGTAACGTAACTTTTACTCTCCCTTATGTATGGGAAATCAACGGTGACCAGATCACCTGTACAGCACTGCCTTATCCGGAGAAAGATTTTACCGGCCGTTATCCACAAGGCTATCATCCCCTCTTCGTATCGACTGACAAGAACCGTATTTTGGGACGTCAAATTGACTATTCCGGTCTGGCCGGTGCTATCGTAGTATGGCAACGCACCGCACCCGGTGAGCCTTGGAGCTACACTTTGCTGGGTGAGGATCTGATTTATAAAGATGGTCCTGCCTTCCCCGCATTCCCCGAGGAGCCCGAAGCCATTGACTACACTCAGTATATGACCGAAGATGAGATCGCCGCTTATAATGAAGCTTTCCAAGAGTGGACTAACAATGGGAATGTTGGTGAAAGCCCCAAACGCGAAGACTTCATCACCGACGAAACCAGAAAAGCCCAATATCTCGAGGCTCTAACAGCCTATAATGCCGCTGTTGACGAATACAGTAAAGCCATAGATGCTTTCAATGAGGTATATTATCAGCGTATGACAGGCTGCTCGCTTGATCTCTACTCGATGTCAGGCAGCTTCAATGGCCGCTATGTAGGTTGCACACTGCAAACAGTCGATATGTCTGACTATTTCCCCACGACCATAACATATCCTCTCTATTACGATCTGAATGATAATAATAAGTGCTACAAGCTGGAGAAGGATCAGTATAAGAACACTGGTATGGCCGGACATATCACCGATGCCGGTGACCTTGTCATCTCCAACCCGGCAATGGCCAGTATCTACGATCCCCGCAATTCTTATGTAGTTCCTGCCGGTAAAGATCAGCCTGAGATGTTCTATACTTACCTATCAGATAAGACAGGCGGCAAGGTGAACCGCCAGACCTTCGTTGACGCAGGTATGGCTTATTCTTGGACTGATTATTCAACAGGTGAGCCTACCGAGGTAACCGACTCTGTTCTCGTCGGCTCTGCCCTGCTGTCTGCCGATGGCATGAATGCGATGGGCTTCAGCACCAATCCATCAACCTTTACGTTCTCATCATGGGCCATCAACGGAGGTAGCACGACCGGTATCCACTCTGCTGCTGTGAAGGGTACAGAGAAGGTGCTCCGCACCAACGTCATCGAGGATGGCACCATCGAATATGTTGCCGATGCTGCAAGTGCAATGATTTATGACATGAGTGGTGCCGTAGTATTCAGCGGAAGAGTTCAGAACGGAAGCATCGCTGCTCCTACTAAGAGCGGTATGTATCTGCTCCGTACAAAACTGAATGACGGAAGCCTGACTACTGACAAGATCATTGTAAAATAAGCCCTGAATTATAATTATACAGCCGGCCCTAAAATATTTATGGGCCGGCTGTTTTATTCAAATATCCGCACATTATAATAATAAATATAAGCATATCGCCATTTAAATATTTACTACACTTTTCCTAAAAGAAATAAAATATTGGATAAGGGCTGTATTTTTATTATATGTTTGCGTCTTCTACTGAATTTCTTCTAGTCTTTTAGTATAAACCCACTACATTTTGACATTTTTCTAATAAAAAAGTTGGTCTATTACAAAATTATTATTAGCTTTGCCAACAACAATTACATAATGTTGCGTAACATAATGAAAAAAAAATTATTATTCATTGCTTTAGCGCTCGGAATGTTCTGTTCCGCTCATGCGCAATTACCATCTATTACTCTTAAGGACATTAATGGAAAGACGGTAAGGACAGACACGCTTTCAAACAATGGTAAGCCTCTTATCATCGATTTTTTTGCCACATGGTGCAAGCCCTGCAACCGCGAATTGACCGCCATCAGTGAGGTGTATGAGGACTGGCAGGAAGAGACTGGTGTCAAGCTCATCGCCATCTCCATCGATCAGGCACAGAACATTAATAAGGTAAAGCCGTTGGTAGACAGCCACGGATGGCCTTACGATGTACTCCTCGATCCGAATGGTGATTTCAAACGTGCACTGGGCATCCAGATGATCCCTTACACGCTCATCGTTGACGGCAAGGGCAACATCGTCTACAAGCACAACGGATACACTGATGGTGCAGAGCAGGAGATTTTTGAAAAAGTAAAAGAATTAGTAAACCAATAAGCAAAGACGGCAGCCAGGTTTCCGGCCCGGCTGCTTAGTTTTAATTACAATTGATGATATAAAAATGATAACCATCAACCGACTTTTTTGCCTGGCTTTACTATCGATATCTTCTGCTTATTGTTGTTTCGCCCAGGAAGAGAACGGCAAAAAGATAACAGTAAGCGGAAGTATCCAAAGCGACATCCTTATTCCTCAGGATGACGACAAGATCGGTACGGAAGAGACTAATGACTGGGCATTGACCAACACCTATGCTGATGTAAGCGTGATGAGCAAGCATATCGATGGTGGAGCACGTTTTGAATTTCTAAAACATCCTCTGCCCGGTTTCGAGAAAGACTTTAAAGGATGGGGTGTCCCCAACATCTATCTGAAAGCTCACTTCAAGAATTGGAACCTTACATTAGGAAACTTCTACGAGCAGTTTGGCTCAGGCTTCATCTTGCGCACATACGAAGAGAGAAGCCTGGGAGTGGACAACTCCCTATTAGGAGGACGTCTTGTCATCAATCCGCTGCCGGGAGTGACCATCAAAGCCTTAAGTGGAAAACAAAGACACTACTGGTCGTACAATGACGCATGGGTGAGTGGTGGCGACGTTGAATTCGGCCTCGACCAGTGGTTCAAGACAATGTCCGAACACGGCACTTATTTGACCCTCGGTGCATCATGGGTAAATAAATATGAGTCTGACGAAGATATCATGACCGACGCTACCCACAAGCTTAACCTCCCTACTTATGTCAATGCCTTCGACGTAAGAGCCAACCTGCAAAAAGGCAATTTCAACGTGCTCGCCGAATATGCTTGGAAGACGCAAGACCCTTCGTTCGATAACGGATATATCTACCGAAAGGGAAAGGTAGCCATGCTTTCTGCCACTTATTCAAAGAAAGGTATGAGCCTACTGTTGCAGGCCAAACGTAGTGACAACATGTCGTTCCGTAGCCGCAGAACTGTTACCGGCACGTCTTCGTTTATCAATCACCTTCCGGCTTTCACCATGGAACACACTTACGCTCTAGCCGCTCTTTATCCCTACGCCACCAATCCTGATGGTGAGTGGGCCTATCAGGCAGAACTAGGTTACACTTTCAAACGTCATACTCTGCTAGGTGGTAAATATGGCACTAGCGTAAAGATCAATTTCTCGCATGTACATGCCATCGACCGTAATGAACATGACAATGGTATTATGGGTTCAGACGGCTATGGATCAGCATTCTGGAAATGGGGAAAGCAGACCTACTATCAGGATCTAAACGTTCAACTGGAAAAGAAGCTCTCACGAGCTTTTAAGCTCAGTCTGATGTATATGAACCAGTTCTACAATAAAACGGTCATTGAAGGCGAAGGTGGCATGATCCACTCTGACATCTTTGTCGCAGAAGGCAAATACACTGTCAACCGGAAAATGACACTACGCGGTGAGCTGCAATATCTCTCCACTGCCGATGATGACGGCGACTGGCTCTACGGCCTGCTGGAATGTTCACTCATGCCTCATTGGATGTTCACCATATCCGATATGTACAACAGCGGAGTAACTAATTTACACTACTATCAGGGATACATAACCTTCAACACCGGTTCACACCGTCTGCAGCTCGGCTATGGCCGCACACGGGCCGGATTCAACTGTTCAGGTGGTGTCTGCCGATATGTTCCGGCCAGCAAGGGTGTCACTTTGTCTTACAACTATAACTTCTAAGCATCAGAACAATGAAATTCAAATATCTATCGTACATCCTGCCTCTAGCCGCTATCAGCATGAGCCTTGCCTCGTGCAGCAATATTAGCGAAGACGACAGATATATATATGTCGAACCAGCCAATGTAGCCAAACGCGTACTCATAGAGGACTTTACAGGCCAAAGATGCATCAACTGCCCTAATGCTGCACTTACCATCGAGCAGCTGCAAGAGGACTATGGCGCAGACAATGTGATCGCCGTTGGCATCTACAGCGGCCCATTCGGAAAAACTCCCTTAGGAGTTCCGTACTCACTGACTACCGACACCGGCGAAAAATATTTTGACTATTGGGGCGTACAAGACCAACCGAGTGCAATGATCGACCGTCACGGTGTGGTAAGCACTTATCAAACTTGGAGTACCCTCGTTCGTGATGCAATACAACAGGAGGCTTCTCTGATTCTCGACGCTTCGTGCACTTACGATAATGACTCACGCACGGCTTCCATTCAAGTCAATGCCTCCGGAGTAAACGACATTGACGGCAAAATACAGGTTTGGCTCATTGAAGACAGTATCACCGATGTACAACTGATGCCTGATGGGAAACCCAATCAACAATATGTTCACAATCACGTATTTCGCACCACAGTAAATGGTCTTTGGGGTGATGACTTCAGTATTACAACCGGAGAAGAGAAAGAGCTGGCCTATCAGACTACTATCAGCGAAGACTGGAAAGCTGAAGATATGAGCGCCGTCATCTTTGTCTACAACACATCAGGAGTACTCCAGACCGTTAAAGCTAAGATTATTCCTACCAATGAGGGAACGGAAAACAACAATACCGATAAAAAATAACATTATAAAAATAACAAAATGAAATCTATAAAACTTTTAGTTTTAGCTGTCACTGCCTTTTTAGGCACCACAGCCTATGCTCAAACTGACAATTCTTTCCAGTTTGTCGACAAAGACGGCAATGTAATTGAAAACGGTAGTACTATCACAGTCACCAACCCAGAAGATGACGGTATGGGCAGTATCGCCCTTCATACAGGGCTGTGGGTAAAAAACACCACCGATAAGAATCTAGGTGCCAATGTAGAGATCACCCTCTCCCAGATTGACAATGGTGCACTGAGTTGTTGCTTCCCCAGCAGTTGTGCACAAATAGAAAAGACCGGAACCTACGAGACACAAAAAGGTGAACTGCTTGCCGACAGCCAGAATGATTTCCAGACCGAATGGTATCCTGCAGAATATGGCACCTGCACCGCTACCTTCGTTTTGAAAGTTTACGATGTAACTTATAATAAATTTGGTCTTCCAACATATACCTATACAGCTGATGGTCCGTCTGTAACTGTCAATTTCGTATATAGCAATTCCACAGGCATCAATGCAACCGAGGCTGCAAAGGACCAGACCATCACAGAAATCTATACCTTAGATGGCCAAAAGACCAACAAACTCCAGAAAGGTATTAATATCGTGAAATATTCCAATGGCAAGAGTGCCAAAATTACGGTTCAATAATTAAATTATTTTTATTATGAAAAAAGCTTTACTTGCTTTGGCCGCGTTATTACTGACTGCGACCACGACTAATGCCCAGATCCAGAAATGGCAGGGAGAGAACATGTGGGCCAAGGCTCCCAAGACAACACTTCTCACACCTAACAAGGCAAAGAAGATCCAGAAAGCTGACCTCGCAGACAACCAGAGAATCATGGGATTCTACACGGGTGACGAGCTTGGTTCCAAAGACTATGCTATGGGCCTGAATGCGAATGGAACTTTCAAGGCCGGTGTTATGTTTACCCCGGACCTGATCGGCAATTTTGTCGGTGGACAGATCGTTAAGGCTCGTTTCGCCGTGTGGCAGGACCTCGGTGACACCCCCTTTGAAGTATATGAGATGGATCCTCAGGGTAATATTTCCTCTACACCCTCAGCTGAAGGCTCTGTATCAGCCGTAAGCGGAACATGGAACGAGGTGACACTGGACAAGCCTGTAGAGATTAAAAAGAATTATGGCTATATCTTGTGCTACACCTACCAGCAGAAAACCAAACAATGGCCTCTTGCTGTTGATGGTGACGTAAATCCCGGGGCAGAGGATCCCAATGGCTACGGTGCACTGATATATGGAGATTTAGGTGAAGGAAAAGAAGCTTGGTATCTCATGTCTACCGGTGCAGGTAACTTCATGATTCAGGCCATTGTTGAAGGCGGAAGCTTCCTTCCTGAAGATATCGCCATCAAGAACCTCAGCGTTACTAAGATGGCACAAAAGGGTCAGGATATCAACTATTCTTTCAGCATCAAGAATACGGGTGACAACATGCCTTCATCTTACGCATTGAGCTTAGCCCTTGACGGTACGGAAGTAGAGACGCTGAATACCCCTATCACCCTGACCAACAGCTATCAAACTGTAAACGGCAAGCTAGCTCTTCCCAGTGATCTGACATCCGGTCAGCACAAGCTGAGCGTCACCGTTACCTCTATCAATGGAAAGACACCGACAGAAGGCACAGATGACGATGCTCTCGAAACTTCTTTTGCATGTTACACGACTTCTATGCCAAGAAAGATGGATCTCGTAGAAAACATGACATCACAGCTATGCGTCAACTGTCCCTATGGTCACAATGTCCTTGAGGCACTTACCGAAATACGTCCCAACATTGCATGGGTAGCCGTTCATTCCTCTGGTATGGACAATCCCACATATAACCAATATGATATATTTGCAACGGATGAGTCAGACAACATCTCTTACGTCCAGTGCAATGGCTATCCGTCAGCATCTTTCAACCGTATGTACATTGATGACTCGTCCATCAACGATCAAGGAACATTGGCTGTAGGTATCGGTTACAATCCTCAATACACGCAACAGGCTGCCCAAATGTTCAATGCTATGCTTGATGAACTCGATACGGAGATGCCCTCATTTGCATCTGTAGATATCGCCACCAAGCTCGACGGCAATAACTTGAACATCAAGGTATCCGGTGACGCCGTTGAAGACTTCAAGCAGTATGTTGGTGACGATGCTGTCGTAACCGTATATCTGTTGGAAGACGGACTCGTTGCAAACCAAACAGGTGCCAGCAAAAACTACGTCCACAACCACGTATTGCGCGATGTTGTGACAGACAATGTATTCGGCGATCCTATCAACTGGACAAGCGCTACTACATACCAGAACGAGTTCAACGTAACACTGGACAGCGAGTGGAATTCTGACAATATGCAGGTTGTCGCTTTCATCGGTCGTCCTGTAACCAAGAACTCTACTATTGACGATGTATGGGTAAACAACACCAACATGGTGAAACTCGGCGCATCGACCGGCATCGACGGTGCTACCATCAGCAGTGACGCCAATGCTACGGAAGTAGCCCGCTACACTGTAGACGGCCGTAAGAACAACAAGCCTGTTAAGGGCATCAACCTCGTGAAGATGTCAAACGGCAAGACTCTTAAGGTGATCGTAAAGTAATAACCCGACTTCCTAACACGAGTTATTAAAATAACCCATCTATATGCCCGTCGCGTAATAACGACGGGCATTTTTATTCCTCTAATTTACAATACCCAAACATTGATATTTTCACCGGTAAAAGTTACGCGCCCCTTCATTGTCAACCTCCCGAAATGTTTACTTTAAATCATCGTACCTATTTGCTATCCTATTTCCAAATATTATTATCCCTCATATAGACTACCATGAAATGAGATAAGCAACAAAAACTATATCGGAAAAACGAAAACAAAGACAAAACCTTCTGTCATTTTATAAAAAACCTACGATAGAAGCCCCAAAAGAGAATACTTAAGATAAAAGTATAGGGAAACAAGGCATTTTCTATCTTTTTTAGCCTCAAATGAAAAAAAATCGATAATTATAACTTTTATATCAAATCTTTGACTATATTTGCAGACAGACCTAACATCTCTTACCGAGAGATGGTAAAATCTATTAACCACTACTTGTCGATAAAAGGATGATGCATCCTTGGTTCCAGGCTCACCTTTACTTTTTTCGAAAAGGTCCTAGGTGGACGGAACGACGGCAATCTGGCAAAACGGCATCCTATTTCACAAGAATTGTAAAGAGGCGACATTAACTCTGATGCAGATTCACTTATCGGGCAGAATATCCCATGAATAAAAAATGAGGCGGTTTTTCTTACCGGTATGCATAGGTTGGGAGAGGACAGAGCCGTGAATCCCTTAGTGTTATATTTTATTAATCTAAAATAAGTATCTATGTTCAAAAACTTTAAATCTGTCAGCATGTTACTGCTCCTGGGTGGAATATCCTCGTCAGGGACAGCCTATGCGGTGCCCGTCAGCGGTGCATCGGGAACGAACATTGTGCAGCAAGGCAGTGTTTGTAGGGGTGTGGTGAAAGATGCCACAGGTGAAACGGTCATCGGTGCTTCTATCGTTGTCGAAGGAACGAAGAATGCTGCCGTTACCGATATAGACGGCAAGTTCGAGCTTTCTAATGTCAGCAAAGGCTCCACTATCGTTATTTCTTACGTAGGCTATGAGAGCAAGAAGATCGTCTGGAGAGGACAACCCTTGAATGTGACGCTGCAGGATGATAACAATTTACTGGATGATGTTGTCGTTGTAGGTTACGGTACAGTAAAAAAAGCGAATCTAACCGGTGCTGTTTCTTCCGTAGATGAAAAAATATTGGAAGACCGACCCATTGTCAACCTTGGACAAGGCCTTCAAGGTACGATTCCTAACCTGAATATTACGACAAGCGCCCAGCCGGGATCAGGCTCAACCTTTAACGTACGTGGTGAAACATCTATTAATGGAGGCTCTCCGTTGGTATTGGTTGACGGAGTAGAAATGGATCCTAACCTAATTAACCCGCAGGACGTAGCCAGTGTATCTGTCTTGAAAGATGCCGCATCTGCATCTATCTACGGTGCCCGAGCTGCATACGGAGTTATCTTAATTACCACCAAGAGTGGTAAGAAGAACCAGCCTACCCATGTCTCTATGGACGCGTCCATCTCATTCAATAGTCCGACCACCCGTCCCAGTTACATGAATTCCCTGCAATACGCTACATGGATGAATGCAGCGAACAATACCACTAACGGCCGTGATCTCTTCAGTCAAGAAGAGATGGATCACATCATTGCATATTACAACGATCCGGAACATAATTCTCCTGTGTTCATCGCCACAGACCCCAGCAGCTGGCAGTATAGCAATTGCCAACAAGGCAAATATGCCTATTGCGGCAACACTGACTGGATGGACGAAATCTATAAGAAAAGCTATCCACTGCAAAAATATAATGTAAACATCAATGGTGGTAGTGACAAGACCACCTACTATACTTCCGTCGGATACACCGACCAAGGCTCCATCCTGCGTTACGGCCATGAGAAATACCGTAAATTTAATGCCGTCAATAATATAAGTTATGACATAACAAAATGGATGAAGATATCTATGAAGACCTCGTTCATCCGTACGGAACTAAGCGGCATTGCCCAGGACAATGTGCACGGTAGCGCATGGATTGGTAATGATACCCAGCCGCTGATGCCTGTAAAACACCCGGATGGCCACTGGTCCGGTCAAGGTAACTATACTAACTTTGCCGCTGTATTGGAAGATGGCGGCTCACGCGAAACAACGAAGAACGACTTCTGGAACACATTGGCTTTAGAGTTGAATCCGTTGCCCGGACTGAGCATCAAAATGGATTATACCTTCAACTATTATGCAGAACATATCAAGAACCACGCCAAATCGTTTAATGAGTATGGAGCGGACGGAAAGTTTCTGCAGGTTTTCCAACACACCAATCCTAATTATGCATACGAACATCAGCAGAACGACACATACAACTCGTTTAACCTGATTGGCAATTATGAACGTACCCTTGGAAAACATTATTTCAAGGTTATGCTAGGATTTAACCAGGAAAGCAAGCATACCCGTGCATTCTATGCAGAACGTGACGAGCTGATCTCGAACGATCTGCCTTCGATGAACGCAGCGACAGGCGAGAAGTATGTAGGTAATTCCAATGACAGCTGGGCTACACGAAGTGGTTTCGCACGTATTAATTATACCTTTGCTGACCGTTACCTGTTAGAGCTGAACGGCCGTTATGACCCCTCCTCAAAATTCCCCAAAAACGACCGATCGGTATTTAGTCCTTCATTCTCTGTCGGATGGAGACTGGGAGAAGAGAAATGGTTTAAAGAGCCTACCAACGGTTTCTTTGACGATCTCAAGCTGAGAGCCTCTTATGGTAGCCAGGCTAACCAGGCCCTGGACAATGGCTGGTACGCTTATCTATCCAACTATGGCACCGGTACAACAGGTTATCTCATGGGCGGACAGAATGTAACTTATGTTCTCCCAGGTGCCTTAGTAAGCAACATCATCACATGGGAAAAGGTGACTCAATGGAATGTCGGTATTGATTTCACCATTTTGCGCAACCGACTGACAGGTTCGTTTGACTATTATCAACGTAAAACAACAGGTATGTTGGGAGTCGGAAAATTATTGCCAAATATTCTCGGTATGAGTGAGCCTCAAGAAAATGCTTCCGATATGGTTACAAAGGGTTGGGAGTTCGCCTTGACTTGGAACGACCGTCTCGAAAACGGGCTTCATTATTCTGTCGGGTTCAACCTTTCCGATACCTACGCAAAAATCACCAAATATGATAACCCTACCCGTTCATTGTCTGCAAGCTACTATGAAGGCATGACGATCGGCGAGATATGGGGATATGAGTCAACCCTATTCCAATCGGAAGACGAGATCGGCTCTGCCCCTGATCAGTCTCAGTTGGATGGTGGTATCCATAAGATTCCTGGCGATATCAAGTTCATCGACATTAATCATGACGGTGTAGTAAACAACGGTGAGAACACCGTAGACAACCCCGGTGACAAAAAGATCATTGGTAACAATCGCCCCCGCTATCGATATGGCTTCAATATTACTGCAGACTGGAAAGGTATCGACTTCAGCATCTTCTTCCAGGGTGTCGGCAAGCGAGACATGGTATTACCCAATACATACAGATGGCAATACGGCAGTCAATGGCAGGTTCCAACAGCTTATGCAAACGATTATTGGACCGAGGACAATACTGACGCCTATTTCCCCGTTGCCCGATTCAATGGTGGAACCGCTCTCGGCCAGAATCAGACCCGGTATCTGCTAAACGCCGCCTATCTGCGCCTGAAATCATTGTCCTTAGGCTATACTTTACCTCAGAACCTGACTCAGAAATGGGGCATTCAGAAGGCCCGTATTTACTTCACTGGTGAGAATCTCCTGACGTTCAAGCACACACCGGAGGGCTTTGATCCCGAGCTGGACGACCCATATAAATACCCACAACAAAAGGCCTACTCTATAGGTATCAATCTTACATTCTGACAACTCAATTAATCTATTACTGATATGAAATTTAAATATATTGTATATTCCGTAATTGGATTGATGCTCCAAACAAGTTGTAATGATAGTTTTTTGGATAGGTCACCCCAAAATTTGAACGACAACACTTTTTGGACTTCAACAAGTGACTTGCGTACGTATGCCAATGCGTTCTATGACATCTTACCCAGTGGAGTGACCAACTATGGTGATACGGACGCCGACGACCAAGTGCCAAGCAGTATCAATCAGTTCCTGTGGGGACAGTATGTCGTACCGACGGAAGACGGGCTTTGGTCCAAGGGTAACTGGTCTAACATCCGTAACATCAATTACTTTCTTACTCACTATGGTACCGTCACCGGTCCCCAGGAAGAGATCAATACTTATGTTGCAGAAATGCGTTTCTTCCGAGCTTTGGAATACTTCAACAAGATCAAGACATTTGGCGATGTGCCTTGGCTGGATAAAGATCTAAATACCGACAGCGAGGAATTGTATGGACCTAAGATGCCAAGGAACCAAGTGGCCGAAAAAATCCTGGCAGACTTAGATTTTGCCATCACCTGGCTCCCAGAGAAAGGCCAAGAAGAAGCCAACCGTCTGAATAAAGACATTGCACGTCATGTCAAAGCACGTGTATGCCTGCACGAAGGTACCTATTATAAATATCACTCTGATTTAGGATACCCCTATGAGGAGTTGTTGAAGACAGCAGCTAGTGAAACAGACACGCTCATCTCAGACGGTCACTATGCCATTTATCAGACCGGAGACACGAAGCATGACTATTACAATATGTTCATCATGGAAGATAAGAGCAATCTCAGCGAGGCTATCCTCTACATTGATTATTCTTATCCTATCCGCACCCATAACATGGGGCATGGTGCTGTCGAAGCCAATGCCGGATTCTCCAAAGATTTCGTAGACTGCTTCCTTTATAGTGATGGTCTTCCAAAAGCTCTGACCTCATGTCCGCACGATGATGAGACCCTGCAAGAGGAACTGGCCAACAGAGATCCGCGTGCAGCCCAATTGATTCGAAATGATGAGTTCTTCGCAGGCAATGCCGATTATCCTGTTGTTGGCGATGATGATGCCTATGTCACACAATTCTGTCCTACGGGTTACCAGTCTATTAAAGGCTACGATCCCTCGACAGCTCACAATGGTTACAACGTAGAAGATGCAGATGGTATTGCCTACCGTTATGCAGAAACCCTTCTCATCAATGCAGAGGCCAAAGCTGAGCTGAGTACGATCTCCCAGGCCGATCTGGACCGTACTATCAATAAACTGCGTGACCGCGTGGGAATGCCTCATCTGACCCTTTCTGTAGGCTTCAACGATCCCAACTGGCCCGATTATGGATATTCTCTTAGTCCGTTGCTACAGGAAATCCGCCGCGAGCGTCGTATTGAATTAGCTGGTGAAGGTTTCCGCTTTGATGATATCTGTCGTTGGGGAGCTGGCAAAATCGTCAATAATGTAATGACTTATGTAGGCAAGAAGATATCTACATCATCCAGCATGGCTGCAAATGGACTTCGTTCTGATGCCGGTTATGTAATTGTCTATCCTAACTATACCAATTCTGACCTTTCGTATGAGACAGGAAAGAGTCGCACATGGGATGACAAGATGTATCTATACCCAATACCAACTGGCGAGTTGCAACGCAATCCTAATCTGCTACCACAAAATCCCGGATGGTGATCGACTAACTTAAAAAACAAATGAAAACATCTCTTGCGTTAGAAAAAATCTACGCAAGAGATGTTTTTATATAGTTTAGCTTCTTAACGGTTAATGCCTAACATTCTACTAATTGATAGTCTGATCCGAATAAGCCATAGTCTCTAACCTTATTAAAAATATCCTATCCCTATTTTGTCGCAGAAGAAATCTCTGACTAAGAATTGTCTATCTCTCGCCTGATAGCATTCTCATATCTATCACCCAATGTTCGTATAAAAACAACACCTCCGGCCACTAACAGAAGTAGCCGGAGGTGTTCTTATATTTTTCTATATCTAATTTAAGCCGATATTATTCTTCCACTAACTTATAATAGTTCTTCTGCGCCCAGAACAGTTTAGTGTAATAACCTGTCGATTCCTCATAATTCTTTGAAATCGCATTCTGACAATTATCAGAGTTATAGCTCAGCTCATCGCTAGGATAAGGCAGACGATCCGCATGTCTCTCAGGATCTGATCGTCAGGGAGGTGTTCATCAGTGCCCTCCTTCCCTTCCTCGTCAAGGTTGTCAGGGGCAAGGGCATCGACAACCTCCGGCACAGCATCAACGAGGCGTGGACGGCCTATAAGAGAAACCGACAGAAGAAGGGCCTGTAAGCCCTCCGTCCGAGGAGCATAATGCTCAATGTCAAGGGAGCATAATACTCGATGGCAAATGAGCATAATACTCAATGGCAAATGAGCATAATACTCGATGGCAAGGGAGCATAATACTCGATGGCAAATGAGCATAATACTCAATGCCGAAGGAGCATAATACTCGATGGCAAATGAGCATAATACTCAATGGCAAATGAGCATAATACTCGATGGCAAGGGAGCATAATACTCGATGGCAAATGAGCATAATACTCAATGCCGAAGGAGCATAATACTCGATGGCAAATGAGCATAATACTCAATGGCAAATGAGCATAA
>ENA-OPNI01000197-OPNI01000197.1-human-gut-metagenome-genome-assembly--contig:-NODE-197-length-21730-cov-2.515433_pt1 | contig 21730 bp, 17 predicted proteins | sample MGYA00241538_ERZ501773 | MGnify/ENA primary metagenome ERZ501773 (study PRJEB25962, sample SAMEA2042556) | human gut metagenome | biome: human gut; feature: human-associated habitat; material: faeces...
TAGGACTTTCTTGTTTGATTTGTTGATTAGGACTTTCTTGTTTGATTTGTTGATTGATACTCCATTTTTGGGATTCTATGTAATTGCTATAAAAAGATGAATCATCATATTTTTTAAAAATTTCCTTTGAAAAAGCCTTATGTGTTCTTTGAAATTCTTCACTTGAACCAAACCATTCTTTTCCTCCTGTAGTTTTCCAAGTAACATCAACAGGAATTATTTTATTTCCATCAACGACCACGTTCCACGCATGTCTTACACCATCCGATTCCCCAGTTATATAATCACATAATATTCCCGCTCTCGTACACATTTCTTTAAATAATGCGGCATAGCCAGCACATACGAGTCCTTCTCTACCAATGCTATTGTTATTGGTAATTCCCCTTAAACTTGCTACAATCTTATGACCATTTTGATATTCTTCATATCGTTCAAAATAAGAGTATTCATTTGCAATTAACTCATAAATTTGTCTTGCTCTTTCCATTGTTGGTAATTTCATATCTACTCTTGATGATAATTCTTCTATTCTTGTTAATATACTTAATGCTTCATATCCTGTATAAGTTATCCTATCAATATATAAGCTATTATTATATTGTGATTTTAATTTACCATTAAAATCAGCAAAACCAGATAATATTTGAACTTGTAATTTTGATAAGTCATTTACCTGATTCAACATATCAACAGATAAATCAATTGTACTTTTCACAGGTAATATATAAGAACCTTTTTGATTTATATTTCTGTTTATTTCTTCAACAATATTTGATTGATTTTGTATGTTATTTTTTGAAGAATTTAATTGTAAAGGTTTTTTTATAAAAAACGAAATGATATCATTTATATTAAATGACTTTGTTAGTAATGGTGTATTATTATTAATTTTAGGGTTTTGTTGATTTGATTGATTACTTTGTATCTTTTCAGGTTGTGATGTAGTACTAGTATCATCATATTTTATTATTTCATTAATTAAGGTTTTAGAACCTTCTGGTATGTTATTAGAATACTCTAAAACATTGTTATATTCAATCTTTGCTTTAATTGCTCCCATACTATAACCAAGCAGGTTACAAAGTGCTGTTGTTCCAAGTGTTACTAATGTAGTATCCTTGAATGCATCAAGGAAGTCCTCTTTCATCATTTCTCTAATACTAGAATCTCTATTTATTGTTACACTCTTAATAATTGGTTGAGCTAAATTGGATAGATGTTCTTCAAATACTTCTCCTACTGCACCACCTAATAATTCACCAGTTTTACTAGCATAAGTTATAACATTATCTAACCATCCTGAGCCTTTTGGTACTATACCACCCACAATACCAAACATTTTTTCAGTAAATACTTCTACTCCTGCACTTAATGCTGCATATGTCGACGCATCATCAATGGTTGCTCCCATATTATATGCAGATTCAGCTGATGATCCAAATGATTTGGCATATAATGTTCCAAGCGATGCTGCCGCGCCAAAGACATTGCCTAATACAATATTTGGAACCATTTGACCAAAATTCTGCATTACTTGTCCACCAAGACTACTTTCTGTTAGTAATGAATTTTTTTCAAATTTCTCTAATCTAGTTATACCATTTTGATCTTTTTCATTAAGTTTAAAGTTTGTATTAAACCAATTAGTAGTTTTATCTTCTATTATATCTTTAATGTTTTCTTCTATTGACCAGTCATTCCAATCTTGTGTTCCTAGTTTTTCCATTTTTGGATCTTTAAACTTTGTAGGAGAAAATAAAATGTTATGAATAGTTTCTTCAAATCTTGATTTTTTTACTTCTTTTCCTGCATCTTTTAATTTCTCGTTAGTCCAAGTTTTGTTGCCATCTTTTAATAATAAATATCCAGAATGTAATGCATCATCCACATTTTCAAAACTTTTTGCTACTCCTTTAGAAATATTATAAAGAGCATTTGATATTGTCGAGCCAGCAATATCTCCCATGTATCCCATTGCCTCACCAATAGTTTTTGAATTTTTTAAATTTTCTTTTATTTGCTTATTATGTAATCCTGTAAAATAATTGTTTACTTCTTTTTCTGCATAATCTAGTACTGCTTCTGCTGTCCAATTTTTTAAATCTGGTTTCCCATATTCATTTAATATTATTTCTTTTTTGCCACTTTGTTGTTTTTCAAATCTTGTATACATATCCATTATATTATTAACTATCTTATCTATATCTTTAGTTCCTGCATTTGCTTCTATTAATAATGCCTCTAATGAAGCAAGCTGCATTGCTAAGTTTGTTTCTTGTTGGCTTAGGTTATTACCTGACACATTTTTTATTTTATCTATTATTGTTATGGCTTCGTTTAATCCTGTTACGGAGTTTTTTATACTATATGATGCTCCATTTAATCCATCAGCATTTGCTTTTAAGCGTCCATTGTATGCATCAATTTTTTTTATCATTAATTGTTCTTGTTTCATTAAATTAGCATCAGATGCATTATTTCGATTTAAATAGTCATTAATTTTTCTGATAACTAGTTGTTCTTGTTTCATTGTATCAGTATTAATTGTACTATTATATTTTAGGCTATTATTATAAGCTTTATTAAACTCTCTTTCTGCTTGTTGCTCTTTTCTCATAGAGTTTGCATTAATTGCACTATCATATTTTAGATTATTGTTATATTCCTTATTATATTCTCTTACTGATTGTTGTTCTTTTCTCATGGAATTTACATCATTAGAGCTATCCCTGCTTGCTTTATGATTATTACTTGTTGATGGTTTTGGCTTTGATGATGACTTAGAATCTCTGCCTTTTGATCCAGAAGATCCGCTGCTTTTTCCTCCAGCACCTTCACGAAGCTTTCTGTTAAAAGATAGTTTTTCTTCATCGACATAGCAAATCACTCTTGTTCACCACTTTCATTCGTTTTAATTAACGGAATTATGCTTCCTAAATAAATTTTATATGAATGTTTCCCGTTTATTTCTTTTATTAATTCAATATTTTTTATATAATCTTCATATGATATATATATTTTTTTTATAGATATTAGGTTATTATAAAATGTTATTGGTATATTAACTCCTACTGTTGATAACGATTCTAAATTGCTTAAGAACTTTAATCCATTATAGTTTTTTATTATACTTCTATCTAATGATAATACTTTTATGTTTGAATTTTCAAAAAAATCTAGATTTGATAGTTTTTCATTGTTCATAACTAATTTTTGTAGGTTAGTTAGTTTGTTCAATAATTCTATATTATTAATTATTGATCCTGTTAATACTAAACATTCTATACTGTTGCTTTCAGTTAAAGGAGCCATATCACACAATCTTGAATTATATAATTCTAAGTATTTTAATTTTTTTAGTTCTTTCAAATATTGCGAACATTCTTCATTAATGTTCATGTGAGCGATAGTTAATTTTTCTAGGTTTGGAAAATTCAAAATATCTTTAAAATAGGTTAATTTTTCATTACCATTTATATCATAGGAATTTAATTCTAATTCTTTAACATTTAATAAATCTTCTTTTGTTATATCTTTTACTCTTTTATTTAATACTTGGGCTATAAATAATTTTATAAAGGGATCTCTTATCATCTTACTGTTCTCCATCTATTCTATTTATTATATCAATAACAATATTTTTGGCTTTTACTAATTTTTCTTCTAAATTCGCATATGCTTCATTTATTTTCTTAGCTGGTTCATCTGAATATCCATCGTTAAAATTATTATAAGATTTATAAAGATTATCAAGTGATCCATTTATATTTTTCAAAATTCTCTCCAACTCATTTCTAGTAAATTGTTTTTCTATGTTTTCATTCACATCAATTTCACTCCTTACTTTTACCTTGTTATATAAATTATATCATATTTTTTTATTATAAAAAAGAAAAAAACCATTTTTTATGGTTTTTTATGAATTTAATATTTCATCAACTTTTGAAGAAATAGTCTTATCAGCAGCTTGGTATGTTGCTACAGTTTGTTGTAAAAATCTTGCATAGTTTTCTATTGCTGTATAAAACATTTCAAATTTTGAAGCTAAAACATTGTATTTTTCATATAAATCAGATGCTGCTTGGCTTTTCCAAGTGTCTTCTGTATTAATTGTTGCCATTTTTTTTGAGGTTTCATCTAAAATTGATTTAATAGCTTCTGCTGATGTGTGTAATGAATTAGCAATATTAGTTACTTCTTCATATGATATTCTTTCTATCATTTGTATTCCCTCCTATAATTTTCCTGCTTGACTAGCAATCTCATTTTGAATGTTTTCTAAGTTTCTTGCTGTTTCAACTAAGAAAAGTCCATATCTATCAATTACTTTTCCTAAGTTTTCGATATCAGCTTTATATTCATTTACTTTGTTAATATAAGCTTGATTATCTTGTCCACTCCAAGCATTTCTTAGATTTTCAATGTTTGAGTATATTTTTGTTACTTCGTTTTGATAATCTTGGGCTAAAGATTGAACTTCTTTACCACGAGTGCTTAGATTTTCAGTATTAGCTTGAATATTCATGATTCACCTCCTTAATTAAATTAGAATAAGTTCTGTACCATTACGGATATCAGTTTCTTTTATAATTAAATTAACATCATAGATTTTTCCATCTTTTTTGTTAATTAAATTACCATTACCAAAAACATTTAAATAAGAGCCATTTGTAAATTCAAAGATGCTTTTTTCAATTAGTTTTGTTACAGAATAAATATCTTTATCAATGGGTATTAATATCTCATATTTTTTTTCTATTTTTGGAACATAAACAATAACATCAACTTTATTATTCATAATCACCCTCCTCATAATTAATTAACTTAATTAGTGTCGGTTTTCCTTGTAAAATAACATATCCAAAGTTATTTCCAATGTTTTCTGTCATTTCTTTGTTGGTGTTGCTTAGTTTTATTACAAATTGGTCAGTTATTCCATCACCTAAGTAAATACCACTATTCTTATTTACTGTTTCCATATAGAATGATTCGTATTCCATTTTCTTTAATCTTATCATTGTATCTATTATAATAAATCTAATATTACCAAGACCTAAACCATCTATGATTGCTTTGTCAAATGCTTTTTTATTTTCAATGGTGATTTTGCTTCTAAATTCATCTAATGATATAATTACACAAACAAATTCTTTTGTTACTCTTTGTCCTGCTTCCTTATATTTCATCAAATTATTAATTAAACTAGTTACTTTTAAAGAAACTTCATCAAAATTATTGTTACAATATAACACATTATTTATTCTACTACTATCTAAGATACTATCTGTATCTATAGTCATTATATCTAAATTGTTAATCTTTGTCAATGACTTGACAAGACTCGATGTAAAGTTAATGTCTATATTTCTTGAACCAATTATAGTCATATAATTATCTTTAAAATTGTATAAGCATGGTGTTAAACTGCTTTTTGATATGCCTATTGGAACTGCGGATAAATTCCCAAAATAAGGTTCTAATAAATTTTCTGTTACTCGGTCTGGTAAAATGGCAACTTCACTTGCTTTAGAATCACTAAATTGTATTAATTTTTGTGAAATAACTTTCAAATAATCACTTAAATTGTCATAATCGTATGGATAAGCCGTTTGAAATTCACATACTTTATCATTTATCCTAATAATACCACGCCCAAATGATTTGGATGGAAAAACATTATTAGTATTACCTAAAACTGATAAATAATCAGCTTTATCATTTAAAGAAAGTGCAATTATTTCTTTAAAATTTTGAGATAATTTATATCTTATTGAATTAACACCACTAGTACTAATAATAAATGTAATGCCATATCTTTGCCCATCTCTAGTTAAAGTAATTAATGTATCTTGAAACTCATCATATAGTTCACTGAAAGCTTCATAATTATTAACAATTATAACAAGCATAGGTAGTGCATTACCACTTCCCATACAATATCTTTTATAATCACCATTATAATTAGCAAATAATTCTTTTCTTTTCTCAATTTCTTTCATTAAATTTTTAAATATGTTAGTTATTTTTTCTCTATCATCTTTTAAAATTATATCTCCTATTTGAGGGGCATCTGCAAAACTATTTAGTGTTTCACTTCCAAAATCTAAAATATAAAAATTTACTTCGTCAGCTGTATGATCTAATATTGTTGAATATATTATAGTACTAAGCAATAAATCTTTACCACTACCAGGATAACCATATATTAAGGTATTACCTACATCAGTTAAATTTATTGTTAATAAGCCTTGTCTTTGATTTTCAGGATCATCATATTCGCCAATAACAGGATCTATTTCAAATGGTGAACTTTCATAATTATATTTTTTAATTAAATCTCCAATATAAATAATATCAGGAATACGATCAAGCCATAACTTATCTAATTTAATATTTTCTGCCTGTGCTACATCACTTAAATATCTAACTATATTGCCCAATTCCTCTCCTTGGGCTATCATATCATTTTTTTTGCTATCATCTGCACTTTTTATAATATTACCAATGTTAGTAATAAATGATAAACTTCTATCTATTTTTTTCTTTAATTTATCAGTTGGAAAATAACCACCACCGCACCAAGCAGATTGTCCTAAGGCAAATAAGTCATTGTAACCTACTTGCAAGTAAAAGCGTCCTGCATTTTTTAAGGATACCGCATCCGGTCTTTTGATAACATCCATACTATCACTTTTTTCTTGGACTTTTAAACATATTCTAAATCTGCTATTACTCCATATTTGATCATCAACAATTCCTGATGGTTTTTGTGTTGCTAAAATTAGATGTATTCCTAGGCTACGACCAATTCTGGCTATGCTAATTAATTGATCCATAAACTCAGGTTGTTGTACTTTTAATTCAGCAAATTCATCACAAATAATAAACAAATGGGAAATTGGCATATCTATTTTACCATCACGATATGCTTTTTGATATTTATAAATATCAATGGTACTCTCGCCTAGGGTTTCTTTTGCTTTGTTAAACATTTGTTGTCTTCTTCTTAATTCACTTTGAATAGAAGCGAAGGATCTTTTTAATTCAGTAGTATCTAAGTTTGTTAATGTCCCTACAATGTGGGGTAATTTATAACCAGTATCTTTGTTTTCAAAGGCACCTGCTAAACCTCCACCTTTATAATCAATCAATACGAATTGTACTTCTAATGGACTATAATTAACCGCCATAGAAAGAATAAAAGTAATAATTAATTCACTCTTACCACTACCAGTCATTCCTGCGATTAAACCATGAGGTCCATGAAATTTTTCGTGTAAATCTAAGTATAATAATTCTTCATTTTTAGTTACCCCAATAGGACATGACAAACTATGAATAGGACTACTATCATGCCATCTGTTTATGGCATTTAATTGTTCTACTTTACCAACATTATACATTTCTAAAAAACCTATACTATTAGTTAAAATACTATTTTGCTTAGAAAATTTTATTGGTATATTAGCAACATGTTTGCAAACGTCATACATATCAATATTTTCTTTATTATCTAATATAAAAGTTTTTTGTTTATTAATGTTTAAATCATTTTCTATAATTGCACTTTTATTTTCATCCAAAACTATAAAATTAGAGCATTCATTTGGCAAATTAGATAATCCATCATTTAAGATTATTATGCTAAAACCTAAATTTCTTTTTTCTGCTAATACTTGATTTATTATTTCTAAATTCCGCATTTTCTTAATAGAATTAGTAATAATCACATAATATGGACTAACATCCTTGTATGTAATATCACTAATAGTTATTTTATCAGCATCGCTATATTTTCTGTGTGAGAAAACTTGCTCTAAATAGAAAGAAATTTTACTAGCTTCATCGTAATTCTCAGCAAAAAATCTCATTTCTCTTAGATTATCCCAAACAAAAGGAAGAATTTTAAACTTTTTATAATAATCATAATCATCATTATCAATCATAAAAACTAATTTTACATCTTCATAACTATGAAAAGCAATCAATTCTAGAATCAAATTATCTAGTAATCTTTTCCTTAAAATATCATTTCCAACAACTACTACATTATTTTTAGTTGTTAAGGATAAACATATAGGAACGTTTTCAATTTCATGTGATTCACTTACTAATTTTGCTAGAGTTTCTTTTAAATCGTCAGTTGACAAACTAAAGTGTTCACTTGGTGCATTCAATTCTACAGCGAGACTAGTATTACCAAGGCCAAGTCTAAGTGATAAAAAGTCATCATGTTCTATTTTTCTCTCCCATAAATTTCTTTTTTTCATTAAAATAATATTTTGGCATTCTTTTAAGCCTAAATTATTTTCTAAAAGTATTTGAGTTTGTCTTTTCTTGAGTGTCTCTATTTTTGTTTGTTTATCTTTTAAATATTCTCGATATTTTTCCTGTCTTAGTTTTTCTCTTGCTTTTTTTTCTTTCTTTTCATATCTTCTCATTAAACTTGGCCATAGAAAAACGCTCATAAGCATTCCAAATGAAATAAGTAATGTTGGAAATGATTCACTTATGGTATTTTTTTTCGTTAAGACATTACCTAAAGCCATAACACCATAAATACAAGATGACATAGCCATAGTAAGCATAGGCCCCACTGTATATATGATTGGTCTTTCTTTTTGTGATTCACCCTCAGGCGGAGAATCAAAAGAAATATTCTCTTTTTCAATCGAAGTAACAAATCTAGGTGCTCTATAAAAATAGTCTTGCTCATCATATAATAAAATTTCTTCTTCATCTCCTGTTTCTTTTTTTCCTAGGTAAGAATTTTGATTAATATGACAAGGTGTAAAACAATTCTGATTTATATTTATTTTGCTTGCAGGATTATTAATGAATAAACTGTTACCTATTATCAATATCTTCAATCCCATAATAAACACTAAATCACCTGTAGTAAGCATCATGTTTTGTATTCTTTTTCCATTAACAAAAATTAAATTATTTTGATTAGTAGATTCAATAGTAAAAACATTATTCTCCTGTTTGATTTTAGCATAATTAGCACTAATAATATTACAATTATAATTAATTACATCATTTATAGTATTTCCTATAGTAATTTCATTAGTATTAACCATGTAATTAACATAAGTATTGTCACAAACCTCAGTACAATATAAAAGATAGTTATATTTTTCACCATTTACCTTAATAGTATAAAAATTATCTTTGTTCAAAACAATAAAATCAACTATATTATTGCCATTTAGTATTTTAACATCAAAATTACTTTTTAAAATCCATTTATCATCAATACCTTCGACACTTATTAAATTTCTTTCTTCTCCACTTACTTTATCAGTTATAAAATAACTACCAGTAACTTTTGATGGCAAAGTAAAATTAATAAGCAAATCATTTTTAATTAGAGTTATAAGCACATTAATACACCTCTTTATTCTAATAATAGTATAGTATAAAATTATTTAATAGTCAATTGTCGAAAGAAAAAAAGCACTTTTTTTGTGCTAATTTTCACTTCTTATATTTTCAGTTATTGTTTTTAAATTGTTAAAATCATAATTTAAGGAAGCATCAAAAGAATTATATTTTTGAATAACTCCACCAACAACCATATTGTTTAATTTACGAAATCTTATTATTAAATCTCTTATATTTTTTTCAAAATCTTTATAATAATTATAAGAGTTATCAACTTCGTCTAGTGATGTCACAGTAATATCTCTTATATTAATATACTCTTTTTCTAAAGAAGATAATATCATATTAATTTTATATATTTCTTCATAAAGGTTAATGGTGTCAATTTTAATTTTTTCCTTGTTCATGATATCCCCCTTTTTTTATTTATGCCCATTTACTATTACTTTTGGTTGAAGAATCATATACTTCTGTTCTGGTTTTTGAAGGTTTTGCATTTCGTACATAGCCAGGAGTACTATTTGCTGTTGGTGTTGATATAGTTCGTGTTATTGTTTTTCCACTTGAAGTTGTTATTTTCTCATGTCTTGTTGTAACCCCGCTTTTAGATGAACTACTCTTACTAGAAAATGACGGAGAATTATCAGTTTTACCTAAAATATCCATTTTTTCATTCGTATAACTACTCTTAGTACTTGAAACGCCAGTGTTTATTGACGATGATGTATCACGAGATCTACCATACATTCTAAAATATTCATCATCACTTAATTGTGGTTTTGAATTTGTAGCATTACCGCCTAAATGATAATTAGAATTTTTTGATGATGGAACACCACCTGTCGTACCTCCGCTAATTGATGTTGAAGGCGTAGGCTTATACTTTCCGTTTTGATCAGCACCCAAAATACCATACATCTTATTAAGATCACTTGAATCTGCTAAAATTGGTTGTCCAGTATTAGGATCTGTTTTATACCAACCACATCCATCTGGTCCACATTGCCATTTATAACCTGCCGCTTCTAATTTTGCTTTTTCTTCTGGTGTTAAATTTGTTAAATTAACTTGGCCTGTTTGGTTGCCGTTTGGATAAGGAGATGCGTTTGGTGAACCAGTTGATGGAGATGAACCACAAGTACCTCCAAAATAACCTGAACCGCCACTATAACCACCAGCAATTCCTGAACTGCCAGATATATTAGTACCTATTCCTGTAGCACCTCCAGTAATAGTACCTACTGTAATTCCTAATAAAGAGGCTATTTCATTAGCAAACTCTTGATTAAATGATTTTGCTATTGCTTGTGTTGTTAAATCGTATTCTTGTGCTACATTAGTAGCTAAAAAGTTAGCAAGCAACATTAATTGGTCATATGTATTTGTAAATATTTTATTTAAGGATGTATTTACTGCACTTGAATCTAATCCACTAACTCTTAAACATTCGTTTCCCGCTGTAATGGCATGGCTACATTCATTTTGAAATGTTGTTAAAATATTCGTGGCATCTTTTTTTAGATTTAGGGCACAGTTTAATAATTGCTCACTGTCAACATATACATTATTCATCTATCACACCTCCTATAATCCTTGTATATCATTTGTAATCTTATTTTGTGTTGCTACTATATTATCAATTGCTTGTTTGTAAGTTGCTCCAAGTAATTGCAATGCTTTTATTGCTTGTTGCATTGTTACATCCATCTGCTCAACTTTAACAATGTATGCTTCACAGTCTTTTCCCATCCAAGATTCTCTTATTTTTGCTATTTCTGTTGTTTTAACTGAATTCCATAGTTCACTGATTTTTTGCGATGAAGTGTTAATTTTTGTTACAATATTGTTTAATTCATCAATTGATAAAGATATTTTTGCCATATCTCATTCCTCACTTTCCTACTTTTATATTATTAGAATACCACATATTTTAATAACTATCAATAGAATTTTTAAAATTAAATTACTTTTCATAGGATGTTTCAAAGGCACTATAACGCGAGAGCAAAGGAAAAACATATAAAGACTTATTTGTTTTCCATATTCTTTATATGTTCTATTCCTTTTTCTGTAACCATTCTACCTCGTGTGGTTCTTTTGAGCAACCCAGTTTGTAATAGATAAGGTTCGTATACGTCTTCAATTGTTGTGGCTTCTTCGCCAATGGAATTGGCTATGGCATCTATTCCTACTGGTCCTCCATTAAATTTTTCGATGATTGATTTTAATAAGTTGTAGTCTGTTTCATCTAAGCCTAATTCATCTACTTTCAATCTGTTTAGGGCTGTCTTCATGATGCTTAAATCGATATAACCTTTGCCTTCAACTAAGGCATAATCTCTTACTCTTTTAAATAAACGGTTTGCTATTCTTGGGGTGCCACGACTTCTTTTTGCGAGTTCTATGGCTGCATCATCATCGATATTTGTATCTAATACTCTTGATGTTCTTTTTATTATTTTAAATAGTTCTTCTTCATTATAGTAGTTTAATTTGCATACTATTCCAAATCTATCTCTTAATGGGCTTGATAGGTCTCCAGCTCTGGTGGTTGCTCCAACTAGAGTAAATGGTGGTAGGTTTATTTTGATATTGCGACTGCTTCCATCATTGCCAATAATAATGTCTAGGGAAAAATCTTCCATGGCAGGATATAATATTTCTTCAATATATCTTGGTATTCTGTGTATTTCGTCAATAAATAGGACATCATTTGGTTCAATTGAGGATAGAATCGCGGCTAAATCACCACTTTTTTCTATGGATGGTCCAGATGCTGTTTTTAAATTACTGCCTAGTTCGTTAGCAATGATGGTTGCTAATGTTGTTTTTCCTAGGCCTGGTGGCCCATATAATAAGACATGATCTAATGATTCACTTCTCATGATTGCACTTTTGATAAATACGTTAATGTTATTTTTTACGTCTTCTTGTCCAATGTATTCATCTAGGCTATCAGGTCTAATTGTTTTTTCAAAGGTATCTTCTTTTAATTCTTTAGAAGTTACTACTCTGTCTTCTTCCATATTTGTTTCCTTTCTATTTAATATTTTTTTAGAATCTTTCTTTTTATTAGGAAGTTGTATTCGGCTTCAAACATTTCGTTGCTGGATTCTTTTTCATTTAGGTGTTTACTTGTTTCTTCTATTTCTTCTTCCCATTTATATATTAAACTGTTATTAAGGTAATTGTTAAAGATAAAATCATATATTAATCTTTGACTGATAATGTCGGCATATCTTCTCATGGGTGAACTGCTGTGTGAATAGGTATTCATGTTTAAGCCAAAATGGCCTTCGTTGTCAATGGAATAATATGCTGTTCGCGATAATATATCTGCAATGTTTCTTACGTTGGAACAGTTTAATTCGTTTAGGTGAAGGTTGTTACTGTTGATATAGTCGTAATACATTTTTAGTTTGTCATTTAATTCTTCTTTGCTTAATCTTTTGCTGTTTCTATACATGAATGGCATATCAATTTGCGTAAAATACTCGGCTGTTAGGTGATTGACTAAAATCATTAATTCTTGGATGATGCTGGCTGATAAGTTATTCAAGGTGCTTTCTTTTGGCTCTACGCTGTAATTTAGTCTGTCTAATCTGTTTTGGATGTTACGATATATTTCTTTGCTGGCGTTTTCGCGTTTTAATTTGTCTGTGATTAGGTAGGCGTTGAATAGGATGTTATTGTCATTTTCATCTTTGATTAGTCGGTCCGCCCACTGGTAAGAATAATTTTCTTTGATGCAAATGAGGCTTTTATATATTTTTAGGTAATCTAAAATATTATTACCTATGAAATCAAAGTTGGAATCTAAATTTATTTCGTATGTAATGGCATTTTTTATGCTGTTTTTGTTAAAGGAACACATGAATGTTGTTATTTCATCAGGTATCATAGGGACGTTGCAGTCTTGTAAGTATAATGTTTCTCCTCTTAGGTATGCTTCACTGTTAATGTTGCTTGTTTTTTTGATATAGGAAGGGATATCTACGATGTGAATATATAATTTATAGTTACCATTTGGTAGTTCTAAAATGTAGAAGGCATCATCAAATAGGTTGGTTTTTGCTCCGTCTATGGTTATTGTGTTTTGTTGAGTGAGGTCGACTCTGTTATCTAGATTTTGATAAATACTGGGTATTTCTTCTATAACATGTTGAGGAAAATGATATTTAATGCGATATTTTTTGCCTAATTCTTTTTTAGTAACGTGATCACTCATTTCTATGATGTTGAATATTTTTTTGATATGCCAAGAATTTTTGCAAGGGCTTTTGTTTATCATTTGTAAGTATTTGCCTTTGTTTTTTGTTAGGTCTTGGGGTTTCATGTTATATAAAAAAAGTTCTAGGATTTTTTCATAGTAGTTAATATCCGGATTGTTTTTTGGTAATTTTAGATAATAATCTAAAACTTCTTCTAAGGCATCTTTAAATTCTTTAACACCATTTGGTTTAGATAGTACAAAGTATTTTATTAATTCATAATCTTTATAATAGAAAATTAGAAACATTAATATTTGGTAGTCATCAGTGGTAAAACTGGTATCATCATTACTTATTTCAATTACTTTTTTTATTTTCTTTATTTTTTCTTTATCTTTTACTAGGATGCATAGGTTGTTGATGATGGTTATTGCTCCGTCAATATCATTTTCTAGGATGTTTTTGGCCAAGGCTTTTCCTATTTTTGTGATGGTTTTATAAAAGTTGTTTAATAGTTCGGTATAGATATTATCAACATGGATGAATTCTTCCTCTTTTAGGTATTCTTCGATTTTTTTGCTTTTCATAGGTACTGATACCTCCTTTAGTTATTTTCTTCATCTGTACTAAGTATTTTTAGGAATGCTTCATCAGGTATTTCAACGCGTCCTATTTGTTTCATTTTCTTTTTGCCTTCTTTTTGTTTTTCAAGTAGTTTTCTTTTTCTCGAAACGTCGCCTCCATAGCATTTTGCTAAGACATTTTTTCTCATGGCTTTTATGTCCGCTCGAGAGATAACTTTGCTACCAATGACCGCTTGAATAGGTATTTCAAACATTTGCCTTGGTATGATGTTTTTGAGGTTTTCTACGATAATTCTTCCTCTTTTGTAGGCAAATTCTTTGTGTACTATGACGCTTAAGGCATCAACGGCTTCGCCATTTACTAGGATATCTAATTTAACTAAATCTGATTCTTTGTAACCAATTAGTTCGTAGTCAAATGATGCATATCCTTTGGTGGAACTTTTTAACTTGTCAAAGAAATCATAAACAATTTCGGCAAGGGGGATTTCATAGTGAATATTTACTCTCTTTGTATCAATATATTCCATGTTTAGATAGGTTCCACGTTTGTCTTGACATAGTTCCATGATGCTACCAATATATTCGCTTGGAACAAAAATACTGGTTTTTACATATGGTTCTTTAACCGTTTTGATTTTTGTTTTATCAGGGAACTTGGATGGATTGTCTATTGTAACAACAGTGTTATCAGTTAGGGTTAGTTCATATATAACTGAAGGGGATGTTGCAATTAATTCAATATTAAACTCTCGTTCTATTCTTTCTTTAATGATTTCCATGTGTAATAGGCCAAGAAAACCAGTTCGATAACCAAAGCCTAAGGAAATAGAGGTTTCTGGTTCAAATGTTAGGGCAGCATCGTTTAATTTTAATTTTTCTAAGGCTTCTTTTAGGTTAGGATATTTCTTTGAATCAATTGGATAGAGTCCACAGAAAACCGATGGTTTGATTACTTTATAACCTTCTAATGGAGTTATATCTTTGTTCTTTTCGTGAGTTATAGTATCTCCTACTTTTACTAATGTAATATCTTTGATAGATGCGGTAATGAAACCAACTTCTCCTGAAGATAGCATTTCTTGCTTTTCTTCTTTAGGTGTATGAACACCAAGTGATACTATATCATAGCATGCTCCGGTGGATAACATTTTTATTCTATCTGTATTTTTTAAGGTTCCTTGGGCAATTTTTATTAGGGCTACGACTCCACGATATGAATCAAAATAGCTATCAAAAATAAGGGCTTTTAGTGGGGCTTCATCATCTCTTTTTGGTCCTGGTATTTTCTTGATTATGGATTCAAGTAATTTATCTATGCCTTCACCTGTTTTGGCTGAGACTGATATGATTTCTTCTTCAGTAAAACCAAATGTGTCAATCAATTCTTGCTTTCTTAAAGGGACGTCTGCGTTAGGTAAATCTATTTTGTTGATGACTGGTACGATGACTAAATTGTTTTCTAAGGCTAGATAAACGTTAGCTAAGGTTTGAGCTTCAATTCCTTGCGTGGCATCTACGACTAAAACAGCACCTTCACAAGCCGCTAAACTTCTACTTACTTCATAAGTAAAATCAACGTGGCCTGGGGTATCAATTAGATTTAATATGTATTCTTCATTGTTAAAGTTATATTTTAGTCTAACTGCATTTAGTTTGATTGTGATGCCTCTTTCTCTTTCAATATCCATATTATCAAGTAATTGGTCTTTCATTTCTCTTTTTGATATTGCATTAGTTGCTTCTAAAATGCGGTCGGCAAGTGTGCTTTTACCATGATCGATATGGGCTATAATGCTAAAATTTCTAATATTATTTTTTATACTTTCTTTCATATTTAAATCTCACCTATAGAAATAATTATAATATATTTTTTTCAAAAAGTATATTAAATTATACTAGAAGTAGACACTTTTAGAAAAAAAAGAAACTCTATTTTTTATTTAAGAGTTTCTTATCTATATAAACGCAAATCTTTTGCGATTCGCGGACACATAAACTATGTTTCATATCCTTAAATATTATATTCAAAATTGATAATCATATGACTGTTTTTTTATTTTTTATTTAATTATTTTATATTAATTCATATTCTCTAGCAATTATTCTCTCATCAGAGCAATATTTAATTACATATTTATTATCTTGTTTGCAAATAATAATTCCTACTGTATTATTTTCTTCAATAGTTTTTATATTCTTATCTATATAATTCATATAAGTCATAATTTGTCCAGTATGCTCTTTCTTAAGTTCTGTTATCTTTAATTCTACGACTACATAACACCTATATTTAATATTATAAAGTAATAAATCAATATAGTTGTATCTATTACCTAATTTAATTGGATATTCACTTTTTATAAAAGTAAACCCTATTCCTAATTCTTCTAAAAAGTTTTCAATATCTTCCAAAATTAATTTTTGTAATACTTTTTCTGAAAATATATCATACTTATTGCTATTTTTAATCAAAATTGGATTCTTGATAAAATCAACTAAATCAGATTCTTTTTGTTCTGCTGATTTATTTTTAGTAGATTCCGGAAGCCTTTCATATTCATTAGATTTTATTCTTTCTCTTAACTGTCTAACTGATAAATTATTATTTTTAACTAATTCTATGTAATAATTAATTTTATCTGTATTTTCAAAAGATAGTAATTCACAATAATGCGACCAAGACAATTGTGCAGACAGTGTCTGCACTTTTTCATTCAACTCATAAAACTTTAACATTAACCATAGATTTCTCTTACTATAACCTTTACCTAATTCATATGTTAATCTCTTCGAATATTCTTTTATTATTCCTTCTCCATAATGATTACCTGCTTCACTTAACATTCTTCCAACATTGTAATATGCATTCAAATCGCTCTTATTAATTGAATAATTTTTAACTTTCCGATTTATCTCATTATTTACTAATTCATTTTTTATCTCATTATAATAATTCATATTACTCCTTTCTAGGGACTACAAGTCTCAATTTTCAATTTATTATTTTTAATATTAAACATAATACTTCCATTTTGATCTGTTTTATATATTTTTGAATCTTTTAAAATATTTAAAACTTCTTTATTCGGATGTCCATATCTATTATTTCTACCCACACTTATAATAGAGTATTTAGGATTAATTTTACTAATAAAATTTTTACTACTGCTTGTCTTACTTCCATGATGCCCTACTTTTAATACATCAATGTTAGATAGATTATATTTATCTAACATGTCTTTTTCTTTTCCTATTCCAGCATCACCCATAAACATAAATTTATATCTATTTTTTTCTGTATAAATAACATTACTATTATCATTCTCATTATCGTACTCTTTTGTTTGTAAGAAGTGTAGCTTACTATTATCAATATTTAATTTTTTAATACATGAGTAATATTTAATATTTTTCTTATCTAATACTTTGATTAATTCTTTTTCTAAATCATTAAATTTACCACAATTAAAGATTACTTTTTCTACTTTGAAGTTTTCTATTAAATTAATTGATTCTCCCATATGGTCATAGTCTCCATGAGTTAATATTAAATAATCTATCTTGTTAATACCTTTACTTTTTAGATAAGGGATGATTATATTTTTGCTTATTTCATAATTATAATTACCTCCAGTATCTATTAAAATATTATATTTGTTATGGGGATAATGAAGTAATATGGAGTCGCCTTGTGAAACATCAAGAAATAATATTTCCATATTGGGATTAAAATTGATGCTTATTTTATGAATGAAAATTGTGGTCAATAATGAGATAAAACATTTTTTGTTTATTAAGAGTAAGGTAATTATTGCATAGTATATTATTATTAAATAGATACTAGGTTTTGGTAACTCTAAAAGCAAATAATTAATATTAGTTAAGGATAATGAGATGCCTTCTAGGATGTCCATGGTAAGTATTAAAAGGCTATCTGTTGGTAATATTAGGGTGATAAAGGCTAAAGGTAATACTATATAACTAATAATTGGTACAAATAATAGGTTGATAAGAATGGATAAAAGGTTTACTTGATAATAATTACTAATGATAATGGGAAAACTTACTAAAAAGGAAATTAGTGAGGTAATAAATATTTTTTTGAAATAATTTTTATGTTTGTTAATGATATGGGCAAATATAATTAGATAAAAACTAATTAGATAGGATAATTGAAAACCTAGATTGTAAATATAATATGGGTTGATTAAGACTATTATTATAAATGTTAGCATTATAATATTTTTAGTTTTTATTTTAAAGTTGAATAGTTTGTTTAAAGTTAGTAAGATAAACATAATTCCACTTCTTAGGATAGATGGAGTAAAATCAGTTAAATACATATAAATGATTAGTATTATTATTAAAAGAACGTATTTATAGTATCTGTTGTAACTAACTTTATCTAATAGTTTTAAGATGGTTCCTAGAAGTAATGTTATGTGCATGCCTGAGATGGAGAATAAATGTGATAGACCATTTACTTGATAAGAGTTAAGGACTTCTTTATCTAAATCATTTTTATTGGATAGTATAAAGATGTTTAAGTAGGTATGGGCTTTTTTACGATTAATGTATTTTTGTAATTTATTTTTGTAATGAGTTAGTATTTTGGTGTTGTTTTTTATTTTTGTTATTTCACTTGCGGTTAGGATATAATAAATATTATTATTGTTTAGGTATTTACGATAATTGAAAAGGTTGGGGACGGTATTTTTACTAGGAAGTTTTAATGTACCTTTTATTTTTACTTTGTCCCCAAGATTAATTTTATCTATTTTTTCATAATAATTTACTAGGATTTTTTCTGTTTTGTTTTTTTCTTTGATAATAAAGGTAGTTTTAGTGTCGTATTTTTTAATAGATAAAATATTACCTTCAAAAGTGCTATCATTTTCTTTATATGTGGTTTTCATGGGTATACTTGTTATAATTAGTGCATAAATAATAAAAGTGATAAATAATATGAATGTGTATTTTTGTTTAAGGTTTAAAATAGTCTTTAATTTTCTCATATATTGTGGTTCCAATGCCCTTTACTTTGAGTAAGTCTTCAACGGTGTTAAATCCATATTGATTTTTGTAGTCCAATATAGATTTTGCTTTTGTTTCTCCTAAGCCAGGGACAGTTTTTAATTCTTCTATGGTACATGATTTTAGTGATATTTTATTTTCTATTTTGCTTACTTGGTTTTCTTCTTCAATGTTACTAGTATTGGAGGTGGAATTAAGGCATGAATCGTTTTTGATGTCTGGGCATACACATTCTTTTTCAATTGTTTTAGTAATGGTTCGGTCCTTTTTGCTATTACTAACTTCTTCATTTGAGTAAATGATTATTACCATTTCATCTTTTATTTTTTTTGATAGATTGATTAATGTGGTGTTGGCTTTGTCAGTGAGTCCCCCTGCTGAATTAATCACATCTATTACCCTACTTTCTTCGCTTAGTTGATATACTCCTGGGTTATTTACTTCTCCTTTAATATCAACTTTGTATAGTAAGCAGTCTTCGGTTTTGTTGATATTTTCTTTGGAAATGTTTTCTTTTTCTATTTTTTCTTCTTTGCTACTTTCTAATGTAACTGCTGTAACTACATTATTATTAAGTTTAATTTTAGCAATTAGAGAAATAATAATAATAATTAAACCTAAAATGCCACTTAATAGGTAAATGTGTTTTTTTATGAATTTCATTGATGTTCCTTTCTAGCGGTCTCTAACTATATATATAGTCAAAAAAAATGGAGATTACTTTTTTTTTCTAAAATTTCTTTATTTTTTTAAAAATTTGACACTTAAAAATGTAAAGTTGTAGTACTTGTGGTTAATTTATTAATGATGATTTATTTTGGTTATAGTGATGAATATAGTATAAAATAGGTTGTATGGAATATTTTGTTTTTTAGTTAGTGATTAGCACTATGAGGTGAACAAACAAAAAAAATACTTAAGGTTATTAAGTATTTAATTTTTTAATATTTTTTTGAATATTCTAATCTTAGTTTGTCAGCGACGGTTACAATAAACTCTGAGTTAGTTGGTTTTGCTTTATCAAAGTCAACACTGTGTCCAAAGAGTTCTTCCATGTAATCAATGCTACCTCTATTCCAACTTACTTCAATAGCATGTCTTATTGCTCTTTCTACTCTTGATACTGTTGTATCATATTTCATGGCAATTTCAGGATATAGTTCTTTTGTGATGCCTCCAATAATACTAGGATTATTGTAAATTAAGCTGATACCTTCACGAATATATTGATATCCTTTGATGTGTGATGGCATACCTAGTTCATGTAACATGTTGGTAATGGATTTATCTAATCCATTTTGATATAAATTAATGGTCTCTCCTTTTGCTTTATTAGTTGTTTCAAGAATTCTTTTTTCTAGTTCGTTTAAATCATATGGTTTTAGAATATAATAGTTTACTCCATATTCACTTACTTTTCTTATTGTATCTGGAGCATTATATGAAGTTTCTACAATTACTTTCTTATTTATATTTTGTTTTTTCATTTCTTCTAATACATATAATCCATCTTTCTTGGGCATGATTAGGTCAAGTAAAATACAGTCGTATTTGTTCTTTTCTATCTTTTCCCATGCAGAAATTCCATCATATGCTTCATCTAATACTTCTACTTCCTTACTGCTAGCAAAGTATTCTTTAATCATGTTTACTATGCTAATGTTGTCATCTACTACTAAAATTTTCTTTTTCATATATATCTCCCTTTTTATTTTATGAGTTCATTATACTACATAAAAATGCAGTATTTGTCTAATTGTGTCTTAAATGTATGAAAAGTTGCGTGAATTGTCTAAAAAGAAAAAATCTAGTCTATAGATTTTAAGATTTCTTTAAGATATTGAATGTTGGTGCTTGTTTTTCCAATTAGTACTCCATCTGTTAGTTTTAGAACATCTGATATGTTATCTTTGGATATACCACCGCCATAAAGTATAGGAATGTCTATTTCATAGTGCTTTTGCATGTATTTTTTTATGAAGTCAGTCACATATGCAATTTCATTTAAATTTACATTAGATGAGTCTATCTGGCTAGCTGGTTCGTAAGCTATTAGTAAATTTTTTAAGCTATCATATTCTACGCCTTTTAAGTAGAATTTTAATTCTTTCTTTATAGTTTTAATTGAGTTATCGTGTCCTACACAAAGTATTGTTTTGAAATCCATGTTAAGACTTCTAAATAGTTTGTCTTTCATTTCTTCGTATGAGTCAAGTCTAAGTAGTATTCTTTCTGGGTGAGATACAATTGTGTAGTTTACATTCATGCTTTTTAAGCTTTCCAAACAAACTTCGCCTGTGTATGAGCCATAGTTGTAACTATAGAAGTTTTGAGTGCCTACTTTGTATTTTGATAAAGCGAATAAAGCTAAATAGTTTACGCTTGGAAAAATGATTAGTTCTTCTTTTGTTTTTATGTTATTCATATCTTTTATATATTTTGTAATTTCTTCATAAGATAAGTAACTTTTATGGTTTAGTATTATTTTTTTCATTAGTCCTCCATTAT
>ENA-OPNI01000206-OPNI01000206.1-human-gut-metagenome-genome-assembly--contig:-NODE-206-length-21126-cov-2.353377_pt1 | contig 21126 bp, 19 predicted proteins | sample MGYA00241538_ERZ501773 | MGnify/ENA primary metagenome ERZ501773 (study PRJEB25962, sample SAMEA2042556) | human gut metagenome | biome: human gut; feature: human-associated habitat; material: faeces...
TTAAAGCGGCACGCGAGCTGGGTTCAGAACGTCGTGAGACAGTTCGGTCCCTATCCATCGTGGGCGTAGGATATTTGAGAGGATTTGTCCCTAGTACGAGAGGACCGGGATGAACGCACCACTGGTGGATCAGTTGTCGCGCCAGCGGCATAGCTGAGTAGCTATGTGCGGAATGGATAACCGCTGAAAGCATCTAAGCGGGAAGCCTCCTCCAAGATGAATTTTCCCATTCTTCGTGAAGTAAGATTCCTTGTAGACTACGAGGTTGATAGGCTGGAGATGGAAGCATAGTGATATGTTGAGTTGACCAGTACTAATAAATCGAGGATTTAACTCAAATTATTTTGATGAAGAGATTAAAATTTATATTATCGAGTTTTTAAAGGACAAAATCCTTTATTGGTGACGATAGCTCAGGTGGTACACCTCTTCCCATACCGAACAGAGAAGTTAAGCCCTGATACGCTGAAAATAGTGTTATGCTAAGATATGGAGTTGCCAATAATTTTTTTTTTGCTCTAAATTAAAAAATAATTAGAATTTGCTCTAATTATTATTTTTTTTGCCTTGATAAGTATCTCTTTTAACCATTTCTTTATCAATGTCATTTAATAAACAAAATTTTTTAGTAAGCCACAAAGGTGCAATTAAATCATCTTTTATAGGATCACCTGTTATTCTTTCAATAACGATTTTTTCATCTAATAGTTCAAGCTGATTTATAACAATGTCAATATATTCCTCTTTAGTTAAGATATGGAATTTTTCTTTGTTATATAATTTCTCAATTTCTGTTCCTTTCAAAATATGTAGCATATGTATTTTTACAGCATCAACTTTTAAATTATTTAAAAATTTTACTGTATTAAGCATATTTTCCTTTGTTTCATATGGAAGCCCATTTATTATATGTGCCACAACAAAAATATTTAATTTATGTAGTTTTTCTACTGCATTTTTAAATGATTTAGTGTCATGACCACGATTTATTAGTTTAAGAGTATTTTCATTACTACTTTGTAGTCCAAGTTCTACGGTTAAAAATGTTTTTTTATTAAGCTTTTCAAAATAATTATAGTACTCATCACTAATAACATCAGGTCTTGTAGCTATTGAAATTCCTACAACATTGTCCTCTTTTAACAAACTTTCCACAATATTTTTAAATTTATCAATATTCATATATGTATTACTTCCTGTTTGAAGGTACGCAATATGTTTAGCATTTGGCCATTTTTTATTTAGTATAGTTATTTCCTCATTAAATTGGGTTAAAATGTCATTATTTGCATTTGTAATATTAGATTTGCTATTATCTTTGCAAAATATGCAACCACCATTAATTTTATTTGGGCAAGTTGCGTGCGCATCTAAAGGTACTTTGAATACTTTTGAGCCAAACTTATTTCTTAAAAAATAATTAAATGTATGATATCTCTTATTATCTAATGCATATTTAAACATTTTTCATCACCAATATTATTTTATCAAAAAAACTTGTATAAAAAAACAAAATAGGGTATAATATTATTAGTTGCTGGGGTAGCTCAGTTGGTAGAGCAATGCACTCGTAACGCATAGGTCATAAGTTCGATCCTTATCCCCAGCACCATTATTATAGTAATTTCCCTGAACATCAGGGTTTTTTAATGCTCGAATTTAACTTTTTATATATTTTATAATCCATTTATGATAAAATAGTTATTATCAGGGAGGTTTTATGGATAAAGTACAAGAACTTTTAATGGATACGAGGAACTTTAATATTTTATCGTACGGTGAATATAAAAAATCTGATATAAAGGAAAGACTTGCAAAAATTAAATTATTAAATGAATATTATAAACTTTTATATAGTAGTATAGATAAATTAGATGTTTATTTTGACTTTGATGGTGTTATAAAAGATACTATGAGGCACTGTTCATATTTGCTTTTAAGGTTACACGGTATAGATATGAATTTTCATAGTAAATCAAATAAAGAAGATGAAAGAGTAGTAACAAATTTTTTCAAAAGTATGGACTGGGATTATTTATTAAATGCATCGTCTGAAATAAATGAGGCAATATCGTTTATTAAACTATTTCAAGAAAGTAGTATTTTTAACCCAGCAATATATTCGGCAGTTAATTCAGAAAGTGAAATGCAAAAAAAAAGTATTTTTATCGAAAGAAACATTGGTTATATTTCTAAAAAATTTAATGCGGTTCATACACCAAAATTGGCAATAAATAATACTGATGTTGTAGTGGATGATACAGAATACAATTTAGAAAATTGGACTGGAGTACCTATTCATTTTGATAATGGTAAAGATTCAAGTTATTATACAATTTCTGATTTTGGAGAACTATATTACCTAGCAAATTTTAATCCAGAAAGTAATAATATGGAAATAAATAAGCAAAGAATTTATACAAAAAAATAAAAGATATGATATAATTAAATGGCGAAAGGAGTGATCTTATGCTAGTTTATGGCAAAAATGTTTTATATGAAATTGATAGAAGTAAAATAAAAAAGGCTTATATTTCAAGAAGTGATTATATGCCATATTTAAAAGAAAATAACATTAAATATGAATATGTTGATAAAAATAGACTTGATAAAATGGTTGGTGGTGTTCATCAAGGTATAGTACTAGATATTTTTGATTATTCATATTATACTTTTGATGATATTGAGGGTGATTTTATTGTTATGCTTGATCATTTAACAGATCCTCATAATTTTGGTGCAATCGTTCGTACAGCGAATCTGTGCGGTGCACATGGCGTTATTATTCCGAAACGAAGAGCGGTCGGAATCACAGCAACAGTTGTTAAGGCTTCTGCCGGTGCAATCGCATATACACCGGTGGTTAAGGTAACAAATCTGGCGAAGACGATTGATGAATTGAAAAAACGTGGTATGTGGTTTGCCTGTGCCGATATGGATGGAGAACTGATGTACCGCTGCAATCTGACTGGACCGATGGGACTTGTGATCGGAAATGAGGGTACAGGTGTCAGTCGTCTGGTAAAAGAAAAATGTGATTATGTTGTATCCATACCGATGAGTGGTGATATCGATTCATTAAATGCTTCGGTTGCGGCTGGAGTATTGGGATATGAGGTTGTCCGTCAGAGAATGGGTGTAAAATAGGGGAGTACCAGCGTCGTGGGTGTGTATGAAACAAATACCGATGAAGAAAATATCCGGTTGATCCGGGAAGAAAATGATAATGCCGCTTTTGAATATCTGATCAAAAAGTACATGGGGATTGTAAAGAAAGAGAGTCGTGCCCTGTATATTATCGGTGCAGAAAATGAGGACATCATTCAGGAAGGAATGATAGGGCTCATTAAAGCTATCCGAAGCTTTGACAGAAGCAAAGGGGCATCTTTTTCTACATTTGCAAATCTGTGTATCAAGCGACAGTTGATCACTGCGGTGAAGCTGTCGAACAGGAAGAAGCATTCTCCGCTTAATTATTATGTATCATTTTATACGGAAAATGACGATGATGTTGCGCTTGTGGATGAGCTGCAGGCAGATCAGGCATTTGAACCGGAGAATCAGATGCTTGGGCAGCTGGAATCCCAGAAGCTTGCGGAGACGATTGATAAAAAACTAAGCAAATTTGAAAGACAGGTGTTAGAAGGATATCTTGCCGGAAAAAGCTATGATGAGCTAGCAGAAGCATTTGGAAAGACGTATAAATCTATCGATAATGCGATCCAACGAATACGAAAGAAATTACGGGATATAGAACAGGATTAAAGATATAATTCTGGGGGAGCAGCTTATGATAAATTCTATAAATAAAAAAAATGGCCTGAGGAAAGTGATGATCATTGTCGGCATGTGCTTTGTCCTTGGGCTTTTTTCAGGATGTCTGGATTTATCGGATGAAACGAACGAAAATCAGACAGAAAATACAACAGAGAATATAACAGAATCGATTAACAGTACGGAAGCTACGTCAGATGAGCAGATAACCTCGGAAGCGAATACCGGGGGCACAACAGACGATCTTGCCGGACTTACAGTTACTTTCTTAGATGTCGGTCAGGGGAATGCGGTGTTATTTTCCTGTGATGACCGTTACATGATGATGGATGGAGGTCCGTCGTCAGCATCTTCATTTGTCGTGGCATACCTGAAAAAACAGAATATAGAGTCACTTGATTATGTGATCGCGAGCCATTATGATTCTGATCATATAAATGGTCTGGTGGGTGTGTTGAATGTATTTGACACAGAGACTTTTATCGGCCCGGATTATGTTGCAGATACAAAAATCTATGATTCGTTGATGGATAAGCTTGCGGCACAGAACCTGACTGTTACATTCCCAAAGGCAGGGGATTCTTATACCTTTGGTGATGCGGTATTTACGATAGGAGCACCAATCACTTATAGTGATGATAATGAAAATGATAATTCTGTCGGAATTCGTATGACATATGGGGATACTTCATTCCTGATCTATGGGGATGGAGAAGAAGCCAGTGAGCAGGCAATGATCGCATCCGGAGAGGAGCTTTCCAGTGACGTTCTGATGGTCAGTCATCACGGCAGCAGAAATGCCACAACAAAAGAGATGTTAGAGGCTGTTAAGCCCGGTTATGCGGTAATCAGCGTTGGGGCAGATAATTCATATGGACATCCGACCGAAGAAGTGCTTGATCGTCTGGCAAATGCAGGATGCACGGTGTATCGTACGGATCTGAATGGTACGATTCAGGCGTACAGTGATGGAAAAACAATTACTTTTATACCGGAACGGCAATCAGATATGTCAGGGGTGGGAGAAAATCAGAATCTGTCGGATGATACAACGAAGACAGATAATGTAACAAGAGAGAGTACGACAGAGAAAGTTCAGACGGAAATAGAAGCAGGATCAGAAAAGGCAGCAGAGCATACTTATATTATTAATACAAATACAGGAAAGTTCCATGAGCCGTCCTGCCGTTCAGTAAAGCGCATGAATGACAGCAATAAGAAAGAATATATCGGAAGTCGGGATGATCTGATCACGCAGGGGTATGAGCCATGTAAGATCTGTAATCCATAGGGATATGTTAAGAACGGGAGGATAAACGAATATGAAAAATAATTACAGATTTTTTCAGAATCGGGATTGTGAATTTTTCCCATGTCATAAAATAGAAAATGAAGATTCCTTTAATTGTCTGTTCTGTTATTGCCCCTTGTATCTGAAGGAAAACTGCCTTGGAAGTCCTGATTATATCTTAAATGGGAAAGGACAGAAAATCCGGGATTGTAGTAAATGTACGATCGTACATCGCCCGGAGATGTATGATGCAGTGATTGCTCAGTTTCAAAAGCAGGACTGTGTGGTATTCGTCAGTATTTGGGATCTGAAGGATGAAATCATGGCGCGGATCGCAGAGATTGCTTCATGGGAACAGATGGAGCCGGAGAGCAGAAAAGAGCATAAGGATGAAGCCGAGAAAACGGTTATGCGTTTTTTATCCAGATACAATAATCGCAACCGGTATCTGGTACCTGTACTTTTGCAGCCATTTTCCAGAGACTGTATTAAGTCTGATGGATTTATGCTCGGCAAAAAGAATATTTCATGCCGGATACTGGAACGAATAGATCCGTCAAAGATTACACAGGGATATCTGTATGCATTTCATGCCCCGGAGATCCAGATCGAGGAGATGGATTCATTACTTGGAACTTATTATATGGAAACCTTTCAGATCGCATGTATGGATATTGTAAGAAAATGGATAAGAAAATACCTGGAACGAAAGCACAGTGTAGAGTCGGGGCATTACTGCAGTCATTCTTTTGGACCCGGTTATTATGGAATGCCATTGGAAGCTGCCGGAATTCTTTGCAGCCTGATGGATACGGAACAGGTTGGAATCAGTTGGCATAAAGAACGAATGGAGCCGATGATGAGTCTGGCAGGAATTTATCTGATCAGTGAAGAACCACTGATACAGAACTGGAATGATTGTGAGAACTGTATCGGACAGTCCGTTGGATGTGAATACTGTATAAATAAATCCGGACATTAAAAAAGAGCTACTAACGGGAGTCGGACCCGTGACCTCCACATTACCAATGTGGCGCTCTACCACCTGAGCTATAGTAGCAACAACATTAGTTAATATATAGTAAAATGATGTATTTGTCAATAAGAGATTTACTGAAAGTTATTGAAAATTACTGAGTTTTGCTGAGTTTTAGAATTTGCAGTTGAGGCTTTATGTAAAATGTGATAGACTAAAAAAAGTCATGCTAATTATATGAAGGAGGCATTAATGATGGCAGAAGAATCAATCGGGAAAAATTTTATTGAACAGATTATTGATAAAGATATAGCGGAGGGCAAGGTAACGAAGGTAGTCACAAGATTTCCTCCGGAACCGAATGGATATTTGCATATAGGACATGCCAAATCCATATTATTGAACTATGGTCTTGCACAGGAATATGGCGGACAGTTTAATCTGAGATTTGACGATACGAATCCAACAAAGGAAAAGACAGAATTTGTAGAATCCATATTAGATGATGTAAGATGGCTGGGTGCCGATTTCGGAGACAGAGTATTCTTTGCATCCAATTATTTTGACCAGATGTATGAAGCAGCAGTCAAATTGATCAAGAAAGGCAAGGCATTTGTATGTGATCTGACAGCAGATGAGATCCGCGAATACAGAGGAACTCTGACAGAGCCGGGTAAAAACAGCCCATACAGAGACAGAAGTATTGAAGAAAATCTTGCATTATTTGAAGCAATGAAGAACGGAGAGTTCCCGGATGGAAGTAAGGTGCTTCGTGCAAAGATCGATATGGCTTCACCGAATATTAATATGCGCGATCCTGTTATCTATCGTGTTGCCCGTATGACACATCATAATACAGGGGATAAGTGGTGTATTTATCCAATGTATGATTTTGCTCATCCGATTGAGGATGCGATTGAAGGTGTAACGCATTCTATCTGTACACTGGAATTTGAGGATCACAGACCTTTATATGACTGGGTAGTACGGGAACTGGAATATGATAACCCACCAAAGCAGATCGAATTTGCAAAGTTATATCTGACAAATGTAGTTACAGGTAAGAGATATATTAAGAAACTGGTAGAGGATGGTATCGTAGATGGCTGGGATGATCCGAGACTTGTGTCGATCGCAGCACTCAGAAGACGAGGATTTACTGCTTCTTCTATTAAGAAGTTTATGGAGTTGGTTGGTATCTCAAAGAGCCAGAGCTCTGTTGATTATGCGATGCTTGAGTATTGTCTGCGTGATGATCTGAAGCTTACAGCAAACCGTTATATGGCAGTCCTGAATCCAATCAAGCTGGTGATCGATAATTATCCGGAGGATCAGGTAGAATATCTGCCGGTTGAAAATAATCAGGAAAATGAGGAAGCAGGCTCCAGAGAAGTTGCATTCAGCAAATATCTCTATATTGAAAGAGATGATTTCATGGAAGAACCGCCTAAGAAATATTTCCGTCTGTTCCCTGGCAATGAGGTACGTCTGAAGAATGCATATTTTGTAACCTGTACAGGATATGAGAAGGATGAAGATGGAAATGTAACAGTTGTTCACTGTACTTATGATCCTGCAACCAAGAGTGGTTCAGGATTCGAAGGAAGAAAGGTAAAAGGAACGATACATTGGGTATCAGCAGAAAGTGCAATTGATGCTGAGGTTCGTTTATATGAGAATATCGTGGATGAAGAAAAAGGTAAGCTGAATGAGGATGGTACTTTGAATCTGAACCCAAATTCATTGACCGTATTACAGGGATGTAAGCTCGAGAAAGCATTTGAAGATGCAAAACCCGGTGAAGCATTCCAGTTCCTTCGTAATGGATTTTTCTGTGTAGATTCCAAAGACTCTACTAAGGAGCATCCTGTATATAACCGTATTGTTTCATTAAAGAGTTCCTATAAGCCGGGAAAATAATATTTAGCCTATTAAAAGTATGAAAAATGATATATCAGAATTAGAAAACAGAAAATTATATATCCTGGTCTCCAAGACACACACAGTTCCTGCAAGAATCATCAAATTCTGGACAAAAGAGCCATATGCACATGCATCCATTGCATTGGATCTGGAGCTTCGGGAGATGTACAGCTTCGCCAGAAAGGGAATCTATAATCCGTTCAACTGTGGATTCATTATAGAAGATATTGATACCGGAATATTTGGCAGAGATGTTGAAACAAGCTGTGTTGTTCTGGAACTGATCGTGACAGATAAGCAGTACAGACATGTACTGCAGGAGCTTGCGGCATTTAAAGCAAATGCTGATCGCTATCGGTATAATTTTTGGGGACTTTATGGTGTTATACGAAATAAGGCGATTGAGAGGAAATATAATTATTTCTGTTCCCAGTTCGTGGCAAGTGTGTTAGAACGTTCTGGTATACATATTCTCGATAAACAACCGGGGCTTGTAAGGCCGGATGATTTTCGGAAGAGCAGTAATGTTAAGGTGATTTACAAAGGCCTGCTCAGAAGATATCGTGAATACCTGTGGACACATGATCTGGCACAGGCATTTGGCGGTCATGTAACCAAACAGGCAATGTAAAAAGGTGACAATATTGCTGTGAATTTTATACTATATAAAAAATACTGTGTACATTACACTCACTATTATGAAGCAAACCTACCCGAACGCCAGTCCTTAGTGAGCCGTATAATACGGCGAACTTAGTACTGCTGCGTTGAGGGTAGAGCGAAAGCGTTTTGCGGAATAATATGTGAAGTGCAATGTACACAGTATTTTTGTGTGTATCCTATGTTTATCAGGCAGTAATATTGTCGCTTTTTATTCTACAAATGTATGATTAGCCTTGATTATGCCGCGAGGTAGGGCATCTTTTGAGTTCTTCCATGGTTCATTCTTGAATCGATAGTCGAATTTATCGATGAACCATCCGATATCTTCGTTGACACGTTCCATGTTTTCAAAATATAAGTGATTCAAAGCTTCTATGAATTCTTCACATTGGTTTTTGGACAGCTTTGTGACAGAGGTATCGTAGAGGATACCGTAGTGGTAAGTACAGAAGCCCTTGCTACTTTTGAAGGTATCCTTGAATTCAGGATCTTTTTTCCACATATGAAAGATCGTATCGACATAGCGGTCAAAGGTACGATTCATACGGTCACAGATAAAGCAGGAGCTTTCCAGTTCTTTGATATATGCACCGACACCGGAAAAATTTGACTGCTTGGAAAAAAGTCCCGGTTTTGCAGGAGTTCCTTTTTCTGATAAAGCTTTCAGATCCCGGATCGTTTTATCAGTGTGTGTCTTTAACATCAGGGCAAGTCCCAGACGATTCTTTTCTTTATATAACATGCCGATGTGATGGGAGCAGAAGCCCATTTTATCTGTCATAGCACGATTATCGTCTTCCATATAGCTTGGTCCCATCGTATATTCGATGGCATGTTCCTCCAGCGTTTTCTGCATCTGACAGAGAGGACATTCACAGTCTGCATGAAAGGCATCGTTGACAGGTATTGTGTATAATTGTTCAGCCATAGTATTCTCCATTTCTATATATCATTTGGATAGCAGCCTTTGAACAGGCGTTATCCTGTATCATGTCAGAAATCATCGGTTTGATTCCTGTATTAGAAGCATATCATGCAACACCTGAATTTACAAATCAAAATCGCCGGTTTTCGTTCTGAATTCAGGGTATATTTCATATAATGTAAGAGACCTTGTCCATTTAATATATTTTTTATCATTTTAGGGGTTGATTTTTTCCACAAAATGAATACAATAATAATTGTGTTAGCACTCAAGAGATATGAGTGCTAGGAACTGCCGGAGCACATAAGGCAGATAAGAACGGATTTAATATGTTAGGAGGAATATATATTATGAAATTAGTACCATTAGGAGACAGAGTTGTATTAAAACAGTCCGTAGCAGAAGAGACAACAAAATCAGGTATTGTATTACCGGGACAGGCAAAAGAGAAGCCACAGTATGCAGATGTTGTAGAAGTTGGTCCCGGAGCTGTTGTCGATGGCGTTAAGGTTCCTATGGAAGTAAAGGCAGGAGACAGAGTTATTTATTCTAAATACGCAGGAACAGAAGTTAAGCTCGGTGATGATGAATATATCATCGTAAAACAGAGTGACATTCTTGCAGTTGTAAGTGAATAATCAGATAGCAGAAAAACAGTTGGAGGTAGAAAGAAATGGCAAAGGAAATTAAATACGGAGCAGAAGCCAGAAAGGCTCTTGAAGCAGGCGTAAATCAGTTAGCAGATACAGTAAGAGTAACACTTGGACCAAAAGGAAGAAACGTAGTTCTTGCAAAGTCATATGGTTCACCACTTATCACAAATGATGGTGTTACGATTGCAAAGGATATAGAGTTGGAAGATGCATTTGAAAACATGGGTGCTCAGATCGTAAAAGAAGTAGCAACAAAGACAAATGATGTTGCAGGTGATGGTACTACAACAGCTACTGTTCTTGCTCAGGCAATGATCAATGAAGGTATGAAAAACCTTGCAGCAGGTGCTAATCCAATCATCCTCAGAAAGGGTATGAAGAAGGCTTGTGACAAGGCTGTAGAAACAATCTCAGAGATGAGCCAGACAATCAACGGCAAAGAGCAGATCGCAAGAGTTGCATCTATTTCAGCCGGTGATGATGAAGTTGGACAGATGGTTGCAGATGCTATGGAAAAGGTATCAAACGATGGTGTTATTACGATTGAAGAGTCCAAGTCCATGAAGACAGAGCTTGACCTCGTAGAAGGTATGCAGTTCGACAGAGGATATATTTCAGCTTACATGTCAACTGATATGGAGAAGATGGTTGCAGAACTTGATAATCCATACATCCTGATCACAGATAAGAAGATCTCAAATATTCAGGATATCCTTCCGGTACTTGAGCAGATCGTACAGGGTGGTCAGAAGCTTTTGATCATTGCGGAAGATGTAGAAGGCGAAGCACTTACAACATTGATCGTAAATAAGTTAAGAGGTACATTCCAGGTTGTAGCTGTTAAGGCTCCGGGTTATGGTGACAGAAGAAAAGAAATGTTACAGGATATTGCTATCCTTACAAATGGTAAGGTTATTTCTGAAGAACTCGGTTATGATTTAAAGGATACGACATTAGATGACCTTGGTCGTGCTAAGAGTGTAAAGGTAACAAAAGAGAATACAGTTATCGTAGATGGTTTCGGAACAAAGGAAGATATTCAGGGCAGAGTAAATGTTATCAAGGCTCAGCTTGAGGAGACAACATCTGAATTTGATAAAGAGAAGCTTCAGGAAAGACTTGCAAAGCTTGCAGGTGGTGTAGCAGTTATCCGTGTTGGTGCAGCTACTGAGACAGAGATGAAGGAAGCTAAGCTCCGTATGGAAGATGCATTAAATGCTACCAGAGCTGCTGTTGAAGAAGGCATCATCGCAGGTGGTGGATCAGCATATATTCATGCAGCTAAGAAGGTTGCAGAACTGGTTGCAGACCTTGAAGGCGATGAGAAGACAGGTGCTAAGGTAGTTCTTAAGGCTATGGAAGCTCCATTATTCCACATTTCAGCAAATGCCGGTCTGGAAGGCTCTGTTATCATCAATAAGATCAAAGAATCACAGCCGGGTATCGGTTTTGATGCATACAATGAGAAGTATGTAGATATGATCGAAGCAGGTATCATCGATCCTGTTAAGGTTACAAGAAGTGCTTTACAGAACGCAACATCCGTAGCATCTACATTACTGACAACAGAATCTGTTGTAGCTGATATTAAGGAAGATGCTCCAGCTATGCCGGCAGGTGCAGGTATGGGCGGCGGAATGGGTATGATGTAAAAATAAAACATCACTCATAAAGTTCAAATAGAGAATAAAAAGGAAGATAGTATTGTTTATTATCGTGTAAGATACATGATAGTGACATGCTATCTTTCTTTTTTTGCATACGCATAGACTGTATTTTCAAACCCGGTGAAACATTTCATGCCATTTTTCAGACATTTCGTGCACAGAATCCGGTATGGGGAAATGATTATGGTACAATACCAGAAAATAACTTATTTGGAACAACATAATGAGACATGCAGATATAATCATACTATATGTTGTATTATGTGTTGTATTCAGATGAATGAAAGGGGATAAGAAAATATGGTAAGACGACTAAAAGAAAACAAAGTTACAGGCATCCTGACGGCCTTGCTGGTTGGCATTGTTATGTTTGTAGGCATGGGAACAATGAAAGTAAACGCAGCAGAATACAGGTCAGGAACGGTTGATCCTACAAACATACAGGTAGGGGATACGGTTTATGTAGGAGTAGAGTTATCTTCAGACAAACAGATAGTAGTCTGTAAGCAATGTCATATGATCTGGATAACATACGGTGGTCCTTCGAAATATGGAATTGGAGACAGAATCAATTCTATTGTAAAGAGATTAGATGCACACAAAGATCATGCCAGTTATGTTGGATATAGTGAGTTTAGTTATTACTTCACACAAGCTTATTTACCGAAGAATACGCCATATACAGTTATGGGAAACTCAAATCTTGGATATACGATTAAATACAATACAAATGGTGGTAGTGCAATAGCAGATGCTGTTAAACAGACACATATACCGAGTATATTTCCAACGACGACCAGAATAGGATATATGTTAGAGGGCTGGTACACAGATGAGGAATGTACACAGGCAGCTCAGCGAGAACTTTCAATATTTGAAGATATAACATTATATGCAAAATGGATAGAAATAGGTGCACATGAGCATACATTTTCTGATAATTGGAGTAGTAATGCTTATGGACACTGGCATGCGGCAACCTGTGAACACAGTAATTTGGAGGAAAATTATCAAAAACATTCATATGGAACCACAGGTGAAGACAGATATACATGCTTAATCTGTAAGTACGTAGATGCAGACAAGAAAGCTGCGGCTGAGGTTGTAGATGCATCAAAGATAGTATTAAAAGCAGACGAAGTGCAGGTTGGGGACAAGATTTATTTTGGTAATCAGCTATCACCTAATAAATGGATCACTGTATGTAAGAAGTGTCATATGATCTGGATCACATCTGCTGATTCTGATCCGGATGATAAAAGCGTTGGAATCGGTGTTGGAAGCCAGAAGTGTTACGAAGTTGAGCAGACGGATGAACATAAAGACCATAAAGATGATGTTGGATATGCAGATTTTAATTGGTATACAACAAATTCAAATAGTCCATTAGAGAGAAATGTTCCATATACAGTTATCGAGAATGATAACCTTGGATATAAGATTACATATAACACAAATGGCGGAAGTGAAGTAACTGAAGCCGTACATCAGAAGAAGCTCCCGGATGTGCTTCCAACAACAAGTAAAGCTGAATATGAATTTGCAGGCTGGTACACAGACGAGGCACTCACAAAGGCGGCTGTGCCGGGCAAAGCTTTAACAGGAAATACAATTCTTTATGCTAAGTGGACAGTGAAGCAGTCCCCTGTTGTAAAAGCAAAACGGACAAAAGCAAATGATCAGGCATTAAGCTCCAAGTTCAATATCACTACAGGAAAGTCGATTAAAGTAACATGGGGCAAGGTTGCAAAAGCAGATGGATATGATGTATATATGGCATATTGCAAGAAGGGAAAATACACCGTTGTTAAGTCTGTAAAATCTGCAAAGACCTTATCTGTGACGATCAATAAGCTGGATAAGAAGGCTGTAAATCAGAAAGATAATGTAAAATGTTATGTAGTTGCATATAAGAAGGTTGCTGGCAAGAAAGTGACCATCGGAAAATCCATTACAGGTCATGCGGTTGGCAAGAAGAATACGACTGTAACAGATGTCAAGAAGATTCAGACAAAGAAATCCGCTTACAGCCTGAAAAAGGGAAAAACAGCTAAGATAAAAGCAACTATTGTTAAAAAGAATAATAAACTTCCACTCTTTGGTCATACAGCAAAATTCAGATATGACACATCAAATAAAAAGGTAGCAACTGTATCCAAAGATGGCAAGATCACAGCAAAAGGAAAAGGCACTTGTTATGTATATATCTATGCAGTAAATGGATGCGCTAAGAAAGTAAAGGTAACAGTTAAATAAAAGTAAATAGAAAGAAGTAGTAAATTCGGCAGTGGCTTGGATGGACAGTAGTCTGAGACCACTGCTGATAAATGTTTCTGATAAATATTTCTAAAATAAGATGTTGACACGCATGGTTACATTTGATAATATTTATCGAGTAACTTAATATTCCATGAGGGAGTAGTTAGCGCGAAAGTGTGATTTGTCAACATTCTGATTATAATAAGAGAGTATAATCTGGCAAATCTTAAATAATGAGACTCATGTATATCGATTAACAGCTTGTGTAATATACACTGGCGGATAATTGATATACATGAGTCTTTTTTAATCTGTCGGACATACTTTATAGTAGCAGACAGTTCGGCTGACATCACTGGTATGGATAGAGAAAAAGGAGAACAATATGGAAAAATTCATTAACAATGCCCCGTTTGCTCTTGTAATTGTAATTCTTGTGATCGGTTTTGTACTGCTGATCAAAGGAGCGGATTTTTTTGTAGAGGGAAGCTCGAGTGTAGCAAAGAGACTGCATGTTCCATCTATAATTATTGGACTTACAATCGTTGCGATGGGAACATCACTTCCGGAAACAGCGGTCAGTGTATCAGCATCAATAGCAGGCAATAATGAACTTGCAGTTAGTAATGTAGTTGGTTCTAATATTTTTAATCTGATGGTTGTTATCGGAGTATGTGCAATATTAGCCACAGTAAATGTTGCAGGAGAAACGATAAAGAGAGATATTCCGCTTTCACTTATATGTGCCGGACTCTTAATGCTTTTAGGAATAATCGGCCTTGGAGATAAAACAGGCATGACGTTGGGACATATGGATGGTGCTATATTTATTGGTTTATTTGCAGGATACATTTTTTACATGATCAGGATTGCATTAAAGGCCAACAAAGAGGGAAAGAAAGTTGAGATTGAAGGTGGCTCGGATGAGGAAATTAAGCTTGTATCCGTTCCGGTCAGTATTCTGTTTATCGTTGGCGGAGCAATAGCGATTGCAGTCGGAGGGGATGTGACCGTTGATGCGGCATCAAGAATTGCAAGTGATCTCGGAATGAGTCAGACACTGATCGGACTTACAATCGTTTCGATAGGCACGTCACTCCCGGAGCTTGTGACCTCAATTGTTGCAGCCAGAAAGAATGAAGTTGATATGGCGCTTGGTAACGCGATCGGTTCAAATATATTTAACATACTTATGGTACTTGGTATTGCATCAGTGATCAGTCCGATCAGTATAATCAGAGAGAATATTATTGATCTGTGTGTACTGGTTGCATTTACTGTGTGTGTATGGATATTTGCAGGGACAAAGAAGAAAATCGGAAGAATCGAAGGTTTGTGTATGGTTGCTCTCTATGCAGTATATGCAGTTTATATTGTAATAAGATAAATGAGGGTATAACAAATGATATTATTTTTAAAGGTATTTTTTACGGAATTCATAGCGGAGATGGGAGATAAGACACAGCTTATGTTGATTGCTCTTACATCTAAGTATAAATTAAAAGATATCATATTAGGAACTGCTGCCGCAATTCTTGTACTGAATGGTCTGGCGGTTCTTGCAGGTGGACTTGTTAGCGAATTTGTTCCGGAATGGCTCATTAAGAATATTGCAGCACTTGTATTTCTTTACTTCGCAGCATCAACGATTTCCGATGGCGACGAAGAGGAAGAAGAAAACGGAAGATCAAAGATCAAGTTTGCGCCATTGGCTGTTTTCTGTACATTTTTTGTAGCTGAGCTTGGAGATAAGACTCAGCTTACCGCTATAACATTTGGTGCAAATGAAGGTATGGGGGCAGCACTTATTGTATGGATCGGTTGTTCGCTCGGATTATTTGCAGCGGACATTCTTGGAATGCTGATCGGTTATCTCTTAAAGAGCAAAACTCCGGATGGACTGCTTAACACACTGGCATTTGTGATATTCTCGATATTTGGTGTGTATACACTTTATCAGGGTCTTAAGCTCATCTCTTCAAGTGTCTGCCGGATTCCGGTACTGCTGATACTTATAGCTGTAGTCGTTGTATTTGCGGGCTTATGTGCATTCCTTTTCGTACGGCGAAAAAAGAAAAAAAGGGAAAAAATACAGGAAACGAATAGAATACAAATCTCATTTCATTAAATAAATAGTCTGGATGTCAACGATAAGATTAACAATTCTGATAGATTATTGCGGTGAAATAGTAGAAATAGTGCCATTTTTGTTTGATATTATACAAGAAACACATAAAGATATATCGTATTATTGATAATATATGTTATATTTGTATGTAAGGAGAAAACATGATGGTTGAAAGGAAAACATTATCGCAATTATCTGTGCCAATATGCCTGGAAACTTTATTCTATATGCTTTCAGGGATGGTTGATACACTTATGTTATCATCTGTAAGTGATCAGGCTGTGGGAGCAGTGGGAACAGCAAATACTTATATAGGTGTTTTCATTGTTATGTTTGGAGTGATATCATCGGGTATGATAGCTGTTATGTCACAAAATATAGGAGCGGGAAGACCCGGGATAGCATATCAGGCCAGACAGCTTGGACTTATGTTTAATGCGTTCATAGGTATTCTGATGTCTGTTGTTCTTGCAATTTTTTCCGGCAGAATACTTAAAATAGTAAGTATTGCTTCTGCTTTGTTTGAACCGGCTGAAACATACCTCAAAATTGTTGGTGGAACATGTTTTTTAAATGCGCTTATTCCTATTTTTTCCAGCTATTTGAGAGTATTTGGATATACAAAGCATTCCTTGATAGGAACTATTGTTGGAAATGTTCTTAATATAATACTAAATTCGGTATTCTTATTTGTATTTAACTGGGGAGTAGTGGGAGTTGCCGTTGCCACGGTTATTTCAAGGGTTGTAAATCTTGTTATTGTAGCGGTGATGGGCACTGTACTTATAAAAGCAAAACAAAGTCCTGATCGTATTTTGCCGCGAAAGATACTTGCGCAGATTGTTAAAATAGGTTTTCCTTCTGCATTTGAAACAGCACTTTATAATATAGCAATGACATTTATAGTGCGTTTTATGAATCAGATGGATGCGAACGGAATGAATGTCACAGCTCGTTCGTATGCTATGCAGATAGCAAATTTCTCATATTGTGCAGGAGCTGCATTGGCACAGGCTAATGCTATTATGACAGGCTGGAGAATCGGAGCAAAGGAGTTTGAAGAATGTGACAGGGGTATAAAAAAAGCAGAGATATATGGCCTTGTAATAGCCACATGCTTCTCTGTGACATTTGCACTGTCCGGACACATTATAGTGCATATATTTACGGATGATGCACAGATGATAAGTCTTGTTGTAAAATTGTTAATAATAGATATATTCCTTGAACTTGGAAGGGTGACAAATCTTGTGTATAGTCAGGCGTTAAAAACCAGTGGAGATGCAGTTTTTCCGGTTATAATGGGTGCAATTTTCATGTATCTGTTTGCGGTTGGTGGTACATATTTTCTTGGAATACATATGGGCTTTCTGGCGGTAGGAGCATATATTGCCATGGCAGGTGATGAATGTGCGAGAGCTGTTGGAATGGTGCTTCGATGGAAAAGCGGAAAATGGAAAAGTAAGAGTCTTATAGAATTATAGGAGAGATTATGTATTTTGAATTAAAGGAAAATAAACCACATGGTACAAAGGATGATCCGTTCAGTACATATCACATAGAGAATGCGGGGCAGTCCTTTCAGATACCGGTACATTGGCATGATGAATTCGAAATTATATATGTAAAAAGTGGCTTTTTGACTGTAAATATATCAGGAGAGAACTATATCGGGAAACCCGGGGATGCCTTCGTTGTATCACCGGGCAATCTGCATTTTATGGGTTCAAAGACCGGTACTGTAGATTATTTTACTTTTCTTTTCCCATTGAAATATATATCTTTTTATACAGATGATACACTAGATGATAGATTACTTGAACCATTAGACAGTGGTCGTCTGATGATAAGTCCCAGTGTAAAAGATACTATAAAAGAATTGTGTGAGCAGTTAATTGAGATATATGAAGCAAAAAAGAGTGAAAGAGAGTTGAACATAACGACGCAGATAAAGACCAAAATAATTCTTTTACAATTTATTCTTGAAATGTGGGAAAAGGGATTTATAGTAGAAAATAACACGAGTGGTAGAAATATTGTAGAAAAAGAAATGGTCTCGTATATACAGCAGAATTTTACAGGAAAAATATCATTAAGGGAATTTGGGGAGCAATTTCATCTTTCTGAAAAATATATATCCAGATATTTTAAGGAGCATTTTCATATTACACTTTCACAATATGTGGCGTATTTACGATTAGAGTATGCAAAACAGCTGTTGCAAGACACCGATATTTCTGTTACAGAGGCAGCAATGCGGAGCGGTTATCAAAATATAAGCTATTTTATCAGAAGTTTTAAAAAAACATACGGAGTTTCTCCGTTAAAATACAGAAAAAAGCAAGTTGACTGTATGCAATAACATTGTATTGGCCGCGTTAGCTCTGATTTTGTAACGTTTTACGTTTTATGGAGGAAAATGATAATGTCAAAAGATGAATATTTAATTACAGATGCCCCTATAAAAGCACTGACTGTATTTGCAATGCCTATGATTCTGGGCAGCTTCTTTCAACAGGTATACAATATGGCAGATTCAATCATTGTTGGTCAGTATGTCGGTGCTCCTGCACTTGCGGCAGTTGGCGCCTGTGCCGCACTGACAAATGTTTTTATCTGTATAGCACTCGGTGCCGGGGTAGGGGCGGGAGTGCTTGTAAGTCGCTATTTTGGAGCCCAAAATTATAGCAAAATGAAAACAATTGTATCAACATCCTTGATCAGTTTTTTGATTTTAAGCGTACTTTTGGGTATCTTCGGTTTTTGTTTTTCTCGTTTTATGATGACTGCATTACAAACACCTGCTGATATACTGGATGAAGCAGTACTGTATCTGCGTGTTTATTTTGTGGGATTTCCGTTTCTGTTTATGTATAACATTCTTTCAACGATGTTTAACTCAATCGGTGAATCGAAGATTCCGTTAGGCCTTTTGATAGTTTCTTCTATTTTGAATATTTTTATGGACATTTGGCTGGTGGCCGGTCTTGGTCTGGGTGTGTTCGGTGCCGCTCTCGCAACTCTTATTGCACAGGGAATTTCCGCCGTGTTCTCGCTTTTGATTTTCTTTAGCCGGATGCGTCGATATAAAAGTCCCTTTAACTGGTTTGACAGGCAGGAACTATTTTCTATGCTTCAAATTGCCGTTCCATCTGTTCTGCAGCAGTCTACAGTGTCGATTGGTATGATGATCGTGCAGGCTGTTGTAAATCCATTCGGCACGCAGGCTCTTGCAGGTTATGCAGCAACGATGAGAGTAGAGAATGTTTTTTCATTGATATTCGTATCCATTGGTAACGCAGTTTCGCCATATGTTTCTCAGAACTATGGTGCAAAGAAAATTGAACGTATCAAAAAAGGATATCATGCTGCGTTGGTGTTGGATGTATGTTTTGCAGTGCTTGCTTTTGTAGTCATTGAAACACTGCACACACAGATTTCCTCGTTGTTCTTGGGAAAAGACGGAACCGCGTTGGCCTATCAGGTGTCCGGTGATTATATGAGATGGCTTGGTTATTTTTTCATTTTTATGGGTATTAAGATGGCAACTGACGGAGTCCTTCGCGGACTTGGAATTATGCGTCCGTTTCTCATTGCAAATATGGTAAATCTTGCAATTCGTCTGTCAGTTGCTTTGATACTCGCACCGCGTTTTGGCATTGCATTTGTTTGGCTTGCCGTGCCGGCCGGCTGGCTTGCTAACTTTCTGGTTTCCTATGCGGCACTCAGAAAATCCTGGCCGGGCGAGAAAGTGGAGTCATCTCGAATATTTTCATAATCCTTGAAAATGTCCTTGAAATATGTCATCATTAGTTCATGGGATGCAAAATCATAAAAGGTTGAGAAAGAGCAGGTATCATATATGAAAAAGAAGATCATTGTTGCAGTAGTGGTAGTTGTTTTGATTTTGGCGGCGATCGCGATTATCTCTGTTCTGGCACAGACACCGGCGCTGATCTGACCGGAAAGGAAGCAGGACAACGCTTATGAAACTGTTATACGGTACCGGCAATCCGGCAAAGGCAGCTGCCATGCAGAACCGCATAGCCGGACTTGGCATCGAATTGATCAGTCTGCAGGATCTGCGGGCACAGGGGGTGGAGATCCCCGATGTCCCGGAGACCGGCAATACGCCTTTGGAGAATGCCAGGCAGAAAGCGCATGCTTATTATGAAGCTTTTCGTATGCCGGTATTTTCCTGTGATTCCGGGTTGTATTTTGAAGATGTCCCGGAGGCAATCCAGCCCGGGGTACATGTGCGTACGGTGAACGGTGTGTATCTGACGGATGAGCACATGCTGGAGCACTATATCGGACTGGTCAAACGCTATGGAAGGCTTACGGCAAAATACCGCAATGCCATCTGCTATGTGCAGGATGAGGAACATGTATATGAGGCGATGGAGCCTGACATGGAAAGTGAGAAATTTTGGCTGACGGATGTACCCCACAGCAGCATCCGCAGAGAGGGGTTTCCACTGGACAGCATTTCCCTGGATCCCGGAACCGGAAAATATTTCTATGATCTGCCTGAGACAGCGGTTGACCGGGTGGCGGTAGAGGAAGGGTTTCTTACCTTTTTCCGGAGGATCTTACAAGAGGGAACGGTGAATATAAACGGCAGCAGACGGTGAAATAACAAGTGCGCAGAGCGTCCCGCGGCGCTCGGATAGGAGAGTATATGACAGTAACAAATGCAGTGGAAACAACAATGATCTGGGGAACCGTAAGCGGTGCAAGCATGGTGGGGATGGTGATATCTCTGCTATTATCCGTGGGGTTACCCATATTTTTATGCATCTTTATCTATAAGAAGACAAAGGCGTGGGTGCCGGCATTTTTCATCGGCTGCGGTATCTTCGTGGGC
>ENA-OPNI01000213-OPNI01000213.1-human-gut-metagenome-genome-assembly--contig:-NODE-213-length-20727-cov-4.761900_pt1 | contig 20727 bp, 24 predicted proteins | sample MGYA00241538_ERZ501773 | MGnify/ENA primary metagenome ERZ501773 (study PRJEB25962, sample SAMEA2042556) | human gut metagenome | biome: human gut; feature: human-associated habitat; material: faeces...
ATATTCTGGCACTTTATGAATAGTCCTGGCTGAACTTTTACGAATATAGTGACATCGAAGTTAGTGTATAATTTTTATTGGCAAAAATAAAGAGAAGTGAACGAATCCACTTCCCAATCATATAGTTTTTCTTTATGATGTTAATTGTGCCAAAAAACACGCAAATGGGACCAAAGAAATCCCCGTTCTGTTTGAAAAAATGGACAGCGTAATAGCTGCCCATTTTTCTTTAATCATAATAGCGAAGTGTACAGGAAAATATCCCTGCTTTTCAACTCACCTGACATATAATTCATTCTGTATTGCTCTTTTACGGTAATGTATTACCGGCAGATAAATAAATTTCATACCATTCTTTTTTGGTAAGGGTAAATTCTGTTGCTTTTGCTGCTTCTATGACTCTTTCTTTTTTTGTTGTGCCGATAACTGCCTGTGTCCATGCAAGAGCAACGGCCATACTTGTCACTCCTTTTTCCTGTGCAATACGTTCCAGGGCTTTATTTAGATTTGGGTATTTTTCTGAACCTAAGAATACACCTTCAAAATATCCATACTGTAAAGCAGACCATGCCTGGATCACAATATCATTTGCATGACAATATTCAAAAAGCCCTCCATCACGCATTACCGCTGCATCATCCTCCATATTTACGTGAAAACCGGCATTCAGGGATGGAGTAAACGCACATGAAAACTGTACCTGATTCGTTGCAATCGGAAATGGCACAAATTTGCGGATCATATCCATCATTACCGGATTCATGTTGCTGACACCAAAATTCCTTACTTTACCTGTATCATAGAGCGTTTGAAATGCTTCTGCAATTTCTTCCGGGTCCATAAGGGCATCTGGTCTGTGTAACAGCAGACAGTCCAAATGGTCTGTCTGCAATCTTTTAAGGCTGCCATCTACTGCTTCAAGAATATGCTCTTTAGAAAAATCAAACCATGTAAAGTCAGGATCATTTCGGATTCCACATTTTGACTGTAGAAATACGTTCTCTCGAAGTCCCTGATTTTCTGCAAATACGTTTCCTAAAACAGATTCTGCTTCTCCGTTTCCATAACAGTCTGCAGTATCAAGAAAATTAATGCCCTGTTCCAGTCCTGTTTTTATCAGTGTTGCTACATCATCGGATTTCATATCATTAATCCGCATCAGTCCCATCACAATTTCAGAAACTTTGTCTTTTCCAAATTCAATCATCCGCATTTTATATCCTCCTATTTAAAGTCATAATTTTATGTTATAATAACATATCTGAACTTCTGAAACAAGCTGTCTGGTCGGTACAGAGCAGAAAAACTTGGATTTATCAATAATTCTGAAACATGGTTACTACAACGGATGCATCACTTGTGGAGGGAGTGCAGTACTTATAATTTAAATGATGAAAAAGAAGCTAGATGGAAATGGAGAGTGATAAAATGAATCGTATGGAGTTAGAACAATTTATTCAAGATAATTACAATACGGAACCAGATTATCCATGGATAAAATCTCCGAATGATGCGGTTTATCGACACCATAACAATAAAAAATGGTTTGCACTTATTATGCGTGTATCGAAAACTAAGCTGGGTTTACAAGAGGAGGAACTTTTAGATATAGTGAATTTCAAATGTGATCCCGTATTAATTGGTTCGCTGCTTGGTGAGAAGGGTTTCTTCCCTGCCTATCATATGAGTAAAACAAACTGGATTACGGTTGCTTTAGATGGAAGTGCGACAGATGATAAAATAAAAATGCTTTTAGATATGAGTTATGATGCAACAGCACCTAGATTATGAAAAAATAGTATTGGGAATGGATTTTACATGGATGATTATGTGTATTGTTTGGATTTCTCAATGCATATTTTTAAAAATGGAAATTGACCGAGCTGAAAGCGAGGAATGCTTCTTGGTCAGAATGTAAGAAGACGAAAATTAGAAAAAGTTTAACAAATCGGAAGTTGTGGAGGTATAGTATGGAATTCATAAGTAAAGAGAAGATAGTTGAATTATCAAATCCAGGAGTTGTTTCAAGACAACTATTAAATCCTGAAAATTCATCAAGTGAAAGAGTGACAATTACAGAGGTTCATCTTGAAATAGGTGCTTGCCAACCAAGACATACACATGATGTGTCAGAACAAATTTGGTATGCAACAAAAGGAACGGGTAAACTATTACTTGCAGATGAACAAGAAAAAGTGTTTACTGCTGGGGATGTTGTAAGATTTGCAGATAAAGATGTTCATGGTTTATTGAATGATGGTAATGAAGAATTTGTGTATGTATCAGTGACTGCACCACCAATAAACTTTGGATATGCATATAAGGATGAAAAATAGACAAATTCCAGTTGATATTTCACATATTTTAGGAAATTTAATAACTGTTATATTTAATTATCAAATTCTTCGCAAACCCTTGAAAATACTAAGTTTGTAGCAAGTGAGCTTTCCCTTACTCTTTCCCTTGTGTTATATTCTCACATTGGTTTTCATGAACCTTAATATGGGAAAAAATAAGGGAAAGAAAATTTCATAACACAGTATAACAATAACGACATGGTGAACTGATTGAAATGTTTTCGATATTTAACTCTATAACTGATTATTAAAAGAAAATGGAGATAAGATACGATGAGAACAATTTATGCAGAATACAACATAAATCACGATAGTATTGATGTTTACACAAGTGCCGGATATATGCTTCGCATTGATTGCTGGAAAGCTGAAAAAAATCTAAAAACCACATACGGATCAGAATGTGCGCTTACTTCATTGGCTGTGGATGAGCCTTTGGAATATGCAAGATTATATCTTGAGGGTAATTTACAGATGTGGGTAGATGCAGAAGACTCACTAGAGTTATAATCCTTATCCATATAAATAATATGCAAATATATATCCCATCAATATAGCGAATATACTGAAATAAAAGTATCTTTATAATCAATTTTAACCAAAAGAATATGTTCTTAGAGGAGGTGTCTCCCGAAAGAACATATTCTTCTATTATGGGTAATTATAAATATAGAACATGCTTTTCTTGTGCTACAATTTCTTCACTATGAGTTACAACAATAACTGTTTTTCCCTGTTCACTTAACTCATGCAATATATTCATAACAATCTCACTATTTTTTTTGTCTAAGGAACCAGTTGGTTCGTCTGCTAATACAATCGAACATTTCTTTAGCATTAAACGAGCTAACGCAACTCTCTGCTGTTCGCCACCAGATAATTGATAGACTTTTTTGTTAATTACTTTCTGTAAACCAACTTTTTCAAGAGCTTCATTTATTGAAATATCCGTTCTACCTGATTTTTTTATTATTTCTAGATTTTCTTTTACTGTTTTGTTTTCCAAAAGGGCAAAATTTTGAAATAAAAATCCAACAACTTCTTTGAAATATTTCTGCTTTTTTCCTTTTTTTGCCACATCAAAACCATTCACAATAATAGAACCTTTGTCAGGAGTTTCAATACCTCCAATCATATTAAGTAAAGTACTTTTTCCGCATCCACTTTCGCCACTAATTACCAAAAAACGGCTATCTGGAATTTCCAAATGAAAATTTTTGAACAAAATTTTATCATTATATGCTTTGCATAGATTTTCAATTGTTATCATAAGCAACCTCCTTTTAATGATTTCGGTATGTTTGTTTTTTCAACAATTGTGATATTAAAGAAAATAATTGTAAATTCTATTAGTGCCATAAATGAACTAACAAGAATGCTAATTCCTACTTCAGTCTGTACCGATAATAAAGAATAGATAAGCATACCTACTAATATCACAAAATTTTCCACTACAATCATTTTAAGAAGTGTTTTGTGCCGTTCAAATAAACTATATCCAAAGATTTTCATCAAGGAAATTTTCATTGCATTTTCTCGGAACTCTAGTCTACTTACTGTAACAATAATCATAATATTTAAAAGCAATACAATCGTACAAAGAGAACTTAAAAATCCCACGAGTTTTATTAAAAATGTGTGATTATATAAATACTGTTCATGTACGTTTGTAATTACTAGCTGATAATTTCCAAGCATATCTTCATACTTTTTGCTGATATTTCTTAGCTGTTTTTCATCACATTGAAATAAAACTGCTCCTGCTTTATAGCTTTCAAGATACCCACCATTGACTGCTAAATCTTTGTTTGCCTGATAAATAATTATCGGATTTTTGCTTTTTTCGATACCATTTATTCTACTTGTATCTAAATAGGAAAAGTATTCTGTTTCGCTATACTCTATGTACTGAATATTTAATTGTTGTAAATTATCATGATTTAAAACATGGCTCAAGGAGTCATAGGCTAATTGCTTGTTTTTAGCAAAATATCTATTCTTTGGAATGAAAATAATCAAATCAGAAGATTCATTCTCTACTGCATTTATCTGCTTCGTAAAACCTTGTAACATATCTTTTGCATGATTATTTACATATATCACATCATTTTTATCATTTAAAATATTCAAGCATATTACAGGCTTTAATGTGTTATATTCATTCTTGTATAGTTTATTCCAAAAAGCTTCTTCTTTTTCAGCATTAAAATCAGTAGTCTTTACGGTAAAATAATTTGCATCATAATATTCTTCTAACAAATGTTCATTTGTAAATAGGTTATTATGAATACTACTAATATTAGTGGTAATTGTAAAAACAGCGGCTACCCCTGCTATAAATTTTAACGAATAAATTAAAAAATCCACTCCTCTTTTGTGTGTTGCATTTGCGAATGCCTTTCTAATATCAAAAAAGCAAAAAGAACAATATGGAATAGTGGAAAGAATAATTCCAATGGAATATAAAATTGTGACGAGTCTATTCTCATATGCTCCCGATATATAATTTGACAGCAATATTTTTGCAACAATAAATAATGCAATGTCAAAAGTTACATCGAATAAAGCAGCCTTAAATGCTATGAAACCAGCACTTTCTCCTAAGGAAACTCGTACAACAACCTCTTTTTTTCGCCTAACCACTTCAATTACATTTAGAACAATCATCAATGCAATAATCATACCCCATATAATAAAAATCATGTCCTTTTCCGTAGAATTCCAATATTCTGGATAAGTTAAGCTATATTTTTCTGATAATTTCTGATATGCAGAGATAATATTGTCCTCATTTCCTATGTATGAGATAAAGTTTTCATAACCCACAGAGGTACTTTGCAATTCTGAGAGATTATGAAATTTTACTTTCGTAATTCCGGAAACTAAAGCGGTATATTCTGATTCTTCTATGTTTGCAGTATTTTTTAATGTTTGTCTGATTACTTTATCATCGCCATAAATATGAAGTGTTGAAAGGTATTTATTATTGATTTCATTGTACTGAGAAAAAATATGTACATCATTCTCCGTTGCAGTTTCTGATACATCTTTCAGAAACTGCGACATATCTTCACTAGCAACTTCATAGCGTGATGACGTAAAATATGCTGTAGAAAAGTTCCAAAGCTGATCTTGAAATATTTCAGATTGCATAAGTATTCCAAAAATCAGGAAACAAAACAAACATAAGTTTTTAATTGCTTTCATTTATTTCAACCCCAGATTCCATACTTTATTTGCTTTTTCAAATATCGTAGTCAATATTGTGCTATTTTCATCAACAATCCATTGATCTTCTTGATCTTCAGCTTTTTTGCTACTTGACAACATAATTTGAGTATTCAAATCCTTATAGTCATTAAATAGCACGCCTTGACTTATTCCTTGGTGAAATGGTTTTATCCAAATAATTAGTGCATATCGAACATCTGACTCAGCTATCGCAAGATTTCCATTCCAAAGCAAATAATCAGGGACAGACACACTATACTGGAATCCATCTTTATCTGTGTAAATTTTTACTCCAGATTCTTCTATTTCAGGGAAGTCTTTCTGAAATTCGTTATATGGTTTATAACTCCCGAAGTACCAAAATAAATTATAGCAACAGAACAAAATAACCAAAACAATTCCTATATATTTTATTTTTTTCTTCATTTATATACACTCCACAAAAAAGAGTGGTTGGAATTCCAACCACTCAGCCATTATCCCGAACCTTTGTTTAGTAGCTATTACCGTAGGTAATACTATTTCCTTTATGAGCAACCTCAATTTTAGACCAATTACCTTTACCAACATTTGAACCCGAAAAAGAACCATTTCCATTCTTGACATATGCGTAATGATCTTTAGTTGAATGATATGCGTGTGCATAATCTTCATTAATAGCAAGAGTATTATAACCATAAGTCAAAACACCTTTTCCGCCATCAGATGTAGTGCTCAATTCCCACTTTTTATCAAATGTCTTATTCCCGTTTGTAACAGAAAATGCCATTACTGGAATTGATGAAGAAATTAACATTGCACTAATAGCTACCCCTACAATCACTTTCTTTGCTCTCATAAGTTTTACCTTCTTTGATCTGCTGTATTTCTATTTATATTTTATCAAATATTTTGTATCCAGTCAATCAGTATCTTGACTTATATAGCGTCGAATTGTAAGATATATTCCTTGTAAAATTAACCAAAAGAACAACAGATTTATTGATAATGCTTTTTTAATTACTTCTCCAAAATAAATGATGACAGCCGCACTTGTCAGTATCATCAGTAGGGTAATAACATCCCAACAGTTTTTCTTATATAATTCTATAACCTTTATTTCTATCAGTATTGCCAGTATCCCTGTCCCTGCCACACATATTCCAACAACCAATATCATCAATAACCAATATATGATTCCGGCTATAATCTCATTTGGAATTTTTGTGCTGATTTGTGCCACAGATTGCCCGGCATCAATCGTCCAACCGATAAAAGTTTGTATGAATGATGCTGCATCATGGAAGAATGATTTGCAATCGGAAAGGAACACATCTGACTGTACTGCCTGAAAAAGAGTGGTTGTCAGCGAATACCATGCAAGAAGGAACAAGGTTGTTTGGAACATTACCGTTTTTGCTTTATATTGTCCTGCAAGTTGCTCTTTTTGTGTTTCGTATCTTGCTTTTGCATTCTGATAGGCTGTCCGGTCACAGGCTTCGCATTTTTTATAGAGTACCGGCTTTTCTACCGGTATCTCTACGATTTTCTGATGTGTCCGGGCATAATCCCGTTGTTGTGTTAAGCATCGTATTTTATCTTGACATTCCTCTATCGTGACGTTTGCGCTTCGCAGCTTCTCTTTCTCGCTCCGCAATGCTCTGTCTGCCAGCTTCAAGTCGTTCTTTAATGCTTGAATATTCCCGGCTCTGTTCTCTTTGTTTAATTTCTCGTTCAAGGTCAGAGATTCGTTGAGCTGCGTCTTCAGTTCCACGATAAGCTGGTCTTTCTGTTCCAACTCTTCTTGTATCTCCTCGGTCAAGAGCAGAAGTTCTTCCAACTGTTCGGCGTTCTTTGATTCTCTGGATTCGTTCATCTATATCACGTCCTTTCTCTATCTGCTGTTCCAGTTCAGCAATTCGGTGTTCTGTTTCAGTAATAAACTGTTTTCGCTGTTCAGCTTCTGTGCCAATATCTGCCATTGCTGATTTTCGTTTTCCAAAAGTTCTATCTTCGTTTTCTGTTCTTCCATCTTGGAAAGCAGTTCCTCGGTATTTGGCAAAATGTTGAGCAGCTCGGATAACTCGCTGTTTAATTTTTGCAATTTCTGATTCTGTTCCTGCATAAGAGAGAGTTGGGTGTCCCGGTTCTGCATTTCCAGAAGCATTTCTGCCATTAAGGTCTGCTGTTCTTCGATTTGCCCAATCATGGACTCCATTAAGGGTATAATTTCCCGGCTTTCTTCTAATGTCATTTAATCGCTCCTTCCATAATGATAATGCACCTGATACTTTCCCAAAGGTGTCCAGTATCTTTTGCAATAACGTGTTTTGTTGTTTTATGATTTGATTTTCCGCTACTTTCCACGAACCTTTTATTTCCTGCCCGGCAAGAAACTTTTGTTCAATCTTTCTTGCGTCAGCACCTTCATGGATGGTAGGAATCTGGAGTTTTCCCTGCTTTTCGTAAGAACGGTGATCGACCTGATTATGCAAAGGCAGATGTTCATTACACACCTTTGCCCACTCGCTCCGCCACAGTTCACAGTTTTTTGGATTGTTCCATCCCGTAGCATCGGTCAGTACCCGTTTCCATTGCAGGCGGTTTCTTGCACCAATCTTCTGGATTCCGTTTTCATCTAATACAGGGATACGGATTCCATGACGGTCAGGGTTTTTCTTATCCTGCCACCAGTTCGGATGGGATTCATCAATCACGATATTTCCGCTTTTATCTCTGACAAAATCCCAATCTTTGACTTCTTTCTTCCCCCAAGAATGATCCGGGTTAAAAGGGCGCATTGTCAGAAGCAGATGGACATGAGGATTGCCATCCCCTTTGTCGTGGATACTCCAATCAGCACACATTCCCTTATCCACAAATGTTTTTTTGATATAGTCGGCTGTATATTGAATCTGTTCCTGTCTGCTCCATTCTTTGGGGAGGGCAAATTCAAATGACCTGCCAAGTTGGGCATCTGCACTTTTTTCAATCTTCAATACCTCATTCCATAACCGTTGTTTCTGAAATGTGATTTTAAATTTTTCTAAAGCAGCTTCTTTATCTTCTGACCTTTTGTATCGGACAGATTTTTGAAAGCGTTTTATATTTTCTTCTGGTACTATCTGCCATTCAGGAGGTGCGTTTTCGCACATCATCAGACTGGTGTAGACCACTTCTTTTTTAGAAGTGTAATAACTGATTCTCCCGGTTTCCTCGTTTTTCATCACATCCCCATTGAGATATGCGGAAGCGGAGATAACAGATTTCCCTTTACTTCGTCCGACTATTTTGATTGTGTAATGAAAAATCGCCATGTCTGGATTCCCCCTTTCTGCACATCCGGCATAGATTTCCGGCAACATTGCTTTCAGTTTTAGAAAAAGCAGTATTGCCGGAACGCCCTCTGCGTAAGAGTGCCCTGCGCATAGCAGCCTGCATGGAATGCGCCCCTCTGGCGAAGAGTGCCTCCTGCGGCATGAGCAGGTCTGGCTGAAAGCCCCGCCGACGGAACGAGCCCGGCAAGCGTGAGCGCAGACCGGTTGCCACTTGTGGCAAACTTATTGGGACGACCTCTGGTTGTCCATAAGTGCGCCCTTCATGAAAAAGCAATGAAGGGAATGAAAAACTCATCCCCTCCGCCATTACACTTCCTCCATATCGGTATTTGTTTCTTTCTGCATTGCCTTTGAGAAAAATTTCCCATTGGCTTCCTGCTTTTTCAGAAAACCAATCAGCTTTGGGATGTCTTCTTCCTCAATAGGCGCACCGAGAACGGATTCCACCGCACCGCCAACCTGACAGAGCCTATGGGTTCGTTTTTTACTTTCTTCGGCTTTCTTTCGTTTCAGAAGTTCTTTCTTCTGTGCTGCATATCGTTTTGCTTTTTCAAGGCTTTCCTGTTCCTTCTTTTCCATTTCAAGCATTCGTTCTTCATAACTTTTTGTTGATTTTGCCATTCTTACATTCTCCTTTCCTTCACAAACATAAGTTCTCGGTTGCGTATCAGAAGAAGCACATGGTATAATCTTCTTGCGTGTAGGTATATCATGGCTTCGGTCTGATAGAACCTTTGGCGGTTTCTTTGGAAGCCGCCTTTTTAATTTGCCGCAGTTCTTGTTACGGCTTTTACATTTCCTCTATCCCTCAAATCACGACCTTCATTCGCTTCCATAAACATTTCCAGAATATCGGTTTTAATCAGGACTTTGCGACCAACCTTTAATACTGGAAGTTTCTTCCATTCTACAAGCTGTCTTAAGGTGTTTCTGCCGATTCCCGTATAGTCAGCAGCTTCTTCGATGGATAATGCAATTTTTCTTTGCGTCATATAATCACCTCCTTATAAATTGCATTATGCAATTCTTGTGATGTAAGTATATCCTTTTCATATCTTTTTGTCAAGCGTTACGAAATATCAAAAACAAACTTTATGTTGCATATTGCAATTTTAGAAAAACAATGCTATAATTCATACATACCGAAAAAGGAGGCAGTCAGCATGAAAGATAAAGAACTACGCAAGCTGATAGGCAGCAGAGTAAAACAGCGCCGTCTGGAATTGAATCTGACACAGCCTTATGTCGCAGAAAAGATGGGTGTTACCGCTTCTACAATCCTGCGTTATGAGAATGGTTCGATTGACAATACGAAAAAAATGGTGCTGGAAGGTCTTTCGGAAGCACTCCATGTATCTGTGGAATGGCTCAAAGGGGAAACAGATGAATATGAAACCGACATTACGGATAAGAGAGAGTTACAGATTCGTGATGCGATGGGAGATATTCTGGAACAGTTACCGCTTGCCCTTACCAAAGAAGAAGATGCTTTTTCAAAAGATTTATTACTGCTGATGTTAAAACAATATGGTCTGTTTTTGGATTCCTTCCAGTTCGCCTGCAAAAACTTCAAGGGGAATGCTGGTCAGACGGATATTGCCAAAACAATAGGGTTTGAATCGAATGAGGAATATAATGAGATTATGTTCTTAAGGGAAATCACTCACACCATCAATGCTTTTAATGAGATGGCAGACGTTGTAAGGCTCTATTCCAAGAAACCAAAAACAGCAGAACAAAGGCTTGCAAATCTTTTATCAGAAGTCTTATACGAAGATTCCGAATCGGTATAGTAAGACAACCGGAGTTATGATATACTTACACGCACGAAGCATTTCATCAGTTCCGATTGTCTAATATCGAAAGGAGACATACGATTATGGCAAAAGGATCTGTAAGAAAAAAAGGAAAGAAATGGTACTACCGCTTCTATGTAGAGGACGCAAGCGGCAATCTTGTTCAGAAAGAATGCGTTGGAACAGAAAGCAAAAGTGAAACTGAAAAGCTGCTCCGTCAGGCAATGGATGATTATGAGAAAAAGAAATTTGTTGCCAAAGCGGAAAATCTCACAGTCGGACAACTTCTGGATGTGTGGGCAGAGGAGGAATTAAAAACAGGTACGCTCAGCAATGGTACGGTGGAGAATTACCTCGGAACAATCCGAAATATCAAGAAACACCCATTGGCAGAACGGAAACTGAAAAATGTAACCTCTGAACATTTGCAATCCTTCTTCGATTTGCTTTCCTTCGGGGGAGTTCATCCCGACGGAAAAGAGAGAAAGGGTTACAGCAAAGATTACATCCATTCTTTTTCCGCAGTCATGCAGCAGTCCTTCCGCTTTGCAGTATTTCCAAAGCAGTATATTACGTTCAATCCCATGCAGTATATTAAACTGCGGTATCAGACGGATGAAGTGGATTTGTTTTCCGATGAGGATATGGACGGAAATGTCCAACCAATTTCACGAGAAGATTATGAAAGATTGCTTGCTTATCTGCAAAAAAAGAACCCAGCCGCAATACTTCCAATCCAGATAGCCTATTATGCCGGGCTTCGTATTGGAGAAGCCTGTGGTTTGGCATGGCAGGACGTAAATCTGGAAGAACAATGCCTTACCATAAGACGCAGCATCCGATATGATGGCTCAAAGCGCAAATATATCATCGGACCAACCAAGCGGAAAAAAGTAAGGGTTGTTGATTTTGGAGATACACTGGTAGAGATTTTCCGTAATGCCCGGAAAGAGCAGTTAAAAAATCGAATGCAGTACGGAGAACTTTATCACACGAACTACTACAAAGAGGTCAAAGAGAAAAACAGAGTGTACTACGAATATTATTGCTTAGACAGAACAGAGGAAGTCCCGGCAGATTATAAAGAAATTTCTTTCGTCTGCTTAAGACCTGATGGCTGTCTGGAACTTCCGACTACTTTGGGAACGGTATGCAGAAAGGTAGCAAAAACATTAGAGGGATTTGAAGGCTTTCATTTCCACCAGTTACGTCACACCTATACAAGCAACCTTTTAGCAAATGGAGCTGCCCCAAAAGATGTGCAGGAATTGTTGGGACACTCAGATGTCAGTACCACAATGAACGTCTATGCTCACTCCACAAGAGATGCGAAACGAAAATCGGTTCGGCTTCTTGATAAAGTGGTAGGCAATGACTAAAAAATTTCCCTTATTTCCCTTGTGATTATCTCATAAGGGCAAAAATAAGGGAAACTACATATCATTTCACTAATGGACAGGCGGGAAAGCCTATAAAATGGGGAAAGTTAGAGAGATAATTATATAAATTTCAGTTTATGAGGATAAAAGATGGAACTTAGAGAATACAAGTCAACTGACTGTGAGCAGATAGCGCAATTGTTCTACAATACGGTATATAGCGTAAATGTAAAGAATTATACAGAAGAACAGTTAAATGCATGGGCAACCGGTAGCGTAGATTTACAAGAATGGAACCACTCTTTTTTAAATCATAAAACAGTGGTTGCAGTGGAGGATGATGAGGTTGTTGGATTTGGAGATATTGATCGATCTGGCTATCTGGCTAGGCTGTATGTCCATATAAATTATCAGGGGATGGGAATTACACTTAAAAACTATGTGATGGAGAAGAAAACTTCTAGCGGCTTTTCTGATAAAAGTTCAGGAGGTAATGAATAAAGGGATTTAATATGATAAAAATTGTGTGGTCAATAAACGATATAAATAAATATCAAACAGGAAATTTGCTGGATGGTGCAGTAAAGATAGAAACACCGCAGAGTATTGGTGAACTGATGAAAAAAGCAGTGCCAATTGCTGTAATTTTATGTGTTATCCTTTTTATTGCTATGCTTTGTAAAACGATAATATGCAAGACCGTTGTAATCTCGCCAATATTTATTCTGGTCGGATTTGCTTTCGGTTTTTTACTGTTGATAATTCATGAGTGGTTACATGGAATTGTTTATCCTAAGGAAGCAGATGTAACAATAGGCAGAATAAAAGGAAAGGCAACATTTGTTGCATTAGCATCATATCCATTGAGGCGAGATCGGTTTATATTGATGTGCCTGTTGCCATTTGTTCTTGGGTTAGTTCCATTTATATTATTTGTAATTAGTCCTGCTGAATTTAGAGTATTAAATGGATTGAATTTTGGCATGGCATGTATGGGGATGATTTCGCCATTCCCAGATGTGTTTAATGTCCTTGTCGTTCTAAGAAATTCTGAAAAAAGCGATTTAATAATGTTCTACAAGAATGATATGTATAAGATTTCTTAAATTTTTGTTTGGAAAAATGCTTAATTATTCAAGTGAAAACATATAGCAATTAATACGGGAAAGAAAAATCGGAATTTGGAGAGGTATTGTTTATGAAGATTGAATATAGAAAAGCAGATATTACGGATTCAGAATTGCTAATAGATATTTATAATTTTGCATTTTATAGTGATTATATTAAATATGGTGAATGTCCGGCGTATGGAAAGACTAAAGAGATGATGGAAAAATCTATAATAGAATATCCAAAATTTATAATTTTATATAATGGTGAACCGGTCGGTTGTGTTTCTTGTAAAAAAGTGGAAATGGGAATATATGAAGTTGGGTGTTTGTGTGTTGTCCCAGAGTTTCAAGGAAAAGGAATTGGAACGCAGGCAATTAGATTTGTAACATCACACTATAGGGATTGGGATAAAATTACCTTAGTTACACCCATAGATAAAAAGGAAAATGTAAAGTTTTATACAGAAAAATGTGGATTTAATATAGTGTCTATGGAAATGGATGGAAATGTTAAAGTAGCACGATTTGTTTTAGAAAAATGAATATGACAGCTATATATTGATTGATGTTTCAAGAGCATCAAAAGAAACCAAAGAACTTATTGCAGAACTAAAAGATTCAAACTATTTTTAAATGATACAGGTTTGTTTGTAACTTTGATGTTTAAGGATAAGGATTTCACAGAAAATGAAATCTATCAGAAGCTGTTAAATTAAGTGTTAATCTGGGATATTTATATGAAAATATTGTAGCTCAGTGTTTGGCAGCTAATGGAAATGAATTATTTTATTATACGATTATGAATCAGAAATCCGAACATAATTATGAAATAGATTTTATTTTGGTGGTTAATTGGTTTCTGAACAACTCCATTATATCACAAACCGTGAGGAGACTTTTGATTTTAGTAACAAAAAAATGCCGTATTTATGCGGCTTGTGGCGTTTCGCAAATGCCTATTACATTGATACAAAAAAGGAGAGCTCTTGATATGATAAAAATGGATTATCTCAGACTTCTGGTGGATGAGGCACAGGGAAAGTATATTGACTGGAGAAACTTTTTATGAAGTACTCCGTCAACGGATTATGTATTTCAAAAGGATGCCTATGGAAACCAGATTAACATGTGTGTCGCAAGGAATGTCCTTAAAGAATCAGCCGTGAAAACAATATGACAGCCAAAGGCATGGTTATGATACAGAACAAGGTAGTAAATACATTTAAAAGACCGGAGTATGTAGCATCTTTGTTATATACCTGAGCCATCTGGGTGATTGTTGAAGCGGATGGTGTGATGGAGGCAAGGAATACTATGAGGAGTAAAGTTCTTCCTTCTGGAATAAGGGCATATACATGACTTACATACATTATAAGCAGTAAAACAGCAGGCCAGATGACGAGCCTGATGGCAGAGAAAATGTATAGTTTTGCGTTTTTCAGGCTGTCGCGGATCGGCGAATCAGCCATCAGCATGCCAGTTACTATCATGCTGAGAGGTGCAAGCATATTTCCTATGTCTTTTACCGGTGTGAGTATGACAGATGGCAGTTTTATCTGGCAGAAAAAGAGTAGGAGTCCGGCTATTATGGCTATTACATTTATATTGGTTATTATCTTTTTCCATTCCATATGTGGCTTTTCGGCGAGCATGGTGCTGCAGTGTGTCCAGAGAAATATCAGCTGTACAGACATAAATGCACATGAATACAGTACATAGTCGGTACCCAGCATAGCATTTACAAGTGGGATTATCATATTTCCCGAGTTGGAATACATGACAGTGGCACATTCAACTGTATTCCAGTGCCAGAGTTTCCTTCCGATATTTATAAAAATCAATAGAAGAATATGTATAATGGTTGCAAGAACAGCGGAAAATAATAGTCCCTGCAGTTTTTCTTTTGTAAAGCCAATTTCAAATGAATTTATTATGGCGCAGGGCATCACCAGATATACTACAATGATAGACAGGATCCTGCTGTCAGAAGCATTTAATATATGTTTGTTGACAAGAATAAAACCAAGCAGGATCATAATAAAAAAGTTAACAAGTTTTCCGAGCAAAATTATACTTATCTGCATATTGATTACCTCTTTTCGCTCCTGTATTATAATCCCATTTTACAAAAAAAGGAATATCCCACAATGGGTGGCTTGTCAAAAATAAAAGAATGCGATAGAATATGTGCAATTTACAGGAATTTGTTTAGTTGGATTTAGAACAAGGAGAGATGACAAGTTATGCATTCACAGAAAATCCATAACAAAAAACTCATATTGCCGGTTCTCATTTTCCTGGCAGGTTGTCTGGCCTTGGCAGCAGTTTTATATCATTCATACAGAACGAATTTAAAACAGGTTCGGGCTGTCACAGAACTTAATGCCATAACCTATGCAGAACGGTTGCAGAATGATATGAACCGTGGAGTTGCGATTACAGATACACTTGAGGAAATAGTACTCAGTGAAAATGGAAAAATTGATAATTTTCAAAAAGTTGCAGGGAATCTGATGACAGATTTTGTTCAGAGCATACAGGTTGCACCTGACGGTGTTGTTACAGATATATATCCGGAGGCGGGAAATGAAGCAGGAAAGATAGATTTGATCCATGACGAAAGCCGTGGAGAGATATGCCGTTACGGGAGAGATAAAAATATAGTTACTATGCAGGGACCGTTTGACTTAAAACAAGGAGGCCGGGGCATTGCAATCAGAAATCCCGTATATCTGGAGTGCCCGGATGGAACCTCTGCGTTCTGGGGATTCACTATTGTAATTATCCGTATTCCGGAGGTATTTGAGAAATCGGTTCAGGCACTTACCCAATTTGGTTATGATTACTGTCTGACAAAGACAGTTTCTCCTTTGTCGGATGATACAGAGGTGGTATCGTCATCAGGTAATATTTTGAAGGAGCCGATTACATTTGAGTTTGAATTTTGTGGCAGCACATTTGGCTTAGAGGTAATGCCAACTGATGGTTGGAACCACGGATGGAATATACTCCCGCAGCTCGTTTTTGGAATTAGTATTATTTTGCTTTTAACGGGATTAACGGTGATCGTTCTTGTGGTTGAGAGACATCGTGAAATATTAAAAAAAATGGCGATAACAGATCCGTTAACCGGTCTTTTGAACCGCAAAGGTTTTGATGAGCAGCTTAAAAAGATGATACAGGACGATCATTGTATTCATTGTGTGGGCGCACAGATGGATATTGATGATTTTAAATTTATAAATGACATGTATGGACACGTTGTTGGTGATGCCGCACTGAAAAGTCTTGCACAGGACATGAAAGATAGTTTTGGTGTAAATGCCATTCTATGCAGAAATGGCGGCGATGAGTTTTCTGTTATCTTGATCGGAACAACAGAGGAAGAGGCAAAGAGCAAAATAGAGAGTTTTACCCTTAAGCCAAGGCATATAACATATAATGGTGAAGAGCATCCTTTTTATATTTCTCTTGGATACGCAGAATATCCGAAGGACTGTGACGATGCTTCGGAGCTTATCAGATGCGCAGATATGGCACTTTATGCGGTAAAACTACATGGGAAGCATAGTTGCAGTCCTTATCGCAGTGATTATAAGATACAGCACAGAAGTCAGCTTGGGTTTGCACTTCAGGATGTGTCAAAAAATCTTCCGGGAGCTTTCCTGATATATATAGCTGACCCGGAGGATGATCGTATTTTATTTGCAAATCGTGAATTGATAGAATTTGCAGGTTGCAGGGATTTTGATGATTTTCTGGATTATACCGGGCAGCGGTTCAAGAATCTTATTCACCCGGATGAACGGGATTCTGTGGAGGCCAGTATCTGGGAACAGATTGATGCAAAGACCAGTGGAAATAATGATTATGTAAGATTCCATTTTGCAAAAAAAGATGGATCCTACCGCCCTGTTCTTGATCATGGAAGAATTGTAGAAAACCGTTACTATGGAAATGTGTTCTATGTTCTTATCATGGACTGTGCTTTGGTTGAATCTTTTTATGATGGCTTTTCCGGATAGAGTAAGTCATCAGCAGAAACAGTTATTGGAGAACCGATTTTCTCATGAAGATACAGGTATATCCTATGTGATATATGAGATATAGAAAACAATACAATATAAAAATAATCATCAGGCAGTCTTATAACGGGACTGCCTGTTTTTTCGTGAATTTTACAAAAGAAATATATGCCCCTTGCAATCTTTACGGAAGTGTGATAGCAGGCACATGCAGGTATACCTATAATAAATACAGAAATGAAGTGAGACCACCTCAAGGAGCAGGCAGGTTCGCCTCATATGTATAAGGAGCAGCCTTTCTTCTGGCGGCAGGTTTATTTGACTGGAATCGGATCAACAGCTATACAATGTACAACAACGACAGCAGGACATTCGTAAGAGGGCGGGTAGTATCTGTCGACAATGAGCGGCTGGAGACAGATCCATATGATCATTCCAGATATCTTGGGGAACAGGAGCTTACAGTTCTGATTCTGGAAGGAGATCAGAAAGGCGACAAAGTATCGATTGATAATTATTTGTCGCAGACACATAACATCTATGTAAACGCTAATCAGAAAATAATCGTATGTGCAGATATGCCGGAGGGAGTAGCTCCCTACTACACAGTATTCAATTATGACAGGTGCCTGCCACTTGGCATCCTTGTGGTGGTATTTGCCGCGGTAATGTTGTTTGTGGGAAAAGGAAAAGGCTTACGGGCATTAGCCGGTGTCGTTTTTACACTTCTTCTGGTAGTACTGTTTATGGTTCAGGCGATCTACCACGGATTTCCTCCTGTAATTGTCTCAATCCTGACCATATTAACAGGAACAGCAGTCAGCCTGTTGTTGTTAAATGGCTGCAGCAGACGGACGGCTGTATCCGCACTTGCTACTGTACTTGGAGTTGCAGTAACAGGAATTATTTTTTACATAAGTTCAAAAACCTTACATCTTACAGGATTTAACAGTGACAATGCGGAAGAACTGCTGGTCATTCAGGGAGCGACAGGACTTTCGGTTCGATCACTTCTGATCGCAGGCGTTCTGGTATCTTCCCTTGGAGCTGGCTGTGTGTTCGCAAAGAGCAGAAAGAATAAACAGTAAGTGTCAGTCATACAGAAAAATATAAGAATCCCGTTTGGTGTATGCTAGGTGGGATTCTTGTGGTATAATAAACATAAAATTACTTGCTTGCATATTTTGAGAGGGAGGTATGTATGATGTGTTATACAATTGAAGAAATCAAAGATAAAACAATACCAATTGCAAAAAAACATGGCATATCTCGTATGTGTTTGTTTGGTTCTTATGCAAGAGGAGAAGCAAATGATGACAGTGATGTAGATCTTTATGTGGATAAAGGAAAGATGACGAGTTTAATAAAGTACATGGCGTTCGTGTATGATTTAGAAGATGAATTACAGTGTCATGTTGATGTCGTTACGACGGGTATAAAAGACAAGATATTTTTAGACAATATTCAAAATGAGGGGGTGGTTCTTTATGAAGAATAATGATGTAGAGATTCTTAAGAAAATAATTGGATATTGCGATGATATAGAACTGCTGAAAGAAAAATATAATTGTAGTTTTGAAAGTTATGAAAATGATATTTCATTTCAATATTCGTGTAATATGTGTATTATTCAAATAGGTGAACTTGTAGGAAGATTATCGGATGAGTTTATTGAAAAGTATAATGAAATACCATGGCATGCAATTAAAGGTATGAGAAATTTACATGCACATGATTATGAAAATGTAGATTTAGAGATTGTGTGGAATACATTAGTTGAAGATATACCATATTTAAAAGAACAGATTAATAAAATCATTTAATATTGTAAGAATGAATCAAATAAAATATGAAAAAAGACTGTTGTTTGAATAATTCAAACAGCAGTTTTTTGTTGTTATAAATTAGTCGCAAAAATGACGCAAATATCGCTTTCGTTATATTGATATAAATAAAAAAATATTATTATATTTATAAAAAAAATTAGTAGTAGTAGTAGTAGGGGCTGTGAATAAGTTGAAAACCGGTCTTAAGTCCTTTAAATAAAGGATTTGTGACTGGGATAACAATATGGAAAACCGTAATAAACGATGTTGAAAATATTGAAGTTATCCACATTTAAAGCCCTAAACTTATTAAAACAAAATAAAAATTAAAAGATATCCACATATAATACCCGCTTGTCCACAGAAAAATGTGTAAAAGTCGTATTAATTGTTTCCTATTATAATAAATTATAGAATTATGAAGGATTAATCTTTTTCTTTATGATTTCAAGTGTATTAGCAAAAGAAGCATCTTTGGCAAGTGTCTCCGCCACCTTATCACATCCGTGGGAAACAGTAGTATGATCCCTGTCACCAAGATAAGATCCTATTTTAGTAAGTGGAATATCAGTAAGGCTGCGGCAAAGATACATTGCTATCTGACGTGGCCATGCTATTTTCTGATCTCTCTTCTTGGAAATAAGGTCTTCAACAGAAATCTGGTAATGTTCTGCAACTGTCTGGATTATTAATTCAGGCGTAACTTCCCTGTGAGCATTAGGAGATATAAAATCCCTTAAAACCTCTTCTGCAAGGGAAACATTGATTGGCTTTTTACTGAATTTGGAAAAAGCAACAAGCTTGGTAAGAGAACCTTCAAGTTCTCTTATGTTGGACTTGATGTTGGTAGCAATGTATTCAAGAACATCCATATCAATATTATAACCCTCTATTTCACCTTTTTTATGTAAGATTGCCATCCTGGTCTCATAATTAGGAGGAGAGATGTCAACGAGAAGACCGTTTGTAAAACGTGATTTAAGTCTGTCTTCAAGAGTCTCAAAATCCTTGGGAGGGCGGTCGGAAGATATGATAATCTGTTTCTTGGCTTCCCTTAATGTATTAAATGTATGGAAAAATTCGTCCTGCGTACTTTCCTTACCGACAATAAACTGGATATCATCGATTAAGAGAACATCTACATTACGATATTTTTCCTTAAAATCATCAATCTTTTCAAAATTATTCTTATCATTATATCTAAATATTCTCGTATATTCATCAACAAATTTGTCACTACTAATGTATAAAACCTTTTTATCCGTATTTTGAATCAAATAATTTCCTATCGCATGCCTGCATAAGATGGGTCTTTCCAAGACCTACTCCTCCATATATAAAAAGAGGATTATAAATCTCTCCCGGAGATTCCGATACAGCAAGGGATGCAGCATGGGCAATGTTATTATTCTCACCGACAACAAAAGTATCGAAAGTATATTTAGGATTAATTCCGGTATCCTGATAATCAACAGAAGTATTCAAAGAAGGCTTAGGTGCAGATGCCTGCTTTGGAATATTATCAATGTCATCAGCCGATATGAACTTAATATCAACTTCATGATCCATAACCTCAGATATGGTAACCTTAAGAGGTGTGGTATACCGCTTTTCAATAATTTTAAGGCCTGTCTGTTTCTCAGGAACGATAATGGTTACAATATCATTATCATATGAATAGACC
>ENA-OPNI01000217-OPNI01000217.1-human-gut-metagenome-genome-assembly--contig:-NODE-217-length-20535-cov-2.688281_pt1 | contig 20535 bp, 18 predicted proteins | sample MGYA00241538_ERZ501773 | MGnify/ENA primary metagenome ERZ501773 (study PRJEB25962, sample SAMEA2042556) | human gut metagenome | biome: human gut; feature: human-associated habitat; material: faeces...
TTGATAACTCTTTCGTCAAGTTCAAATCCGCTTTGTTCAAGTCTTTTTGCGGAACGGGGATGGCAAGAATAGAGTATCGGCATATCGTACTTTTGAGCCATTTTATTTATTGCATTGAACAGTGAAAGGAAATTCTTTTCGGTGTCGATATTTTCCTCTCTGTGAGCAGACAAGAGAATATATTTGCCCTTTTCAAGTCCAAGCCTTTCGTGAATATCGGAGGCTTTTATTTTTTCAAGATTTTCACTCAAAACCTCTGCCATAGGCGAACCTGTAACATAAGTTCTCTCCTTTGGAAGTCCGCAATCGGCAAGATACCTTCTTGCGTGTTCGGAATATGCCATATTAACATCTGAAATTATATCGACAATTCTTCTGTTGGTTTCCTCCGGCAAGCACTCGTCTTTACAACGGTTTCCTGCTTCCATATGGAAAATCGGAATATGCAATCTCTTTGCGCCGATAACGGAAAGGCAAGAGTTTGTATCGCCCAAAACAAGCACAGCATCGGGCTTTATCTGTGCCATAAGTTCATAAGACGAAGCTATTATATTACCCATAGTTTCGCCGAGATTTTGACCTACGGCATTGAGATAAACATCGGGATCGGCAAGACCTAAATCCTTAAAAAACACGCCGTTAAGATTGTAGTCATAATTCTGTCCCGTATGAGCCAAAAGGCAATCAAAATATTTACGGCATTTATTGATAACCGCCGCAAGTCTTATTATTTCGGGGCGTGTGCCGACAATTATCAGCAATTTCAATTTTCCGTTATTCTTAAAGCTTATGTCGGAAAAATCCGTTTTAATTCCCATTTGTTATACCACCTTTAATATGCCGTTGTTTTGTATTCATCATACCTCTTCAAAAAATGTATCGGGTTTATCGGGATTGAAACACTCGTTACACCACATAACAGTAACCATATCGGTATCACCGAGATTTTCTATGTTATGAGTATAGCCTGTCGGAATATCGACAACTTCAAGTTTATCGCCCGAAACAAAGTATTCGTAAACCTTTTCTTCGCCGATTTTACGGAAACGGATAACACCTTTTCCGCTGACAACAAGGAACTTTTCATTCTTTGTATGGTGCCAATGCTGTCCTTTTGTAATACCCGGCTTTGAAATATTAACAGATACCTGACCTCTGTCGGCAGTTCTTAAAATCTCGGTAAACGAGCCTCTGTTATCTATATTCATTTTAAGCGGATAGGAAAACTTATCTGTGGGAAGATAAGAAAGATATGTAGAATAAAGTTTCTTTGAAAAACTGCCCTCTGTCATATCGGGAACGCTCTTATCCTCTCTCGACTGCTTGAATGAATAAATCAAATCGACGATTTCACCGAGAGTTGTGTTATGTTCTACGGGAACTTTGCAATAATCTCCGTCTTTTGTTCCCGATCCGCAAAGTGCGTTTATGAGTTCGTTTACAACATCATCAATATACACGAGAGTCATTTTATGGCTTCTGTCGTTGACTTGAATGGGCAAATCGTTTGCGATATTGTTGCAAAATGTAGCAACTGCGCTGTTGTAATTAGGTCTGCACCATTTTCCGAAAACATTAGGGAAACGATAAACAAGCACCTTTGCGCCTGTTTCCTTTGAATAATCAAAGAATAAATCCTCGCCTGCTTTTTTGCTCTTTCCGTAAGGATTATCAAGCGCCGCTTGAGTCGAAGAAGAGAGCATTACAGGACAAGTGTTATTGTTTTTCTTCAATTCGTCAAGCAAGTCCGAAGCAAAGCCGAAATTCCCCGACATAAACTCGCTTTCGGTTTCGGGGCGGTTTACTCCTGCAAGGTTAAAGACAAAATCGCAGTCCTTACAGAACTCGGAAAGCATTGATTTATCCGTGTCTATATCGTATTCGTAAATTTCAATATCTTGGGTTAAAGGATAGGTTTTGTCCTTGCCGTATTTTATGTTTTCAAGCTCTGCGACAAGGTTTTTCCCGACAAATCCCTTTGCACCCGTAACAAGAATTTTCATTTATTTCTCCATCTTTTCAAGCTCTTCACGAATGTATGCAAGTGAAAGCAATTTTTCCTTTACCTGCTCGACATTGAGAAGTTCTGTATTATTTGAATTGAACTCTGTCAACGGATTACGGTCTTTATCGCCGTCATTGAAATATTTATCGTAGTTAAGTGAACGCTTATCGCAAGGCACACGGTAGAAATTGCCCATATCGGTAGCGTGAGCGCACTCCTCGTTAGTAAGGAGGGTTTCGTACATCTTTTCGCCGTGACGAATACCGATAACCTTAATTTCGGTTTCGGGGCAGAAAAGCTCTTTTACAGCCTCGGCAAGAACACCGATTGTGCAAGCAGGTGCTTTCTGAACAAGGATATCGCCCGAAACACCGTTTTCAAATGCGAACAAAACAAGGTCAACAGCCTCATCAAGCGACATAATAAATCTTGTCATTTCGGGTTCTGTAATCGTAATCGGTTTGCCATCTTTTATCTGCTCAATCCAAAGCGGAATTACCGAACCTCTTGAACACATAACATTACCGTAACGGGTACAGCAAATTTTAGTCTTTTCGGGACTTACGGTTCTCGACTTTGCAACGATTACCTTTTCCATCATAGCCTTTGAAGTACCCATTGCATTTACAGGGTATGCTGCTTTATCGGTTGAAAGGCAAATTACGCTTTTAACACCCTCGTCAATAGCAGCAGTAAGCACATTATCTGTTCCGAGAACATTGGTTTTTACCGCTTCGATGGGGAAAAATTCGCAAGACGGAACCTGCTTTAACGCTGCTGCGTGGAAGATATAATCAACGCCGTGCATAGCGTTTTTAACAGACGCCAAATCTCTTACATCACCGATAAAGAACTTGATTTTATCGCTGACCTCAGGCATCTTTGCTTGGAACTCGTGGCGCATATCGTCCTGCTTTTTCTCATCTCTTGAAAAAATACGAATTTCGCCTATATCTGTCTGCAAAAATCTGTTGAGTACAGCATTACCGAACGAACCTGTACCGCCCGTAATCATAAGTGTTTTTCTGGAAAACATAATTTCACACTCTCTTTTTTAATAATTTATTTTAACAATAAAAATTACTGTTTGAAACAACTTTTTATTTACAAAATTATACCATACAAGTCAATTATAAAACACTCTATCTCAATTTACCTTGTTTTAATTTTTGAACAACTGACATAAAGAGCGATTTTTCATAATCGTTAAATCCGCACAAAATCATTATCAACAAATATGTTCCAACCAACACAATGCCATTGATGATGAAATTTAGATACACATTTGAAACAGGGTTATATCTGACTGCAAGCCATCCGATTACACAGGATAAAATCAACTGTGGCATCAACTTCAAATATGTTTCCTTGAAAAATTTTTTCATATTCAATTTCATATTCTTCTCATAGATTAAAATCATCAAAACATTTCTGACAGAATATGCAATGAATATAGCCAAACTTGCACCGATTGCGCCGTAATATTTAGAAAGCGGTATGGAAAACGCTATATTTATAATTCCCATTCCGACAAAAACAAAAGCTTGGAGTTTAACCTTGTTTTCGACAATAAGTGTAGTGTTTGCAATTTGCAACGGCAGATAAAACAAGCTCGGCAAAATAAGCAACACCGCACAAATATAGCTTTCGGTAAAATCAGCTTTGTGCCAAATATCAACAATGAACGATTTTCCCAATGCGATAAACCCGACTGTGATTATTCCGACAATCATTATCTGCAATCTTCCGATTTTAATCATCAAGGGAGTAAGTTCCTCGTCCTTTTTACCTGATACTACAATCCTTGAAATTCTTGGCATAAACATACCGTTTATAGCAGAAGAAAATGTGTAAACATAACCTTCAATAGTAGAGGCTAAGCCGAAAACCGCTGTGCCTATTGAGCCCGTAGCCGAAAATGCTGCGATTATAGTAGGTGTAATGTTAAATATCAACCTTTGTGCAAGAGAGGAAACTGTTGTCCAAATCGAAAATCCGAATATGTCATTGAGTACACTCTTATCAAAGTATTTCAAATTTGCACGTAACGGTGTACTGCGTCTTATTACAACAAATTTAATTGCAATCGTGAATAAGCCGCCCAAAGCATTAGCTATAACAAGAGCCTCAACCCCTGCGCCGCAGAGTAATGCGATAACAACCATTATTATTATAGAAACCTTATAAAAAAGGTCACATATTTTTAACTGAACAAACTTTTCATAAGCGTTTAACACACCGTTCAAAGTAATAAACGGAAAGGAAATCACGTTATAAACCGCAACGATTATATAAAGGCTTTTCAACACCGTTATTTCATCGGCAGTCAAATTAACATAAATTTTATCAATAAAGAAATATGCTATGACAAGCGCAACTGTGATAGCGACATCTACTACCAAGTACATTTTGTAGACAATGCCCATAAAATCATTGGCTTTTTTCTGTTCGCCCTTTGCGTTATAAATAGATAAAAACCTTGATACAGCCGCACTCATTCCGAAATCGATGATAAACAGCGTTATCAATGATGTGGCGATTGTATAAAGTCCGTAATTTCCCTGTCCGATTTTTGTTATCATCCATGGGGTATAAATTAAACCCGCTGCGATATTAAACGCAATCGCAAAATATGAAATTAACGCACCAAATTTAATTTGCCTTGAACTGTTCATTAAATAACTCCGGTTTCATAACCTGTTTTTCTAAAATCAGGTTTATTTTTTTATTTTGTTCAAACGTTTCTTAAGTCCTCTGCTCAAACTGCCAAAATCACCATGAACAACTCTCAAAAATATAGACTCTACTCGGTTAAAGAAAGCAATCATTTTGGGTGGATTCATAAAATTGTTAACCAATGAATCGTATTCCCAATCATCAACTATGTATTTAGGATGCTTTAACGGAAAATCTAATTTATAAAGTTTTAATCTGTATAATGCACGCTGTCTGTGCGGAACGAGCTTAATGCTTTTAACGCTGTTTGCAGACTCTTCCGATAAACCTATATTTGTCATAAGATTTACTCTCGGAACAATAATAAGCGGATAATTGAGTATTTGCGCTATTCCAAACTGAGTTGACCAAGATGTAAGTTTTCCGCCGTTTTCCATTATCGCACGCTTTTGACAGGCTTTTGAATACGCACTGCCAAAAATGGCATCGTTTTTTTCCAAGCCCTTTAAAAGGTAAACTGCTTCCTCATCATTAAGGAAATCCATATCAAAATCCACTTTATCCCAAGTACGTTTCCAAGTTGCCCAACCGGCTATTGAACCTACACGTGCAAAAAAATAGTCACTTTTCACCGAATTATATGTATTCAAGTGATTCATGCCGGTAATCATTCCGATTTTATCGCTGTCGATATATCTTTCCAACATTTCTTTGCAAAACGGGAAAAAACTTTCCGAAGCCACACAATCGTCTTCAATAATAATCAGCCTGTCAACTTGTTCGAAGCACTTACTTATTCCCGTGAAAATCCGTCTTCCACAGCCCAAATTCACATCCGAAAAATCCTTAACAACATCACATTCCCAATCAATATCATTAACTACTTCACGGCATTTTTTAATATTTATAATATCGTTTTCATTATCGACCCTTGGTCCGTCCTGAATCAAAAACAATTTGGAAGGACGAGCGTTTTTAACGGTCTCGAAAACTTTTTTAAGTTGTTCCGGTCTGTTGAAAAAAATCATTGCAACCGGTACATCTGTTTTTACTGGTTTTAATTCACTCATCTTCAAAACTCCCTATTTAACACTTTAGCAAAAGTTAAATCTGTATAAAAGTTCTAACTTTTCCAAAATGCTCATCACATTTCAAACACTAAAATATTTTGTAAACCAATCTACTCTCGATACTTAATTGTTTTTTAAGTGCATGATACCCTAATTTAACATTTCTTTAATAACGGTAACATCTCCGACAATCGAAAAATCATTATGATTACAGCCAATCATCGCCTTAAAAAGCCTTTTTCGATAGCTTCTCTTAATTACATTATTCTAATCCTTTAAGCATTGTTTTCAAATCGCAAATAAAAGCTTTATCAAGTACCCCGATGGTTTTCCTGCTGTCATACTCCTCTGAAAAATCAATGGACTTTATAGCTTTTGCTATATTTTCAGGTGTTTGTTCGTCATAATAATATACGCACTTTCCGATACCGGACTCTTCGACGACGGGTATTCTTACACTTACAACTCTAAGTCCGTTTGCCATATAGGAAAGAATTTTAGACGGAAATGAAGTGTCATTAAATTTAGCATTTGGGTTTTGGGTACTCAATCCTATATCACAGCTTTGAATAAATTTAATATACTCTTCTCCGGATAACAGTCCGTCATAAGTTATATCGGCTTTGGATTTTTTTGAAATATTATCTATGGTATTAAGCATTTCAGCTTTTTCTTTTTCATTGCCAAAACCTAAAATATGAACATGATAATTCTCATCAAGAAACAAAGCAGACTCTGCCGACGCTATCGCTCCGCCTTTTCTCGGATCAAACGTTCCTGCATAAACGCAATGAATTTTACCGTCGGAAAAGAGCTTCGGCATTTCTTTTTCAATATGATATGTACCGTAAATAATAACTTCGGGCTTTTTTTCCGTAGTTACCTTTTCGGATAAAAGTTCTGTCGGGAAAATAAAGCCGTCGGCAATTTTGAAAAAATCGTATTCTTTTTGCGATGTTTTTTCATCGCCGATAACATCGCCGTAAATCTCTTCCGCTTCGATAATCAACTTAAACCCTTTTAGTTTTTTAAGCCTTTTCACGAGAGACATATAACCGAGTGAATGGTAAGCCATAACTATGCTGTCTTTGTTTGTATTCTTAATCATATACAAAAACAGCTTTGTTTTTAAGATTACTCTGTCTATAACCGAAACTATTCTGTTTAATCTCGGTAAAGATGAAAAAAGCTTAAGTGTAGTTTTATCTGTAAGTTTAACTTTTTTTGATTTGCAAAACTTCTTTTCTACCGCTCCCGACGCAGAAACAATTTCCGTGCTGTAACCCGCTTTCTCAACAGCCTCACAAATATAATTCATTTTATTAACGGCAGCCAAAACAAAATTTGTTCCCGAATCGGGCAAATTATAGTAACCTAAATAAAAAATCTTCTTCATATTTTTCAACCTTCACATAACAAAGCTTTAATTCCCATTACTTTTTTCTGTCGATAAATCCGAATAAAGTTTTAAGTATTCGCCCATATTTTTGTTGCTGTCGAAGTTTTCTTTTGCAAACTTAATGCAAGCATCAGAATACGATTTCTTACCGTTGTTAAGCACCGTTTCAATCGACGAATAAACAGTATCCGCCGACAAATCGCTCACAACGCAACCGCAAGATGTATTTACAAGTTCGGGATTTGCGGTATAGCTGTTCGTTACAACAGGTGTTCCGCAAGCAAGAGCCTCGGCAACGACCTTTCCAAAAGTTTCTTCTTTGGAAAGCTGTAAGAACACATCTGCTGCATTGTAATATTTAACAAGTTCATTTATATCTTCTGTAGTCGGTACCGATATAATATTTTGAGGCAAATCAATATCGGGCTTATTACCGACAAGCATAATTATTTCATCATCTTTCAAGAGATTTGAAATTCCTAAAAATGCATCAAGACCTTTTTTATTATTCCAAACATTTGAAACGCCTAACAGTATCTTCTTGTCGGTTAAATTATATTTTTCTCTTATATCATCTGCATTTATTGGCTTGAAAACGTCTAAATCTATCCAATTATAAATCAGCTTAACAATATCTGCGTAACGTGCTATCGGTGATTTTTCAATTTGGCTCGTTGTCCATTTTGAAACACCTATCAAAGCAAGTTTATCAATTTTAGAAAACATTTGAATTTTGTCTTTGAGCAATTCTTCTGTTTTGTCGAAGAACCATGTTCTGTTACCGTCCTGCAAATTAGGACAGTTTCCGCACCGCTCCTGCCATTTACTGCAATCGGAAGATATGAAATGCATGCATTTTCCCGTTATAAACCAAAAGTCGTGAAAGGTTATAACAACAGAAATCTTTTTATCTGCAAGATATTTCATAAGCATTGGCAAGTTTATATAATTCCCGTGAAGATTTCTCAAATGAACCACATCAGGGTTAATTTTATCTATAAACTTGATTAAATCTCTTGTCGCTAAATGCGAAAAATAGCCTTGCTTACCTGAAATTCTTGACAAGAGGCCATGAAGTTTAACATCAAGTGCAGAACCGATATGATATAAATTCTTATCGTCCGGTTTGTTTGTTTTTGAATAAGCAACATAGGACTCAATCCCATTATTTAAAAGAGCATTATGCAATTCTGCTGTAGTTCTTCCTGTACTACCCAAATTATAAACAGCATTTATTTGTATAACCTTCATAATATTCCCCGTTTCCCAAACGCTTTGCTTATATTCCTAATACTCTTTAATAATAATGTGTTTGCCAGAAAAATTCATAAAACGGATTAAGAAGTATAAGCTTAGCGATTAAAACTCCGACACCGGAAATATATACGATAGGTTGCACACGCTTATTAAATGCTTTTACCAATTCAGGAACAAGCAACATCAAAAACAGAGCGTAATACTGCTGTACTCTCATAAAGGCTTGGTTTCGAATTGTCAAAAGAGTAAATGCGGTTGCAAACAAAGCAGCGTTATAAATAGCTCTGAATTTATCTTCACTAACATTATTTTTGATATATTTAATAAAAATGAATGATGCCAACATTATTAAACAGATAATAAGTACATAAGATGAGGTATCTTCCAAGCTTTCTTCTTCAACATCATAACCGATAAGCTCGGCAAAAGGTCCGTATAACGCTTTACCTAAAGCAAGAAAAGCTGATGTTATTACCGTAAAAATTCCTACATAACGCCATGTAATTTTCTTATGTGCAAAGAACAAAAACGGTAAGAAGCAAAGACATGATTTATGTATAAAAAATGATAAGAATGTTATAATCAAAAACGGTATGATTTTTTTCTTTTTTATAAATTCATAACCTATAAAAACAACGAATGCCGTTGCAATAGTCTGCCTTATTCCGGTAATGGCATAGAACAAATAGAACAATGTGGAAAAAATTACAAAGCTCAAACAAGGCATCGAAGAGTTTTTGTAAATCCATATTGCCATCGGAATCATAAATACAAGCGCTATGAATATAAGATAAACTTGATAATTTGTAGAAAAGACTTGAAACAGCTTTACAAAAAGTGAATATCCGGGGTCTTTTATATCACCACCATGTATATAAAATAAAATATCACTGAAAATTTTATTCCAAGAAGTATTTTGTACCAAATAAAATAATCTGCGATAGTTCATTGTATCCGCGCCGACATATCCGCTACGAAGTCCGGAAACCAGCACCCATTGTATACACGCTATCGCACAAAATGCTTTTTTCTTTTGATCACTCGGTTTATATGCAAGCAAAAGAAACGCCCACATAAACATCAAAAGAATATTAAGCAAATATATGAGCATCTATTCCTCTCCTTTATAAAGATTTCTCTAAACTTTCCGCAAGTTTTTTTTGAATATCTGTTATTTCAAAAGATTTCTTGCCATAACACCATGCCTTTTCACTATAAATATCAATTAAGTTTTGATTATTTATAAGCAAATTTAATTTTTCATATATTTCATCATTACTTTTTGCAACAATAGCCGCATCATTTTTTATAAGGCAATCTATCGACGCAACATTTTCCGGTCCAACAGCAAAAATGCATTTAGCACTATGAAAACAATCAACAAGTTTTGTTGAAAACGAGTGATGAATAAGGAGATAGTATTGCGGGTCAAAGCTCTCCGCATGCACCAGAATGTCCGCATCCTTTTGCAGTTTTTCAATCTCCGCAGCGGGCGCAGCGCCCATGAACACGGCGCTTTTGCCATCAGCAATGGCATCCCTTTGCACGTCGGACAGCAGTGTTGCGGAATAGATATGCAGCACGGCACGCATGCCGTTCTTATTGATATGCTGTAGCGCTTCTTTGACGGCGGCAAGCGTTTCCCACCTGCCGAGTGCCAGATTGCCCGCATAAAGCAGCCTAAGCGGCTCATGGTGCGGCGTCGGCATCGGCCTTTCGGAAAAGTCCGCGCCTTTCGTCATAATCTCGCAGGAACGCCCGAAAATGCGCTCATAGTCTGCCTTTTGTGTCTCGGAAATGACAAACAGTGTATCTGCCCTTTTTGCTATTTTGCGCATGTACCGCCGATGTACCGTCTGCGACAGGTGCGTCAGCGGAGCAGACCAACCGACGGTATAGCTGTAGTTATCGTCCCACGCAAACAGCATCAACGGTGCGCCGCTGTGCTTTTGGGCAAAGGCGGTCATTGCACCGAGCGAGAGGTTTTCATTCAAAATGGAAACGATGAGGTCGGGCTGTACTTCCTCGATGAATGCACGCAGGTTGCGGTTTTTCCACGGTACGATCTTCCAGATAATGTCACGAGCGATATATTTGAGCCAGGAGGAATTGCGCTTGGCAATCTCCTCCAGATGCATGGCATGTTCGTTGAGTACATAGTCACTCGACGTGACGCGCTCGCCGATGCGGTCGCGGCGAAAAATGTAGCGCGGCAGCTCCACCTCCGCAATGCGAAAGGCGGCTTTTATCTTTTTATCGGGCGCACCGCTGCGGGTGAAAAGGCTGTAAAGCTCTGTATCCGCAATCTCACCGAACAGATTGAGTAAGGTGTTGCCGCTGCTGACATCGTAGGCAATGGCGCCGCTGGTAACAAATAACACTTTCATCTTCTTCATCACAAATTCTCCTTGTAGCACTCAATAGCGACCTTCTTTTCCCATTCCGCATCGCAATGCTTTGTAAGAACATTTGGAGAAAAAAGGTTGCCCTCTCTACCCTAAGTCTTGGGCAAATTCGGCTCGCCGCCGTAAATTGATGAGGAGGAAGCATAGACGAAATTTTCAACTCTATTCTGCCTTGCCACCTCAAGCGTATTCAGTGTGTCTTCAATATAGAGAGACAATTGACACAAGCGAATAGGCATTTTTCTGTTGATTACAGTTCATATATTTCTTTGAGTTCCTCTTTCACCTTTGATTTGGAATATCTTTTGGAAAACAAATACGCATTGTCAGCAAATGTCATATACTTATCGTTGTTCTCCAAAAGCTCGCAGATATGCTGCGCCATTTTTCCGCTGTCACCCACATCAACCATAAAACCGTTTTTCCCGTTGTCTATCAACTCTCTGTGTCCTCTGTTATTGGAAATAACGACCGGTTTTTTGCACATCATCGCTTCTATAACATTGATTCCGAGTCCTTCTCTTATACTGCATGCGACAAGCAAATCCGAAATCTGATGATACTCGCTTATATTTGTTCTATAGCCAAGCAATACAACATGATTCTCAAGATGTAATGACTTGATGAGATTATCCAAGTTGTCCTTTTCAGGTCCGTTTCCTGCAATAAGCAATTTAGCATCAGGGTGTCCGGCAAGCACAGCCGGCATTGCTGCAATCGCTGTCTTTTGGTTCTTGTTAGGGAGCAGTTCTCCTATGCACAAAATCAATTTTTCATTCGGCTCATATCCCATCTGTACTCTTTTTTTGCACACTTCATCCGAGCTAAGCGGGAAAAAGCGCAATTCATCAACACCGACACCATGTATACGGCAAGTTTCGCACTTAAAGTGTTCTTTTGAAAATCGATAATCTTCGTCAACTATCGTGATGAGCTTGTCAGTCTTATGAGCAAAGAGTTTTTCTATCGGGTAGTAAAGTAACCAGTTTTTAATCGGTGCGCCTTTGTAAAAATGAAAACCGTGCGCCGTATAAAAAACTTTTACTCCTTTTTTCCTGAACGGTGATGCCGCTTTTCGAGTCAGGATACCTCCAACAGGCGTATTGCAGTGAATAATGTCGTATTTACCGTTTTTAATGATCTTCTTCAGTTCTCTGTATGCTTCTATATTTTGAAAGTCAAAAGGGGATCTACAAAACGGAATATCAAACACATGGTCTGCGAAATCCAGTTTCAGTCCGTTTTTTTCAGCAAGATTGTTTTTCGCCGCCACGTCGACCTCGCACCCATAATCATGAAGCATTTCCACAAGAGGCTTATGAAACTGACAAATATGAGATTGAACCGTTGCGGTTAAAAGCACTTTCATTTAAAAAACTCCTTCATCTGTTTTTAAGCATTTAGAATGTCTCAGTATGAAAACAACCGATTAAAGATATCATACAAGTGTCAAGGCCTTTTATGTCACCCTTAATAAACTCATAATTCGGATTATCAAGAAACATATCAACATTTTTTGCTTACCTGTTGAAAGATCGTCAAACGCTCTGACCTTATATCCCATATTGAGTATAGCTTCGCAAAGATTTGAACCTACAAAGCCTGCCGCACCTGTTACAAGTAACAGGGAATTTGACGGAAACTTTAAATTTTTATATCCCTTTTATATAATTTCCTTTTTCAATATGGTAAAAATTGATTTATTGTAAATATTATATTGAGTAATCTCGCTCTTGTGGCTGTTTCCTTCATATTTATAACACGAATATTCATATTATAAAGCTCATGATTAAGATAGTTTTTCAAATCAAGATGATGTTCATCGGAAATTCTCTTTTCAAGCGGAACTCGGAACATCAAATCAAGGAATTTGCGGTTATTATATGCGAATGTTATATCAAAACAATACTTCATCTCGCTAATATTCATACCGCCCCAGCTTCCCCATGTTACCTCGTTATAATGCATATCCGCCGTAGGATAACAGGTTGGGATTTTTTCGTATTCAAATTCTTTGATATATTTTGCAAAAATCTTGTCTATTTTATGAGCGAGCGGTCTGTTAAGAATAAATATTTTATAAAGATTTCTGTAAAGTTTCGGTGAGAGTTTAGGCATCTTTTTTCTGCCATAATGCTTATACCAATATGCCCTTATGGTTTCCGATACCCAAGATTTAACCTCAACGTCACAACCGCAGTTTTCTTCAAGATAAAATCTTTTTCTCGTCTCGTTGTCTTTACTTTCAGCAACATAGCCGTTATTATGACGTAGAATTTCAACCTTCAAATCATAATCTGCGATTTCATCTGAACTTTCAGGAATATTATAAATATGCTGTTTAACATTAAATGCGTTTGAAATTATTTTTGCCGCTTCGACATCCGGAACTTCTTTCGGCGCTGAAAGATAACTGAAGGTTTCAAACTTATCGTACATACCGTTTGCCGCCGCAAAGGTAGTATTACTGTCTATGCCGCCCGTAAGAGAAATCCATGGATGCTCCCATTTTTTTGAAATCAGTTCCATATTCTTTTTAAGAATATCTCCGGCTTGCTTGATAACCTTTTCGTATTCCGAACCCTCGGCAAATTCAAATGCTTTAAGAGGCCAAAAACGTTTGTGCGAAATGTTATTGTTTTGATATAAGTATTCAATGCTGGGAACAATTCGTTTAACACTTGCAAACGGCGTCATATCGGCAGGAAGATACGGTCCCATAACCCTTCCGTACCACTTATAGTTTATAAGTTCTTTTACAAAATCGTCCATTTTGAGATTGCAAATATCACCTATAAGCTGAGGATGTGATGAGAGATAAAAATTCCCGTCTATTACACCGTAGCAGGCTGACTGCATACCGGAGGGATCAACCGAAAATTTGATTTGCCCATTCTCGATAGCGCCTGTAACATAAACACCGGTAATTTCAGAAATTCTGTCATAATACTTGTCAGTACCATAGTCATTAAGAATATCAGCAAGTATTTTTTCCTCATCGATTTCCATCAAAAACGGATCATAACAATGTCCGAGCAAAAACAAAGTTACTTTGTCATTGCTCGCAAAGTGAACGGCTGTTTTATTGTGTGTATAGAAATAACAACCGTCTTTTTGTTTTTCATTCCAATTACCGTAAAACGGAAAATCATTTATATTTTCGATTTTCTTATCAGATACCAAAAAGCCTCTGATAAAAAGAAATTTTTGAAGTTCCGGTCTTTTGTCAAGTGCTTCTTTAAGCATTAAGTACATCTCCTAAAAATTAAAGTCGCCAATAAATATATCCTGCATTTTCATATTCCTTGCGATTAAGCATTCCCTTAATATCAATAAGAACATTCTTATTATCATTGTGCTTGAACATATTTTCAAAGTCGCTAAAGTTAAGGAATTTAAACTGTTCATGTGCAACCGCAAGAATAACCGCATCGCAATCTTTGATTGTGTCAATGTCAACAAATTCAATTCCATAAAGACGTTTTGCTTCATCAACATCAGCTGTGGGATCTGCGATTATCGGCGTAATACCATACTCACGAAGCTCATTATAAATATCAATAATCTTAGTATTTCTTGTGTCGGGGCAATTTTCCTTAAATGTAAAGCCAAGAATTGCAACCTTTGCGGTCTTTATCGAAACATCTGCTTTAATAAGATTTTTAACTGTATTTTCCGCAACGTACTTGCCCATATCGTCATTTATTCTTCTGCCGGAAAGAATAACCTGACTGTGATAACCAAGTTTTTCAGCCTTGTATGTGAGATAATAGGGGTCAACACCTATGCAATGACCTCCGACAAGTCCGGGATAGAATTTAAGGAAATTCCACTTCGTTCCTGCAGCTTCAAGTACTGATTTTGTGTCAATGCCCATCTTGTTAAAGATAATCGAAAGCTCATTCATAAATGCAATGTTTATATCTCTCTGTGAGTTTTCAATAACCTTTGCCGCCTCGGCAACCTTGATTGACTCAGCTCTGTGAACGCCTGCTTCAACAACAAGTTCATAAACCTTTGCTACTATATCAAGAGTTTCCTCGTCCATACCGGAAACAATTTTCTTTATTGTTTCAAGGCGATGAACCTTATCACCGGGGTTAATTCTTTCGGGGCTGTAACCGATTTTGAAATCCTCACCGCATTTAAGTCCCGATTCTCTTTCAAGGATTGGTACACAAATTTCCTCCGTAACACCCGGATAAACGGTACTTTCAAACACAACGATTGAACCTTTTGTAAGGTTTCTGCCCAAAATTTCACTTGCGCCTTCAACAGGTTTAAGGTCAGGTGTATGGTCATCGTTTACAGGCGTCGGAACTGCTACAATGTGGAATTTAGCTTCACGCAATTTTGTTTCGTCGGCAGTAAAGGCAACGGAACAACTTCTGATTGTTTCATCGCCGACCTCGTTAGTCGGATCTACACCGCTTTTATAAAGTTCAATCTTATTTTTATTCAAATCAAAACCTATAACATTTACTTTTTTAGAAAATGCTACGGCAATGGGCATACCTACATATCCGAGACCGACAAGCGAAATTTTTTCTTCACCTTTTACAATTTTTTCATATAAATTCATATTAAACAACTCCTATTGTTATTTTTTATCTATAAATCAATTCCGCAAAACTTGAGCATATTTGCATTGACTTTTCTTACGTCGTATTTTTCTTTGCAATACTCGTAACTCGCTTCGCCCATTTCTTCGATTTTATCGGGATGCTCAATAAACCAAATCATCTTTTCGGCTAAAGCCTCGCTATCCTTTGCAGGAACTAAAAAACCTGTTATCCCGTTGCGTACAGTTTCACGACAGCCCGGAACGTCAGTTGTGATTATCGGTCTTGCCGTTGCCATAGCCTCAAGTATCGTCCTCGGCGTACCCTCTCTGTATGACGGTAAAACATACACAGAGCATTTTCCGTAATAGGGTGCGACATTATCTGTTTCGCCAAAATATGTAATAGTTCCGTTATCGATATATTTTTGCAAATCTTCTCGACTGATTGAATCCTGTATGCCCTCACACGCTCCCAAAAGCATAAATTTGACATCGGGATATTTTTTCTTAACCGTTTCAGCCGCACTTAAATACTCACGAATTCCCTTTGCATACATCACACGTGCAAGCATAAAAAATGTCATCGTGTCGGGATACGGAAGCGGTTTGAAGCGTTCCATATTTACACCCGAACCGTTTACGACTCTACACTTTTCCGGCTTTACAAGCTTTAGCCTTATCACTTCATCTCGGTCATCCGGATTTTGAAAAACTACTGTATGAGAAGATTTCAACGCCGGTTTATATAGAATAGACATTATCAAGCGTATAAGTCTTGCTTTCAAGGTTTTTTGAGTAAACGCATAACCGAGTCCCGTTATCATTGCGGTTATTTTCTTTACACCCGCACGCTTAGCCGCAATTGAGCCGTATATTACAGGCTTATTTGTATATCCGAGTACGGCGTCGGGCTTTTCTTCACAAAACAGCTTATACAGCGCTCTTTCGTACTTAATATCTTCAATCGGATTGACACCGTTTTTATCCATCGGTATTTCGACAAAGCGTGCGCCGAGAGCCTCAATTTTGTCAACATTATCCCTGTTCGGTCCTATGACGATAACCTCATACCCTTTAGAAATAATGAGTTTAACCAAATCCCCTCTGAAATTGTATGCCGTTCTGTTTTTAGGAGAAACCAAAACAAATTTCAATTCAAACTAACCCTTTCATTGAAGTTTTAAGATTATCATAAGCAAGAGAAAAAAGCCTTGTATTATTTTTTGATGATACAAATGAATTGTGCGGAGTTATCACAACATTTTCCATATCCCAAAGTTCGCTGTTTTCGGCAAGCGGTTCATTTTCAAAAACATCAAGCACCGCACCTGACAAAATTCCGCTCTCAAGAGCTTTTACAAGGTCTTTTTCGTTGACCACCGCACCTCTTGAAATGTTAACAAGCACCGAGCCGTCCTTGAAATGTGAAAACATTTCGCCGTTGAACATTCCTCTCGTTTCATCGGTCAACGGGATTGTCAAAACAACGGTATCGGCAATGCCGAGTGCCTTTTTTATGTCGTTTATATTGTAAAACTCGCTGTATATTTCACTTTCGGGTTTTGTTATATCAACAGCAACAACCTTTGTTCCAAACGCAGAAAATCTCTTTGCACATTCCGTTCCGACACTTCCGCAGCCGACTACCGCAACCGTTTCTCCGCAAAGTTCACGAAGCTCTCTGTCCTTTTGCCAAATATGAGCCTTTTTGTTTTCATAAAAAGTGTTTAAATGCTTATAAAGGCTCAAAACTCCTGCCAATGCAAATTCAGCCATCGGCACCGAATATACTCCCCTCGCATTGAAAAGAGTTATATTTCTTTTTTGTATTTCCTCAAGCGGTACTCTGTCAAGTCCTGCCGAAGTGAGCTGAATAAATTTTAGCTTTCCAAACTTCGAAATGTCATGATAGAGAAACAGTCCGTTACAAATCACTGCATCCGCTTCGGAAAAATCACATTCCGGTTTGCCTCTTTCGTCTTTTTGAAGCATAATTTCAAAGCCTAAAGAGGTTAACATATCAAGTTGTTCCGCCGTAGCATTAAATGCACCTGTAACAAGCAGTTTCATATATTCCCCTTATTTCTTTGCGTTTATTATATTGACAACCTTTTGAGTACACTCTACGGTTTTCTTTCTGTTTTCCTCAAATTGCTCATGAGTCCAAGTTGCAAGAATCTTTTCGTATTCCCTTATGTCGTGAACTCCGCTTTTAAGCTTTTCGCCTACCGAAGCAATATCAGGCTCCTTTGAGGCATCACAAAATGCTCTCGACAAAATAACACACTGTGAGCCGAGACGATAATGCTCTCCCAATATACACTCGGCAGGGAGAGTACCCGTACCGAGTCTTGCAACACCGCCGAAGCCGTAGCGTATGCCCTTTTTCTTAATCTTGCTTGTGAGTGCTTCAACAGTTCCGTCGGCAAGAAGCTCAAACATAAACGTCATATTCTTACTCAAATGCAAATCGTTAAGACCGATATAAATCTCATTAATTCCACGAAGTTCTAAAATATCGTCAATTATATCCTGAGCTTCGCTCGTTTCAAGTAAAAGGCAAGTTTTTACCCTACCGGCAACAAGGTCAATAAAAAGTTTAACCTCCCGTGTCGTCTTGAAATACGGAAGCATTATTATATCCGCACCTGCCTTGACAATTTCATCAATTTCCCTTGCGGATGAAAGATAATCCTTTGTTGCGCCATGAATAGGGTTACATCTGACAAGAAGTTTTGATTTAGTTAAAATAGGTCTTAAAGCCTTTATGTCATCAATAGTGTGATGCGACTGAACCGTATCAAGACCGCCTTGTCGCAATTCCTTACCTATGTATTCCATATCAACAAATATTCTGTCAACACCCGCATCCTGTGCAAGCGAAGCAATATCCGTTTTGTTTGTAATATACATAAGCTCCATGACAAATTAAACCTTTTCCTCTACTTTTTCTTCCTGTTTAACAGTTTCGCCTGTGTTTTCGTTATCGGCGTTAGTAAGCACCTTAAACACCGTCATAAACATTATCTTAATATCCAAAGCCAATGATACGTTGTTGACATACCAAACATTAAGTTCAATCCTCTTATGCCACTCGACACCTTTTCTGCCGTTGACCTGCGCCCAACCTGTAATACCGGGGCGAACAAGAAACATTTTCAGCTGTTGCTCACTATACTCCTCAATCGGCCACGGATGATATGTAAGCGGTGGGCGTGGCCCTACAAAACTCATATCGCCGTTCAAAATATTTACAAGTTGAGGTAATTCATCAATGCTCGTTGCACGAATAAACTTGCCGACCTTGGTAACTCTTGCGTCATTCTTGCCTGAATAAACACCGCTTCCCTTGCCCTCTGCACCGACGCACATAGAACGGAATTTGTAAATATTAAACACCTTACCGTCCTTGCCTATTCTCTTCTGTTTAAAAATAACAGGGCCTTTGCTGTCAAGTTTTACAGCGAGCGAAGTAACAGCCAAAACAGGGCTTAAAATAATCAAGGCAAGAAGTGCTGTAACAAAGTCAAAAAAGCGCTTGATAAATCGGTTGTAAATGCCTGTATAATTATATTTTTCAACATTTGTTAATTTGTTGCTCATAGTAAAAATGTCCCAATCCCCCATTGAAGATACATACTATAATATTATATATTCATAAGCTATAAAAGTCAATGAAAATCATACGCCGACAGGCAACTGAACTCATAAAAAAAGGCTGTAAAAGATTTACACCCTTTACAGCCTTTTACTTATTTGGATAACTGCTTTACGACCTGATTTCCGAACACCGAAGTTCCTGTAACAAGTATGCCCTGCACAACAGAATCAACACTCAATCCGAGCAATCCTACTGTTCCGAGAACTCCGAAAAGCAATAAAATAAGCGGTATATATTTGTCATTGATTTTTTCAAGGCGCTTTATAATCATTCCGATAATGTTCAATACAGGAATAAGAATTAAAGCTCTGTCGGTAATATATCCCAAAACTTCCACTAAATCACCTCACCTTATATCCGATTTATTGATAAATCCCGTAACATTTTCGCCTATCGGTTTTTTCTCTGCTTTTGACGGAGAAGACGTGATACGGTATCTTCCGTTAATCTCGATACCGTCATAAATATAAAAAGTACCCGATTTTCTCGTTGCAGGTGCTTTTGCGGTAGCGGACACATAAAGCGGAGTATTCGACAATGAAATCATCATCCTCGGCGGATATGATTTGTTATCGTTAGCAGGTGCTGATTTTGAAAATCCGTTGAGTCCATTTGTTTTGATTATTGCATAATAATCCTTATAACTCTCATCAAGGTCAACTCTGCCTGAAATTCCATCAATATTACCCTGTGACGAATACTGCCAAATACCGTAATTTCCGTCATAAGTAGCTTTTTCAGTCCACTGTGCGAGCCACGTATCATATTTTCGCTTACATTCCTCATCGATAAAATTGTCAAGCCAATACTTATTCGCATAAACGCAAACATAATATCCTGCTTTTTCGACCGTTTCGCAAAACGCTCTTATAATATCCGACACGAACTGTTTTCCTTTATCAGACTGGCTTTTTTCCTCAACATCAAGTGCAACAGGATATTCGAACTGCTTTCCGTCTATCCATTTAAGGAATACCTCTGCTTCCTTTTTCGCATCTTCAACGCTCTTTGCATAACTGTAATGATACGCACCGAGTTTTATACCCGCATTTTTAGCGTTAATATAATTCTCCTCAAAGCGTTCGTCCTTTTGCCCGTCATATTTTCCATATCCTGCTCTTAAAATCGCAAAATCGATGTCGGAATTTTTCACCTTTTGCCAATCAATTGCTCCTTGATGTTTTGATACATCGATGCCCTTACTCATAATATTCATTCCTTTCAATCATTGATATTCTTTGCTCATGAATTTTCACTCTCTCTTCCAAAAGCGGCACTCGTTGAGCAAAGTTGTTGTGCTTATCAACCTTTTTTTCAAGCTCACGAATACGATAATTCGTAAGCTTTGTGCTTGTCATAATACCTCCGACCGTACCGATAGCTGTCCCTAAGAATGAGAATATTGCAATCCATATTTCAAGATTCACTCAAAACATCTCCCAAAACAGCTTTAGCACTATTTCTCACTTGTGCAAGCGAAGTAGCCGTACTCAAGCCC
>ENA-OPNI01000222-OPNI01000222.1-human-gut-metagenome-genome-assembly--contig:-NODE-222-length-20157-cov-2.655407_pt1 | contig 20157 bp, 16 predicted proteins | sample MGYA00241538_ERZ501773 | MGnify/ENA primary metagenome ERZ501773 (study PRJEB25962, sample SAMEA2042556) | human gut metagenome | biome: human gut; feature: human-associated habitat; material: faeces...
CGGCACATACACAGAATACCGGGAACATGCCACGTGCAGCCAATCCCTTACGGATACCTTCACGCATTTCGTCTTCCGTCAGCGATTCAGCCTCAAAGAATTTCTCCATCAGACTCTCATCATGTTCCGCAGCGGCTTCTACCAAAGTCTTATGCCATTCCTGTGCCTTTTCCATTTCTTCCGCCGGAATATCTTCGATAGTAGGTGCTCCACCATCGGGTCCCCAAGAATATTTCTTCATTAAAAGTACATCAATCAACGAATTGAAGTCGGGTCCTGTAGCCAACGGATACTGAACCGGAACAACCTTAGAGCCATAATTCTCTTTCAACTGTTCAAGCACATGGTCGAAATCACATTTTTCACTATCCAGCTGGTTCACCAGGAAAATCACCGGTTTACCCAGTTTTTCAGTATAACGGAAGTGATTCTGCGTACCCACTTCCGGACCATATTGCCCGTTCAGCAACAAGATGGCAGTATCAGTCACATTCAACGCGGTAATGGCAGCCCCTACGAAGTCATCACTTCCCGGGCAGTCTATAATATTGAGTTTCTTCCCGTTCCATTCCACATGATATACAGTAGAAAATACTGAATACCCATATTCCTGCTCCACCGGGAAATAATCACTCACCGTATTCTTGGCAGTAATTCTTCCGCGACGTTTTATAATACCACTCTCATAGAGCAAGGCTTCTGTGAGAGTGGTTTTACCTGAGCCGTCATTACCGAGAAGGGCAATGTTTTTGATTTCGTTTGTCTGATATACTTTCATGGTATTTCAAGATTTAGTTTAGTAACGAAAGGATATGCTTTTCATATCTCTTATTTTTTAACGAAGCGCAAATTAGAGATTATAATTCAGAAAAACAATAAAAAGTTTCGTGTTACTAAACTATGTTTTCAGACATAGTAATCCAAAATTCTTTCCGTCCTCCCTAAATTATCCGTATATTTACACCCGCAAAACCAATACTTACAGTTAATTGTTTATGGCTGGAATCTACCTTCATATCCCCTTCTGCAAACGACGTTGCATCTACTGTGACTTCTTTTCCACCACTGAAAATGAAAAGAAAGAGGCTTATATCCAAGCCCTTGTCAAAGAGTTGGAACTCCGGAAAGACTACCTAAGTGGAGAAACCATAGATACCATCTATTTGGGAGGAGGTACTCCCTCTCAGCTGGAAGAAAAAGATTTTGCCCAACTGTTCGACCATATATATAAGGTATATCCTGTAAACCCTGAAGCCGAAATCACACTCGAAGCTAATCCGGACGATTTGACACCAGCATACGTGAACATGCTCCGCAGCCTTCCTTTCAATCGACTGAGCATGGGCATACAGACTTTCAAGGAAGATACCCTCCGCCTATTGCATCGCCGACATACGGCCACCCAAGCCCGACAAGCATACCAGCGTTGCCGGGAAGCTGGATTTCAGAACATCAGCATCGACTTGATGTACGGACTACCTGGTGAAACACTGGAGGACTGGCAGAAAGACCTGCAAACAGCCATCGATATGTACCCGGAACATATTTCCGCCTATCACCTGATTTATGAAGAAGGCACCCCTTTGTGGAAACTGAAAAAGGCGCACAAAGTGGAAGAAACCGATGAAGACTTGAGCGTATCCTTATTCAAGGAACTGATTCATACCTTAAAAGCCCATGGATACGAACATTATGAGATTTCCAACTTCTGCCAACCCGGATATTATTCACGCCACAATTCAAGTTACTGGACGGGCAAAAAATACTTAGGATGCGGACCTTCCGCCCATTCATACGACGGCATCTCCCGCCAATGGAATGTGGCCTCCCTTTCCCAATATATACAAGGTATCCAACAGGGAACACCCTGCCAGGAGAAAGAAGACCTCGATCTCTATACCCGCTACAACGACTTTGTCATCACGCGCCTGCGTACAGCTTACGGAATCCCTACTGACCTATTGAAAAGCACATTTGGAGAAACTTTATACAACTACTGCATGCGTATGGCCTCGTCTTATCTGAAACAAGGGCTGCTGACCTGGGACCATCATATTCTGAAGCTGACCGAAAAGGGGATATTTATCTCCGACGGGATTATGAGCGACCTGCTTTGGGTGGAAGATTAGATTTTTTAACAATTTCTGCGTAGGGGATTTACCACATTTCTGCGTTTTCATAACAAACCCCTAAAAACAAATGTCATGGAAACTCAAAAAGTAATTCTTCCTTTCTTTTACGCGTTGTTCCTTCCGGACTTTCCTCAGGAAAACGAGTCAGATTCCCGTCCGACGGAAAACAATGAAAAATCACACTCCCAACCCATCCCTCAAATCACGCTGGAAAAGGAATAAAATCACACCAAACAACTTCTTATTCATTCAAAGTCACAAAAAAATCCCGGAATAAGGCAGAAGTACCATTTCCACCTCATTCCGGGATTCCTCTTATTATATAGACGTATAAAGCTCCTTATTTGGCCAAGCTATACACGATATCCATTATCTGCTTACCCAATTCCTCTGCCGCTTCCATAGTAGAAGCTTCTGAATACACACGGATAATCGGTTCTGTATTACTCTTGCGGAGGTGTACCCACTTGTCCGGGAAATCAATCTTCACTCCGTCGATATCATTGATTTCTTCATTCTTGTACAATTCCTTCACCTTCGCCAGAATGGCGTCTACATCTGTTTCCGGAGTCAAGTCAATACGGTTCTTGGCAATGAAATAGTTCGGATAAGTAGCACGCAACTCACTTACCTTCTTTCCTTCGTGTGCCAGATGGCTCAGGAACAAAGCGATACCTACCAAAGCATCCCGTCCGTAATGAGATTCCGGATAGATTACTCCACCGTTTCCTTCTCCACCAATCACGGCATGTGTTGCTTTCATCTTGGCAACCACATTCACTTCACCTACCGCAGAAGCATTGTATTCCATGCCATATTTGCGAGTCACATCACGCAACGCACGGGTAGAACTCAAGTTAGATACCGTATTGCCCGGAGTGTGTTTCAACACATAATCCGCTACAGTGACCAACGTATACTCTTCTCCATACATCGCTCCATTCTCACAGATAATAGCCAAGCGATCCACATCCGGGTCTACTACGAAAGCCACGTCACAAGTACCTTTCTTCATCAATCCCATGATGTCGCCCAAATTCTTTTCCAACGGTTCCGGATTGTGCTGGAAATCACCCGTAGGTTCGCAATACAGTTTTTCCACATGCTGCACGCCCAACTGTTCCAACAACTGAGGAAGTACGATACCTCCTACTGAGTTCACACAATCGATAGCCACACGGAAATTAGCCTTACGGATAGCTTCTACGTCTACCAGCTTCAATGCCAGCACACTGTCAATGTGTTTCTGGTTGTATGTATTGTCTTCCCGATATTTACCGATGTGGTCTACATCTGCAAATTCAAATTCTTCTGCAGCTGCAATGCGCAATACTTCGTTTCCTTCGGCTGCATTCAGGAATTCACCATGCTCGTTCAACAGTTTCAACGCATTCCATTGTCTCGGATTGTGACTGGCAGTCAGAATAATTCCACCGCAAGCCCCTTCCATTGTCACTGCAAGTTCGGTTGTCGGAGTAGAAGCCAGACCGATGTTCACCACATCGAATCCCATCCCCATTAAAGTACCACAAACTACATTCTTCACCATCTCACCAGAGATACGTGCATCACGTCCTACTACAATCTTATTGGTTTTGATAGTAGTCGTTTTCCGAATCAACGTAGCATAAGCAGAAGTGAATTTCACGATGTCCAAAGGATTCAGTCCTTCACCGGCATGGCCGCCTATAGTACCACGAATACCGGAAATAGATTTAATAAGTGTCATAAAATAAAGGTTTTTATTTAGGTTATCTTGTCATGTTATAGGTTAGTTCATAAAAACACGGATATACGGACTGTGTGGCAGAAGAAGTTCCCTCACTGTGTGGCACAATCAACTTCACACGTGCTATTTTTTCCGAATCATTTGTACGTCCCGGTTTCAAATAGCGCAACGGAATCAGCCAACCTGACGGTACAGCTACAGTGCCATACATACCATACATACTGTAACTATCACTCCGAGTAAATGAAGCAGAATAAGAATCACCACTGATAGTCAACTTAAAATCCTCCCCATTAATCGTATAGGAAGGATTGGCTACATGCATGTTTGCCAGCAAAGTATCTCCGGCGGTCATCCCCAAGTCACTTCTCGTCTGAAGAGCTATTTCTACAAAACGGGCTACCATATCATACGTGCCGTTTCCCAACACTTCCTTCCCCGTACCACGATTGACTACATGCATATATACTCCACTTTCATCCAACAGCACATATTCATTTTCTTTCGTCGTAGAATCCTGAGCCGCAAACTCCGCCTCAGAAATGACCTGAATGTCGTTTTCCACAATAAATTTATTAATGGCATCGGCTTCCTCTTCCTTCATCTCCGCGTAAGTTTTCCCATTGTTACAGCTTTGCAGCGTCCACATTATCAGGCCGGTCACAGCCCACAACAAATAGTTCTTTTTCATGTTACATGCATCATTTATATGGGCAAATGTAGTAAAATGTCTCCAAAACATCCCACTTATTTTGTCCAATTATGTCTAATATTGTTCAAGAATAAAATTTTAAATCAATTTTTCAATAACAGGTTTTCGTATTTCACCAATGCCTGTTTAAACAAATCTATGGCTTCATCCATTGTGCCGTAGAATTCCCCTCCTGAAGCATTCAAATGTCCGCCACCGTTAAAGAATTCGGCAGCCACTTTGTTGCAAGGAAATGTTCCTACAGAACGGAGGGATACTTTAATCATGTTTTTATCCGTATCCTCACGCAAGAATACAGAAAAACAAATCCCTTTCATCTGAAGAGGCATATTGACAAAACCTTCCGTATCCCCTTTCACATACTGAAATTTACTTTGCTCATTTTTAGACAAACAAATCAATGCCGAACGAAACTGCGGATATACCTGCATTTTCTCATAAAGCACATACCCCATCAACCTCAGACGTCCTTCGGAATAGGTATTGAATACCTTGCGATAAATTTCGTCTTTATCAATTCCTTTCGAAAGTAATTCACTGATAATGAAATAAATTTCCCGATTATTGGAATTATAGGTGAATCCACCGGTATCGGTCATCATACCGGTATAAATACATTCCGCTCCTTCCAATGTAATATCGTCAAAGCAACCTAGCCGACAAATCAAGCGAAAAATAAGTTCGGAAGTAGACGATATTTCCGGATGCGAGATTGTCACCCGGCAGAAAGGTTCCGGATTCAGGTGATGATCTATCATCACTTTACGTCCAGGAGCATTTCTTACCACATCAGCCATCTGGTCAATGCGCGACAAAGCATTGAAATCCAAGCAACAAATCACCTCCGCTTCCGTAATCAGTTTATCAGCAAACTCCGCATACTTATCATAACGGATAATATCTTTTGCACCTGGCATCCAACGCAGAAAATCAGGAAAGGCATTCGGTACAATGACGTTTACCGTCTTACCCTGTACCGACAGAAAATGGTATAATCCAAGCGATGAGCCCAATGCATCTCCGTCGGGAGAAACGTGAGTCACAATCACTATTTTATCAGCCCGGTCGAAATAAGTCTCAACCTTATCGATGTGGGCCTGAAGAATCACTTTTGACAACATATTCTTTTTCTTAAACTTACACTTTTTGAAAGGAGCAAAAGTACAAATTTATTTTTACATACTACAGAACAACAGAGTAAGAACCACAAACAGAAAGGTCGGTATAAGATATTTTAAGTAATTGACATTCTTTTATCAGTCTTTCCCGATAACCGCTACTCAGGGACGCATCCAAAATAACCTGATGAATTTCGAAAAGTTCATTCAATCGAGTAAGGTTTCCCTTAAAACCACGACAAATATACGCATAGTCCAAAGGCAAACGCCAAGAGACCCTACAGGTACTCCACCTGTCATCATCCAAAAGTCCTACACGAATGTTCCCAATTTGCATCAAGCCGGAATCAGAAGTATGGGTCGACACATCCTGCCCCTGACTGGTATAGACCTCCGAACGGAAAAAGGACAAACAGGCCGGTGTAGGTTTCAGCTGCCTTACCCAACAAGCTAATACAAAAAACTGACAAACCAGCAACAACCGATACCAATCGTATGCCTTTCTTCCGGCTCCAGCACGCCAGCATCGATAAACACAAACCAACGCCCCTATCAGCAAGAAAGCCTGGAATGCAGACAAATAAACGGATGTAATCTGTGAACCATACATTTGTTGTACGCTCCACATACATTGATTCAATCCAGAAGTAACTGTGTTCAGCAATTGCACCAGGCCACTTCCCAAAAGAGGAACAGAAGAAAAAAACAAGGCTGCCAATGCAAGTGAAAAGATACACACGGCCAATGGAGAAACGACCAAATTGGCCAACAAAAAATACGTCGGAAACGAACCGAAATAAACCAATACAAAAGGAAAAGTTCCCAGTTGGGCCGAGAAAGATACACACAACAACGTCCAAAGATAACGAAGCAGACGATTCTTCACAGTAAGAAGTCGGACACACAACGGATAAAATGCCAGAATAGAACTTACTGCAGCAAACGACAACTGAAAACTGACATCAAAAAGGTAAAAAGGATTATAGGCCAACATCAGGAAAGCCGACAGCACCAATGAATGAATTCCAGCAAAACGTTCTTCTGAAAAAAAGGAACCCAGCACATACAAACTACACATCACCACGGCACGAACGACCGATGCACTCAGTCCGGACACATAAGCAAATCCCCACAACAAAAGAATGACACATACAGACAATAGTCTGCGCCCATGCCGTAGATAAGTAAGCGGATAAAGAAAAACACAAAGTAGACCGGAAAGAATCCCTATATGCAATCCTGATAAAGCCAGTACATGGCTGGCTCCTGCCGCACTGTAGACCTCTTTCAGTTCAGCAGTCAATTCACTTTTATCACCTATGGTCAATGCAGAAACCACCGACCGTACCTCTTCGTCCAAGGGCCAGTTCCGGTAAATCTCCACCACCTTCTGCTGGCACAACCTGGCCTGCTGAAGCAAACCCAGCGACGATTTCTTGTTCAAACGATGCCAATGTCCAGCATAGGCCAATGCCGTTCCACTGATACCCTTCCGCAATAAATAATCCGCATAGTCAAATCCGGTCAGTTTCTTTTCTGAAAAAGGACGAGCCACCCGAGCATAAAAACAAAGATTATCTCCACAAGATAACGACTTTTGCAAAGAATCAGGCATCCAAGAAAGCAAAATGGTCCGACCCACTTGTTTCAGTTTTCCGTTTCCGACATATTCATCTGTCACATAGACTTCTGCACGAAAAGTTTTCCCACGTTTTTCCGGAACTGTCTGTACAATACCCCGATATACTTTCGGATTTTCTCCCCATTGGTAAGTCACAAATGTACGTTCCTGCCACACCCGCAGGCCACCCCATAGAAAAAAAGCACTGCCTGCTAAAAAGCCGAAAACCCAACGTTGTTTCCAAGCGCGGAGATAAAAAGCGAGACATGCGCATAAAAAGAGAAACACAAAAAACACCCCCACCACAGGCCATTCCTCCCCTTTCGACAAGTATATATCGAATAAAAAAATTCCGGCTGCCATACAAACAGTCAACCGGAACAATGGATAAGTCCTCCAAAGGGATGTGGTTTCTTGCACCTATTTCACATATTTCAGTTGATGAATCATCTGCAACATATCCGAAGCTTTAAACACAGCATTACCCGCCACCAGCACATCCACTCCTGCCTCTGCCAACAACGGTGCCGTCTGCATGTTCACTCCTCCGTCCACTTCAATACATGCTGAAGAACCTGTACGAGCTATCAGTTCACGCAATTGTCTCACCTTTTTCAACGTATTGGGAATGAACTTCTGTCCTCCAAACCCTGGATTCACGCTCATCAACAACACCATATCCACCTCCGTGATAATATCTTCCAGCATGGCCACCGGAGTAGAAGGATTTAAGGTCACCCCCGCTTTCATTCCACTCTCCTTAATCTGCTGGACAACCCGGTGCAAGTGCGTACATGCCTCATAATGCACATTCATCATCATTGCTCCCAATGCTTTCACTTCTGGAATGAACTTTTCCGGCTGCACAATCATCAGATGTACATCCAGTGGTTTCTCACTCAACTCTGCCACATATTTCAATACCGGGAAGCCAAATGATATATTGGGAACAAATACACCATCCATAATATCCAAGTGCAGCCAGTCAGCTTCGCTTCGATTGATTTTTTCCAGGTCACTTCTCAAATCTGCAAAATTCGCAGAAAGCAAAGATGGAGCTATCTTAATCTCTTTCGCCATAATAATGTTCATAAATACTTATCACAACAAAGATAAGCATATTTTCTTATGGGCACCTATCGGCAGAAAAATTTATTTTATCACATGGAAACGAAGTCCTAACTGCAGATTGAAATTGAAAGGATGTTCCTTCCGAATGGTTTCTACGCCACTATGGTCATCAAAGTAATAAGCTACTCCAGGTTCCAAATACAACCCCAATCGGGAAGTAAAATTAACCTGTGCTCCTGCAGCAGCTGCCACAGACCACTGCAAAGGATCCACCTCCAGCGATGTACGTTCCGACGTACGGTTTCCCCCATTGGTTACGGTAACCGATTCCAGCCTTCCAGACACACATTTCTCTACAGCCCCTCCCACAGAAGCATATACCGAGAACCACCTGTTCTGCCAGATAGAACGACGTATCTTCAATGGAATTCCCACATAATGCAATTTCTGCGTTTCTTCCACGTATGACTTGGAACCCGAACGGATATCAGAAGAGAGTAATGTATAATTCAATCCTGTTTCCAATGTCCAGTTCTTATCCAGATTCCAGTCCAATGAGAAACCTATTGTTACCGGCATGTGATGCTTGACACTTGTCTGTGGGCTCTGTGCTGCATTCTCCAATAAAATTTGACTGTATGCCAGTCCTCCGTTATTTACCGGAGCCATATTCAAGTCTGAAGAAACATAATAAGCCGACCGTGCCACAAAACTCCCCATTCCATCGAAAGTACTCAAAGAACCGTAAGGTGTATTTCCAGCTCCAACTCCCAGTGAAAATCCGGAAGATCGCGTTGATTTGCTCTTTGCTTCTTCCGCATTCTGCTTCATGCGTTCCCGGTCTGCCTCCCGACTCGCACGTAATCTCTTCTTTTGCTGAACCTGCGTATCCGCTGTTTCTGTCAGCGTTTCATTTTTTATCGTTTTCGATTCTTCCTTTTCCGGTTCTTCCACAATCACCTCATCCGTTTTCTCTTCTTCGACCGACACCTTCCGTACGGCCTGTTCCAAAACGACATCAGTACTTGCAGTAAGCTTCATTTCCGGTTCTGACTTTCCCGGCATAGCAACCTCGGCAGTTTCCTGGTCCTGAATCGGACGATTCTCAGGCAAAGGGGTATCTTTTACCTCCACCGCCAATTGCTGATTCTGGAAGTCGGCTTCCGGAGACGACCAAAACCAATATGTAAGTGAAGACACCAACAAAATCAGCACAGCAGCTGCTGCCTGCCAGCGTCTCCATAAAGGAATCACTTTCGGCTTATTCTGTTCCTCCAACTCCGTCTCCAGTTTGTCCCAAAGCCCGTCGGGAAGAGGTTCAGAATAATCTTCCATTTGACTACGCAAATTATTTATCCATTTTTCCTCATTCTTCATTGCCTACAATATGCTCTTTCTATATTCATTTATTTTTTTCGCCAACAAAGTCTTTGCACGGTAAAATTGGGAAGAAGAAGTATGCTCCGTAATTCCCAGTAATTGTGCAATTTCCTTGTGACTCTTATCCTCAAACACATATAAGTTGAATACCGTGCGATATCCGTCAGGCAGTTCCGCAATCATTTTCATCAGTACTTTCTGAGGTATATCTCCTATTCCCTCGTCCGTTTCCTCCGTATCGGGTAGCTGTTCCATCAAAACTTCTTGCTGCGATAACTGGTTGCGTTTTCTCAAATAACCCAACGCCTCATTTACCATCACACGCGAAAGCCAAGCCTTCAATGAGCCCTTTCCTTGATAAGTAAACTGAGCTATAGACTGAAAGATACGGATAAAGCCATCATGCAACACGTCTTCCGCTGCCTCACGGTCTCCTATATAACGAAGACAAATAGCCATCAGCGAACCGCCATACAGCTCGTACAACTCTTTGCGAGCCTGATTATCTGCCAGCTTGCATTTCGATGCCAATTCTTCTTCTGTCATATTCAGCTTATCGTGCTTTGATTAGTAAATGATAGGAGTACAAAAATACTGCACCTTTATTTCGAAATTCTTCGTTAAAATGTTTTTAACTAAAAAAGATGCAGTATTCACCTTTCATTGCATTTATCAGATAAAGAATCATTCAGACATGAAATGGAATAAAAATACATTACTTCTCTTCTTGTTAGTTTTATTGTGCGAAATAGGAACTTCCTGTACAAGCCACGATGATGAACTCTTGCAATCATCAGGAATTGGAAGCTTCTCCACATTAGGTACAGTAGTCAATACAGCACGATTGACCGTCCATTCGGACAGTTATGGTCCTTTATTACCCATGAACACGGATATTTTCATAAAGAACAATGCAAATGCACTCGGGCAAAGAGTCTTACTGGAAGTTTTGTTTCTTGACAGTCAGCAGAAAAGCGATAGTTTGGAGATGAAGGAAGTGGAAGTTATCAGTCTTTATAAGGTATTGACGAAAGACGCCAACATCATACAGTCTGGAACTGCAGAAACTGCAGTCAACGATACTTTTGGAACTGCTCCTATTCCAATTACTTCCACCACCGTCAGTCAGGAGCACTTAAACATACAATATGAAATAAAAGGCTACAATGAAAATATAAGCCATCGCATCAGTCTGCTGGTTTCAGATAATGCACAACTAGATGGAAACGGGTTACTCCCCGTAGAACTTCGCCATAATCCGGAAACAGATGTACAGATTAATAGTTACTGGGGCGTTGTATCCTTTAATCTTTCAAGTATTCCCCAATATAAGAATCCGGAATTCAAGGGCTTCCGTATCCTTTATAAAAAATATGACGGAAGTGCTGCATACACTACCGTCACCTTTTAAAAGTCACCACCTTTCGGTTATTTCTATTCCACATAAGAGTCTTCCACATGGCGATACCCGCGAAGGAAATCGGCCACGTCCATCCGTTTTTTTCCGGCCAGCTGCAACGACAACACACGCAGGAAGCCATCGGTTGAAGCGATGTGGAAATAAGTTTTCTTATCTGTCACTACCGTTCCCGGTTTCAAGGAATGAGGAGTAAACACCTTTTCCGTTTCAAAAATCTTCAACGACATGGGAGCCGCTTCCCCCTGATGCAACTCCGTCCACGCGGCTGGATAAGGAGAAAGTCCACGCACAAAATCATACACTTTCTTCACCCCGGCATTCCAGTCAATACGGCAGGTATCCTTGAAAATTTTGGGAGCCGGACGCAATTCCGCAGCCGTAGCCAGCTGCTCTTGCGGAATGGTCTTGACATTTCCCTCCAGAATGGCATCCACCGTCTTCACCACGAGGTCGCCCCCCAGTTTCATCAGCTTGTCGTACACCACTTCCACATTGTCCGTGTCGGCAATGGGTACCCGCACCTGATCGATAATCTCTCCGGTATCAATTTCATGCTTCAGGAAAAAAGTCGTAATTCCGGTTTCAGTCTCTCCGTTGATGACCGCCCAGTTGATAGGAGCTGCCCCACGATATTGCGGCAACAAAGAGGCGTGCAGGTTGAACGTACCCAGACGAGGCATGTTCCACACCACTTCCGGCAGCATGCGGAAAGCCACGACAATCTGCAAGTCGGCTTTCAAGGCTCTCAGCTCTTCCAGAAACTCTTCGTTTTTCAGTTTTTCCGGCTGGAGCACCTTCAGCCCCTGCGATACGGCATACTGTTTCACCGGGCTAGGCTGGAGAACACTTCCATGCCGCCCCATGGGCTTGTCGGGCATCGTAATGACTCCTACCACCTGATAGCCCCCTTCCACCAGGCGCTTCAAGCTTTCCACGGCAAATTCAGGGGTACCCATATATACGATTCGTAAGTCTTTCTTTTCCATATTTCTTGTTTGTTGTTTATTCTGCTGAAAAATCCACCATCACCTGACGGTACGTCGACAGGATACGCGACTTGGACACGAAGCCAATGTACTTGTTGTCTTCATCCACCACCGGAAGATTCCAGGAGCCAGTCTTGTCAAACTTGTCCATCACGTCCTCCATAGAGTCTGTGGTAATGATACGTGCCTTGGGAGCCACCATAAAATTCTCCACATGGTACTTGTGATACAGTTCCTGACGGAAAATAATGTTACGGATATCGTTCAGAATCACGACCCCAAGCAACTCATTGTGCACATCGACCACCGGGAACAGATTGCGAGCGGATTTGGAAATGGCCTTCACCATCTCTCCCAAATCCATGTCCGGACGAACCACCTGGAAATCAGTTTCAATCACGCTCTCCATGCTCATCATGGTCAGCGCAGCCTTGTCTTTATGGTGGGTAATCAGCTCGCCACTCTTAGCCAGACGCATAGAGTAGATACTGTGCGGTTCGAATACGATAATGGTCAGGTAGGCGCATACAGACACAATCATCAGCGGCAGAAACAGGTCATATCCTCCGGTCAGCTCCGCAATCAGGAAGATACCGGTGAGCGGCGCATGCATGACACCCGACATCAGTCCGGCCATTCCCATCAGGGCGAAGTTTTTCTCCGGAATGTAGGTCCCTCCCAAATGGAACTCATTGCAGACGTAGGAAAACACAAAACCGGCAATGCAGCCTAGAAACAGACTCGGAGCGAAGATACCACCGCAACCGCCACCGCCATTCGTCGCACTGGAAGCAAATACCTTAAACAGAATTATCAGTATCAGATACAGTACCAGCAAATGGGAGTTGCCATAAAACAAAGAATTGTTCATCACCGTATCCCAGTCGGCCGAAGAGGTTCCGTTGAGCAACAACGAAATGGTGTCGTATCCTTCACCGTAGAGCGGCGGGAACAAGAAAATCAGAATACTCAACATCGCACCTCCAATGACAAACTTCACGTATGGATTGCTGTAACGGCGGAAAATATTTTCAATCCAGTTCATGGAGCGGGTGAAATACCATGCCACCAAACCGCAGAAGATCCCCAATGCAATGGCATAGGGAATACGTTCCAGCGAGAACGGATAATCCAGGTGAAACTGGAACATGGCTTCCGTACCCGTCAGCAGATACGACACAGAAGCCGCCGTCACACTGGTAATCAGCAAAGGCAGCAACGAAGCCATGGTCAAATCAATCATCAGCACTTCCAGCGTAAACACCACACCCGCAATCGGGGCCTTGAAAATGCCCGAAACGGCTCCGGCGGCTCCACAGCCCACCAGCAACATCAGCGTCTTGTGGTCCATGCGGAAAATACTGCCCAGATTCGACCCGATGGCAGAACCTGTCAGCACAATCGGGGCTTCGGCTCCTACAGACCCACCACAACCGATGGTAATGGCAGAGGCAAAAATAGAAGACCACACATTATGCCGCTTGATACGGCTCTGCTTCCGCGATATGGCATACAGGATTTTGGTCACACCGTGGCTGATGTCATCGCGCACCACTTTGCGAATGAACAGTCCGGTCAGGAAGATACCCACTACCGGATAAACCAAATACAGCCAGTTTACACCTGTGGAATCGAAGTTCTCTGTCAGGAACTCCTTGATGTACTCCACGAGAAATTTCAACAAAAAAGCGGCCAAGGCCGTAAAGATTCCTACCAGGAAACTTAAAATCAAGACGAACTGCTTGTCTTTTATGTGTTTCTCCCTCCAATGAAGAAATCCCTGCAGCAGTCCGTTTTTCTCATCTACCACTTTCATGAAAGGAACTATTTATTCTCTAATAATCTTTACTACGCCTCCTTTACCCAGCTTGATGATGCTGGAAGGTTTCGGATGTCCGGTTTCTTCCCGGCGATAATCGACCACATAATCCACAGCCTGCTTGATTTCTTCGCTGATTTCACTGAATACAGCCGGAGCCGGCTGTCCGCTGATATTGGCCGAAGTAGACACGATGGCCTTACGGAAACGGAAACACAGCTGTTTGGAGAACTCTTCCGAAGTGACACGGATGCCTACACTGCCATCGGCAGCAATCAGGTTAGGAGCCAGGTTGCGTGCCCCGTCGTAAATGATGGTCAGGGGCTTGGTCGTCATTTCAATCAAATCCCATGCCACCGAAGGCACATCCTGTACGTAAAAATCCACTTTCACCGGACTGTCCACCAACACCAGCATGGCTTTGCTGTCGGCACGCTGCTTGATTTCAAACACGCGCTTCACCGCCTCCTCGTTCGTGGCATCACATCCTATCCCCCACACGGTATCCGTAGGATAGAGGATTACTCCTCCCTTCTGCATCACCTCGCAGGCTTTCTTAATTTCATCTTTCATCATAATATCTTTAGTTTTTTGTGGTCAAAAAGTCATTAAAAGCGATTTTACAAACAGCAAAAATACAAATGATTTTTAGGATATCCCAAGAATGTTTTGTTTTTTTGCAGAAAAGCTATCAGCCCTTCCATGAATACCGAACGGAAAATCATTCACATAGACATGGACGCTTTCTATGCGTCGGTCGAGCAGCGTGACCATCCTGAACTGAAAGGAAAGCCCATTGCAGTGGGGCATGCGGAAAAAAGGGGCGTAGTGGCTGCCGCCAGCTATGAGGCCCGCAAATTCGGGGTACGTTCGGCCATGTCGTCTCAAAAGGCCAAGAAACTGTGCCCGCAACTGATTTTCGTGGAGGGCCGGATGGAGGTGTACAAAAGCGTATCGGCACAGATTCACGAGATTTTCCACGAATATACCGACCTCATCGAACCCATTTCGCTGGATGAAGCCTTTCTGGACGTCACCCACAACAAGAAAGGGATTCCCCTGGCCGTAGACATTGCCCGAGAAATCAAGCAGCGCATCCGCCAAGACCTTCACCTGGTAGCCTCAGCCGGGGTGTCCTACAACAAATTTCTAGCAAAGATAGCCTCCGACTACCGGAAGCCCGACGGACTCTGCACCATTCATCCCGACCAGGCCGAAGAGTTTATCCGGCATCTGCCCATCGAAGCTTTCTGGGGAGTGGGGCCCATCACGGCCAAAAAGATGCACACACTGGGCATTTACAACGGGGATACCCTCCGACAATGCTCCTTGGAAATGCTGCAACGGCAGTTTGGAAAGAACGGCCTCATTTATTTCAATTTCGCCCGCGGCGTCGACGACCGACCCGTGGAAGCCGTCCGCATCCGCAAGTCCATCGGCTGCGAACACACGCTGGAGAAAGATATCTCAGCCGAAATGGCCCTCATCATCGAGCTGTATCACGTGGCGCGTGAACTCATCGAGCGGCTGAAAGCCAAAGATTTCAAGGGAAACACCCTCACCTTGAAGGTCAAATTCGATGACTTTTCCCAGATTACCCGCAGTGTCAGTGTACGGCAGCCTCTACAACGTCTGGAAGAGATTCTTCCTTTGGCCAAACGGCTGCTGAAGGGAGTAGACCACAGCCAGCATGCCATCCGCCTGCTAGGGCTTTCTGTGTCCAATCCTCCGGAAGAAAAGGACGCTGCTTCTGCCATAGTTTCAGGACCCATTCAGTTGGAACTGGAGTTTAAAGAAGATATTTAGTAAATATCCCTCCAAAATAAGATGGCATATGAAGATGATAAAGCATAATCACTTCATATGCCATTTTTATTATAGTTTTTTTCTATATTTTCTTGGATAATTGCTCCTAAAGAATTTTGATACCTCTTCTGTTTCTGCCTATAAATACATGTCATAACACCCTGTCTGATCTGCTCCTAACCATGTCCTTTTACCATATGCATACCAAAGAAAACCCACAGAATTTCCATCTTCCTATTCCGTGCCTTTATTCTTGAGATTGAGTAAAGTTACTTTTCATGACAAAGCTTCTATCAAACCAGGTGACTCTCATCTTTAACAGTTCATTCCTGAAAACTTTCCTCAGAAGTTCATTCTTTTCCACTTTTCCGTTATGTACGCAGAAAGTAAATATTCCATATTTCATATAGAACTTTCTGCTGGCATTAGTGCCATATAGGGAATCAGTAACCACATTTCTTACCCTCACGTTCATGAGAATCTTTGCTGCATAAGGATGCAGTCCTTCAGACCTATACCCTCATTGAATATCTCAAACGTAAAAAAACAGGCCGTTTTCTTTTTTCTGTCTATCAGAATAAAACTTATAATAACGGCACAATATGTCCCCCAATTAGAGAAGAACAGAGAAGGCATAAAATAATGTCTGGGAAACAACTTCTACCACAATCTACTCATAACATAGACAGCAAATTACAAAAGATTCCTCCATCACTATCTAGCTGACTCCAATTCCTCTATTTTTGCATTCTGCTGCTTAATTTTTTCATCTTGTTGGATTATATATAATGTGAGCTCTTCAATTTTTTGAAGAAGAATTTTGTTCATTTCATGCTGAGAGTATCCATTCTCTTTTACTTTCTGTTCAGATGGCACATCAGGTAAATGCTTATTTACTTGAATGAACTGTCTTAATTCAGTTAAAGGTTTAAGGCCATAATCGGGCTTAAAAACAAAATCTGCCCAAGAAGTCTGAGGGCCTATAGCTACGTCTTCAGCTAGGACTCCTTTTTTTACAAATAAACCATAGGTATCCTTTGTATGTACATTAATTTGGTTAACTTCAGTCGGAGTAAGGCCAATATAAACCTTCTGATTTGTATCCATATAAATGCAGCTTTTTAGATTGGTACCCAAAACGACATCATGTGATGATTCTGAACCAATCCAACCCTGCTTTTTATCATCAGAGCAGCCATACCTCATTAACACCCCAGAAACGGCTTGATGCATATTTGCAGAAGTATTAATAGAAGTGGCATTTACCTCCATTGCATTATAATTAGAACTAACACCAATTCTAACTTTTTCTTTACCTGCTATTTCTAAATGATTGGATTCTCCCAAAAGATAACCTTGCCAAAGATTTTGAGCGTAAAAATCCAATTTAGTTCCATAACCATCAAAAGGACTATTCAATGTTGCAACACCATTCGTTGTCAAGCGAAGCAAATCCTTAATACCGGAAGACGTATTGGTTGCAAAAATAAAAGGTTTTATTTCCGAAGTAGGTGATACAACATCCTTATTTATAACAAAAAGCCTTCCTTTGGTTCCCTGTTCTGTATCATAATGAGATACATCATAAATGGTCGGGAAAGCTTGGCCATACAGATTTGCTATTGCCATAATTAGCACACCAACAAAAGCAAATGATTTCTTACAAACTGCGTGTTTCATAAACTATAAATTTAAAGGTTAAACGATTAATTCTCTTTAGTAGCTACCATAGGACTAGACGGCCAAAAGAAGTTTACACCATCTGGTAACTTATCTGAGAACTGGATTTTAAAAATTTGACCAGCAAAAGGACTTTCACATTGTTCATTTTTCCCTCCTATGGTCAATTTCTTAGGTCTACTAATAAAAGACGAAAACTGTAGATAAGCAAAAGCTCTGGCATTTGCACTATCAGACGGAGTTATACTACCTTTAGCATGCTTCCAGCCCCATAGTATAGGTTGTTGCTTTGAAGCGGCATATCCTAACTCTGGACAGGTAACAGTAAAGACAGCTGCATCCTCCGGAATATAATGTCCCATTTTTCTGTCATTATATGGAACCGCTTCCAATGTCAGATAAACCAGCTTATCTTCAAACGTATCTCCAACTGGTGGTAAAATACTCATAGACGAAAATTCTTTACCATCCTTCATCATTTTATAAATAAATCCTTTGCTACTACCATCATAAATAATGGTAGAATAATTATCATCATTATTATACATTCTTAAAACAGTCTGTTCCTGATTACCACTCTGAGGCTGAACACTAACCGCTAAGGCTCCTTTTACCTTCATATTTGGCAATGTCTGATTTGGCAATGGCTTTGCATCAGAAAAATCTACAGTGTGACATTGCAATGAAGGCTGAGGTATATCATATGTCCAAATATTCCCACCTTTATAGTTAGAGGCCTTTTCTATATCAAGCACGAAATTATCAGAAGTACTCTGTCTAAGAAATTGTATTTCATATAAAGTTGCCTTTTTAAGTTTTGCCATAAGCGCCACCGGTATCTTTGGGAAATGTTTAATTGATACTATCTGATCTGGATGTGAATCGGAATAAGATTTTAAATATTTAAGCATACCACTTCGTTGAGTACTATGTAAAGCACCCTCCAAAAAATCAACAGCCTCATAGTCATCTGAAACATCAGTAGAACCACGCTGAGAACTTCCAAGTGCTCCACATAAGAACATACCTAATCCATAATCCTTTGTCTTATCAAATGAGTATATCGAAACTGACGCATAACTTGATAGTTTTGACATCTCTTTTCCCCTAGGGTCCTCATAAACATCTGCCAACAAACTTGGATAGAAATCAGAATGCAAATAAAAAGCATCCGCTATTGAGAACAACTGTAAACAGTCCTCTGATAATCCATCAGCCGGATGTTGTGGTTGAGAATAAAAGATTTTTTCACTAGAACTTGCTGTTAAACCAGCTATTTTCCCATATTTACCTATAGCCAAAGAAATACCTGAATTTCTACCTGAAACATGCCTTTGATTAGAAGAAGCATAAAAGAAATACAGATTCTTCATATAAGGATCCCAAAAGAAATGTTGTATAGGTTTGGCAATATTAATACAACCATAATCATCACTTGAAGGATCCGTACCATTATCCAAAAAAGGAACACCGGGTTTAATATATCTCCAAGTCATTCCATCATTAGATATAGCTAATTCAGTCCTTTGCTTATTTTCAGTATCAGGAAATCCAGCTGAGCCAAACATTGTAACAAGTCCCCACCATATATCATTTTCATGATCTGGTAATTGAAATGGCTGCATACTATACGGCTCCCACAATTCAGTGGACATATCTAAAGCTATATTAAGGTCTACATTTTTTGATACTAAAGTAGGTCCTACCCAGGTTACTGTTTCCCGTCTATACCGTTTACGATTATCTGGTTTTAAAGGTAACGTTTCAGTAGATAACAAGGAAGATCTTTTCGAATTTAATCTTGACACAAAATAATAATCATCTTTTACCTTCAGAAAATTCATGTGAGTATCACCATTAATAAATTTGAATGTAAAGTTCTTTTGTTTTGATGTCCTATCTGTTTTCATCTCAGAAAAACCAGTCAAAATACCTTCATTATCAAATTCACGCTTCATTTCATAAGATGAAATAATCTTATTACGGGATTCTCTTTGAGGTAAATAAATCAGTTTTATAGGATTAGATTCAGCATTATAATCATCAAATATACCTACACTTTCTACATCTACAGCGACAATATTAGTAGACAAATAACCACTCTTATAAACCGATGAAATAAGTTCATCCCCTGTTTTACCTGAAGGATTGTACCAATACAAAGAAGGATTAGCCCTATGCCATTGATTAATATCCGTTGACATATTATAATAAGCCAGCATACCTACTTTTGATGGTGGTTTGGGAGAGTATCCAACAAAACTTGATAAATAAATTGAAACAATATCTTTCTCGTGGTCAATTAGTACATTAGGCATGCCATTTTCCAACCTACCCTCCCAAGGATACTTTACTGGATCAGGTACGACAACCTGTTTCCCATTATTATATTTCAAAGGAGAATTTATAAATTCATCTTCCTCATTATATAAGAATAAAGCAGGATTTAAAGCCGAGAAATGTTGGGCACCCTGTGAATAGAGATTTTGAACAAACAAAACCCCTAGAATAAAAAATATTTTTTTCATAATAAAAAGATTTAGAGGTTAATATATCATTCAATTACATTGTCTGATGAACTACATCAGATATTCAAATATACAAAAAAATATCATTCTATCAATACAGATGCCATAATAATGAAAAAGAGGCCGTCTCAAAATGAACCTTGAGATGGCCTCTG
>ENA-OPNI01000228-OPNI01000228.1-human-gut-metagenome-genome-assembly--contig:-NODE-228-length-19879-cov-1.867938_pt1 | contig 19879 bp, 16 predicted proteins | sample MGYA00241538_ERZ501773 | MGnify/ENA primary metagenome ERZ501773 (study PRJEB25962, sample SAMEA2042556) | human gut metagenome | biome: human gut; feature: human-associated habitat; material: faeces...
TATATGAATACCGATTTGAAATTGCAACAGTTGAGGGAACAAGAAAATGGATAACAAAGTCAGGGTATCCAACAAAAGCAGAGGCTTTTTAAGAAGGCGCAAAAGCCTATAATGATTTTTACTACAATGGTCAAAAGACGCAGTTAAGAGAAAATATGTCGTATGCAGATTTTTTAGATTATTGGATAGATAATTATGCAAGTTTCAATTTGCATTACTCTACTACAATATCTTATATAAACATTATTAAAAATCACGTAAAACCAAGAGTAGGATTTTATAAATTATGGCAATTAGACACACGCCTTTTACAGGAGTTTATCAATAAAATATATGTTGAGTATGGCTTTTCAAAAAACTATATGGCGAGTATTTTAAAAGTGGTTAAAGGCTCATTAAAATATGCGTGTTACACATTAAATTATATTAACACTAATCCTGCTGAACACGTCCACGCACCAAGAATAGATAAAATTGGAAAAGATCCTGCACATATATTTACACAAGAAGAAATAGAAAGAATATTAGATAGATTTAAAGGTACACATTCAATATATTATGCTTTTTTAACTGCTTATTATACAGGAATGAGAGTGTCAGAAGTATATGGTTTAACTTGGGACTGCGTTGATTTTGAAAAGAAAACATTAACAATAAATAAAAACATTATTAAGAAAAATCAATATGGTTTACCAAAAAGAAAAAATATAACAAAAGGACATTCTGTTGGTGTTTGGTATTATGGGGATTGTAAAAATCCTCAAAGTAGAAGAACTATTTCTATTGGAGATACGCTAGTAAATGCATTAAAAGATTATAAAAAAGAACAAGAAGAAAATAGAAAATTCTATGGAGATTCTTATCTTTGCTATTATGAAAAGAAAGTAATAAATGAAATTACTAAAAGAGAACAAACAAAATTGATAGAAGCAAATGCAGAATTAGAATTACCTTTACCAGAAGCACAATTAGTTTTTGTAAAAGATAATGGACAATTTTTAGGAACAGATTCACCGAAGTATGCATTTAAAGTTATTCATTATGAATTGGGAATTAACAGTAGGTTTCACGATTTTAGAGATACACACGCAACAAAACTTATTGAGAGTGGTGCAGATATTAAAGCAGTATCAAAGAGATTAGGACATTCTACTATTCAAACAACATATAATATATATGTTAGAGTAACGAATAAAATGGAAAGTGATACAGTAGATAGATTTGAAAAATATACTACAACACTTGATATTCCACAAACAGCAGAAATTCCTTATCAAGTATAAATAACATTAAAGGGGGAATAAATATGTTTAAAAAGAAAATAAAAGTACATATATACAAAAATGAAATTTCATTAGTTTTGAAAGCCTTAAACGAATTTAGAAATGAGGCAATAGGAAAAGGTAGATATACAGATTGTATTGATGAACTAATAATGAAATTAAATAAATAACATTTTGAACTGATTAAAAATGGTCAGTTCTTTTTTTATGCCAGAAATGGAATACATAGCCATCTTATTAAATTAAGGTGGCTAAATTAAAAGAAAGGAGGCGAGAATATGCAAGAAAGTAAGTGCAAGGTAATTGCAATCACAAATCAGAAAGGAGGAGTTGGTAAGACCACAACAACATTTAATCTTGGAGTAGCATTGGCTAAACAAGGAAAAAGAGTGTTAGTTGTAGATGTTGATCCTCAGAGTAATTTAACTACTTACGCAGGTTGGTATGATGAAAATGAATTGAAATATACTTTAACTGATTTAATGGAGCAATCTATGAATGATGAAGAAATTAAGACAAAAGAAAGTATATTACACCATAGTGAAAATGTGGATTTAATTCCATCTAATCTTTCTTTATCAGCATTAGAAAATTCACTAACCTATGCAATGAGTAGAGAATATACTTTAAGGAATTGCTTATCTAGTATTAAAGATGACTATGATTATATACTTTTAGACTGTCAACCAAGTTTAGGTATGCTTACAATAAATGCTCTTGCTAGTGCAAATAGTGTTATCATACCAGTTCAAAGTGAATACTTTGCTTTAAGAGGTATGACTGATTTATTTAAGATAATAAATAAAGTTAGACGACAAATAAATCCTACTCTTAAAATAGAGGGAGCATTATTAACATTAGTTGATTCAAGGGCTAATCTTCCAAAAGAGATAGCAACTCAATTAAAAGACAATTATGGGAGTATATTAAAACTGTTTAATACTCAAATACCAAGAGCAGTTAAGACTGCCGAATCTACTTCATCAGGAGGAAGTGTGTTTTCTTATGATAAAAGTGGAAGGGTAGCAAATGCATATTCTTCTTTTGCAAAGGAGGTGCTTAATGATGGCAAAGAACATACCAAAAATGCCACTGCCAAGGTTAGATGACCTTTTTACAACAGAAGAAGAAAGAACTAATGATAAGTTGGAAAAAGTTATTGATATTAAAATAAGTGATATTGATGATTTTCCAGACCACCCATTTAAAGTCATTGAAAATGAAGATATGTTTAATATGCGTGATAGCATAAAAGAAAATGGAGTATTAGTTCCTGCATTAGTTAGACAAAAGCCAGATGGTAGATATGAAATGGTATCTGGACACAGAAGAAAGTATGCAAGTCAATTAGCAAATAATGAAACACTACCTTGTATTGTTAGAGATTTAACAGATGATGAGGCTGTTATTATAATGGTAGATAGTAACTTACAAAGAGAAGAAATATTACCAAGTGAGAAAGCATTTGCATATAAAATGAAATTAGAAGCTCTAACACATCAAGGCAAAAGAACAGATTTAACTTCTGCCCAACTTGGGGAGAAGTTAGAAAGTAAATATTCTGTTCAATTACTTGCAGAAGAAGTTGGAGATAGTAGGAGCCAAATTCAAAGGTTTATAAGACTTACTGCACTAATACCAGAGTTATTAGATTTAGTTGATGAAAAGCAAATCGCATTGAGTCCAGCCGTTGAATTATCTTTTCTAAAAGATGAAGAACAATATGCAGTTTTAGATTGCATTGAGTGTAATGTGGCAACACCATCTCACGCACAAGCAATAAGACTTAAAAAGATGAGTCAAGAGGGAACACTTACGACTGATGAAATAGAAGATATTTTATCAGAGGAGAAACCCAACCAGATTCCCAAAATGAAATTTAATGCAGACAGAATAAGAAATGTACTCCCAAAGAATATTGAGGAGAAAAAAATTGAAGATTTTGTTGTTAATGCCATTGAATTTTATGGGAAACATCTCCAAAGACAAAAGTCTATGGACGCAAGATAGTGGGAGTTATTATTCCACAAATCCCTCCTTACAATCCTCCCTAGTATTATTACTAACTATTTATTTACTAACTGAAAAAAGTATATAAGCATTTACACAAATGCAAAATATTTTAGAATATGCTAGATTGAAAGAAATAAAGGAGTGTGATTGTTATGAAAAAGAAAATCATTTTAGTTGTCATTGTTGTTTTTGCAGTAGCAGTTAGTGGAGCTTTTGTTCTAACCAAATGTTTAAAGACAAATTCAAACCACGAACAGGTTAATGTTGTAGAAGATAAAGATGAGGAATTTAACTTGCAAGAGGAAGAACAAAGCAAAGACGATATAACTACTGAAACAGATGAAACTGGAAACAAAACAACAAATGGAAATAGTGAAAGTCCAAAAGAAGATACTTCAAAACGAGAAAATAAATCTAAAAAATCAACAAAAGTTTCTGAAACTCCCAAAAAAGCAGAAACTAAATCTAGCAATATACCGACTACAAGTAGCAAATTACAAGAAGAAAAACAAGAGAATAAAACAACCGAAAGTAATAAAAATAATGGTTCAAGTAATCAAGGACAACAGAACAAAGAGTCAACAACTTTTTATGATTCTATTACTCACGGAAAAAAAGAGTTTTCTTCTGAAAGTGAGGCTTTAAGGAGAGGTACTGAAATTCAAAATAAAGAGTTAGATTATGTTTTAGATTGGAACGAAGAACACCAAGATAATCAAATACAACCAGAGATAAATTATTTTAGAGTTTATCCATCTGCAATAGATGAAAACGGAAAGTATTGGTATTATTTGCATTTCTTTTGCAGAAGTGGCGAAGGACTGGATCAAGAATTAAAAAGTAAGTATTAGTGGCTCTTAACAAAGAGTCATTTTTTTTCGGAAAGTGAGGGAAATTAAATGTTAAAAATATTATTATTTGCACTAATCGTAATGTTAGTGCTTTTTTTATGGTCTGCCTGTATCATCTCGGGTAGATGTTCAAGAGAGGAGGAAAAGAGATGAAGAAATTTACAACAACCCTATTGTTAGCAATAGGACTTTTAGTTGGGTTTACTGTTAATGCTCAAGCAGTAAATGCAGCAACATTGAATATGAGTTACTCAGATTATTGGTATGATAGAGCAAAGGCTGATGGTAGTGAACATCATTCTTGGCATTTTACTCTTTATGATATGGATGGAGAAGTAGCATACTGTATTCAACCAAATGTAAAAGAGGGAACGCATTATAATCAAGGAAGTTGGGAAGATACTGGATTGCCTAATTCGATAAAAGAAAGAATACTTTTAATAGGATATTATGGTTACACTTATCCCGGTCACCAAACATTACAATTTAGAGCAGCAACACAAGGTATGATATGGGACACAATAGTTGGTGGTGGTGCTAACACAACTTTCCATACTGCACGTTGGGCAAAAGGAGATACTTTTGATGTATCAAATGAAAAAGCACAAATTGAAGACTTAATTGCACATCATTATGATAGACCATCATTTAATGGTGGAGTTTATAAAGCACAGGTAGGAGAAACTATTACTCTAACTGATACAAATAATGTATTATCAAACTATTCTGTAAGCGTAAGTGGAGCAGATTATAGCATTGATGGTAATAAGTTAATAATTAAACCTACAAGAAGTGGAAGTATTGATTTAACTTTAACGAAAAATATGCCATATAGTTCTAGTTATAAATTATTTGTTGGAGATGGAATTCAAAATATGATGGTACCGGGAACTACTGATCCAGTAATTGCAAAAATAAGAGTTAATTCTTACACATCATTTGTTGAAGGTCATAAGAAAGATAGCGAAACTGGTAATGCACAAGGACAAGCAACTTTAAAAGGTGCTGAATATGGTGTTTATGAAACTTCAACAGGAAGATTAGTAACAACAGTAGTTACTGATGAAAATGGTTATTTCAAGAGTAATGCAGTATTATCTTGGAATGATTATTATTTACAAGAAATAAAACCTAGTGAGGGTTATGAACTTGATACAACAAGATACAATGTTAATATTAAAGGTAAAGAATCTGCTAGTGTTGATGTAGTAGAAAAAGTAATTAAAAACTATGTTAGTATTTTAAAACAATATGAACAAGTAGATGGAAATACTACTTTCTTAAATGCAGAAAAAGGCATTACTTTTGAAATCTATTATCCAAATGGTAATAAATATGGAGAAATCAAAACAGATAAAAATGGTTATGCTTCATTGAACTTACCTTATGGTGTATGGAAATTCCATCAAGTAAATACAACAACTGGATATGAAAAGATTTATGACTTCTATATCACAGTAAATGAAACAAGCGAAAAAGAACAATATTACAATATTTTAAATAATACACTATATGCTTATCTTCAAGTAATTAAAGTAGATAGCGAAACTGGAAAGACTATTGCTATTGCAAATACAACTTTCAAAATTTTAAATACTGATACAAATCAATATGTTTCTCAATATGTTGGTGGAAAAGTTTATAGTGAGTTCAAAACTGACGAAAATGGCAAAATGATAACTTACTTAAAACTACCTGCTGGAAATTATAAATTAATTGAGGTATCTGCTCCTAATGGTTATTTAAAAGACAAAGATGGTTTAAAATTCACAATAGGAAATGATACTCATTATTCATATACAACTTATGGTGCATTTATAACAGTAACTTATAAAAACACACCAATAAAAGGTCAACTTGAAATTAAGAAAACAGGAGAAAATTTAGTAATTAAAGATGGTAAATACACTTATAAAGATAAAAAATTAAGTGGTGTAACATTTGAAATTTATGCAGAAGATGATATTAAATCTGCTGATGGAAATCATCTTTATTATGAAAAAGGTACAAAAGTAGATACTATTACAACTAATGAAAATGGTTATGCAATTTCTAAAAAATTACCTCTTGGAAAATACTATTTAATTGAAGTGAAAACACAGGACGAATATGTATTAGATAGTAATAAACACTATTTTGAATTAAAAGAAGTAAATGATGAAACACCAATAGTATTTGAATCATACAGTAATTTAAACTACTTAAAGAAAGGTACTTTGGAATTTACTAAAAAGGATCTTGTAAATGGAGATGTTATTCCAAACACAATCGTTGAAATCTATAATGAAAATAATGAACTAATCTTTACTGGTAAAACTGACAAAGATGGTAAAGTAATTATTACAGATTTAAAAGTTGGAAAATACTATATCATTGAGAAAGAGGCAGCAACAGGTTATACAATTACAAATGAAAAAATCTTTTTTGAATTAAAAGAAAATGGAGAAATTACAAAGGCTGAAATGAAAGATAAACCTATTACTGGAACTCTTGAATTTACAAAGACTGATGTATCAACAGGAGAGCCATTACCTAATACACTAATTGAAATCTATAACGAAAAAGATGAACTTATTTTTAGTGGTAGAACAGACGAAAATGGTAAAATTACTATTCCAGAAATTAGATATGGAAAATACTATATTTTGGAGAAAGAAGCCCCAGAGGGTTACACTTTAAATCCTGAAAGAATGTATTTTGAAATTTTAGAAGATGGAAAAGTAGTTAAGGCAATAATGACTGATGAAAAAGTAGTAATTGAAGTTCCTAGTACAGGAATTACTGATACTCATATTATTGAAATTGCTGGAGCATTACTAACTCTTGGAGGAATAGGAGTAATTGTCTATGTTAAAAAGAAAAAACAAAAATAAAGATAGAAAGGTTAGTAAGAGTCAACTTATAATAGTTGGCTCTTTACTAATTGTTGTTGGAATTGGAATAGTTGGAGGTAAATATCTATACAATTATTTTCAAAATCAAAATGAAGAAAATTTAATAGATACTTTTTACGAAGAACAAAAAGAAATAACTGATGAAACAACACCAACCGAAGAAAAAGAGCAAGAAGAATATCAAAAGCCAACTACAAATCAAACTAAAAAAGTTGATTATATTGCAGTTATTAAAATACCAAAGATAGGACTGGAAAAAGGTCTAGCAAGTAAAGGTAGTTATTATAACAATGTTAATCGAAACATTTTAATACTTAATGAATCTGATATGCCAGATAAAGAAAACGGAAATGTTATACTAGCCGGACATTCTGGTAGTGGTAGAACAGCATTTTTTAAGAACTTATATAAATTGGAAACAGATGATGAAGTTAGTGTTTTTTATGGAGGTAGTGAATACAAATACAAAGTTGTTAATCAATACGATATAGAAAAAACAGGAACTGCTAACATTGTTAGAAATGCCGAAAAAAGCACTTTAACTTTAATAACTTGCAGACACAACACTAATAAGCAAATTATCTATATTTGTGAATTAGTAGAAAAGGTTTAGGAGGATTAAATTGGAAGAAAAATATAATTTAAACAGTATATCAAAAGCATTTGAAAAACTATTTAATGCCGGATTTAATACAAGCAAAAAAATAGCAACATTAGATATAAAAGAGGTAAGAAAGATTCCTAATTTAACAATGTCAGATTTTTATATTATTTCTGACTTATGGGAATTAGTAAAAAAGAACAATAATAAAACTGCTCAATTATTTATAGAATTTTTAAGTGGTTATAAAGAGAAAGGAAATGATAGCAAATGAAAAAGTTTGAAATTGATGTTGATATAAATGGAACTATTACTTTTGAGGTTGAAGCCAAAAACAAAAAAGAGGCACAAGCAAAAGTAGATGATATTTTAAGCAACACTTCTGTAAAAGAAGCAATAAAATCATACAGAAATAACATTGTTTTAAATGAAAAAGTAAAACAAGACAAAGATAGAGAAAGATAGGAGGAATTATAATGGCATATTCAAAAAGAATACCACCAATTAAAATTAAATTAAATGTAGATGAATATAATAAACTATTAGAAATATTAGAAAATATGATTGATTCTGATAATGAAAATTATTCAAACAAATCATCAAAAATGAAAGATAAACTATTGAGATATAGTGTTCCAATAACAGAAGAAGATGGGACTACAATAGTTGATATGAGATTTTATAATAACGAGATTGTAGATTTATTTATGATTTTGTTTTATGAGATAGGTAATATTCCTATCAATACTAATTATTATGAAGTCTTATTAAGTGTAAGGGAGAAAATTAAAAAGAGCAAAATGTCAGAAGAATAATAGTCTAATTTAGAACAGGAGGTGCAATATGGCGAGTAAATTAAGACTAATAACAGACCTATATGGAGAAACCTTAACACAAATAAGCAAAAATCCGGACGACTGGATGTCATTTTTGGAATGTGCAGCAATGAACTACAAATACCCTTTTAATGACCAAGTTTTAATTTATGCACAAAGACCAGAAGCAGTAGCGTGTGCGAAGATAGAGGCTTGGAATAAGCAAGTTGGTAGATGGGTTAATCGTGGTGCAAAAGGAATAGCACTTCTTTCAGAAGATAATGGTTATACTAATTTACGATATGTATTTGATATTGCAGATACTAATAGTAAGTTCGGTAAAAGTTTTAGACTATGGTCAGTTTCAAGACCTTACGAATTAGATATTATTGAATCACTAGAAAACAAGTATGGAGAACTTGATGATAAAAGTTCTCTTGGACTTGCAATTAAGTCTGTATCAAAGATACTTGTTGAAGATAATATGCAAGATTATTTGGAAGATTTAAAGTTTTATAGAGAAAATAGTTCTCTTGAACCAATGACTGATGAAGCAGTTCAGTTATTGTTTCAAAATGCACTAGAAAATAGTATTGCATTTTCAATGATTAAAAGGTGTGGATTAAATTCGAATGATTATTTCACTAATGAAGATTTTACACCAATATTAGTATTTGATAGTTATGAAACTATAACTAGATTAGGTGTAGCCACTAGCGAAATATCTGAAATGGGTATTCGTGAAATTTATAATACTATTAAAAAGTTACGAATAAATGAAATAAATAAAATTCGCACATTTGATATAGATAAAGATTTATCTTATGATGTAAGTGAAAGCAGAGAAACTGTTGAAAGGAGGAATAATGATGAGTATAACTTACACACGCAAAGGGGATTACGAGATACCAGACCTAGCGATACCAGAGAACAAGATTCAAGTGGAGGGCAAATACGCAATGATGAGGTTAAGGTACTTGAAAGAGAACAAGAAATCTCTATACACGACTCTATTAATGAGCAATCAACTTCCAGAACATTTGATGAATATTCAAGAAGTAGCAATGGAGAGAGTAGAACAGATAGTATCAGAAATGAAAGCCAAAGAGAAGATAACAGAACAAATGAAACAACAAGACCCTATGAAATGGATAGGCTTAATGAACAACTTGAAGACATCAGCAGAGGAGATAGTAGCGAACGAATTGATTTACGCTTAAACAATTATGATCCAAGTCAAAGTAAAACACATTATGTTGTAGTTGATGAAAAGATAAATCAGATATTAAGTACAACTCCTCATTTAAGAAAATCAAATAAGGAAATAAAAGACTTTATACAAAATGAAAAAGATGTTACAAAAAGAGCAGAGTATCTCAAAGGAATATTTAACAAAGATTATACCGGTGTTATAGTTGATGACCAAATGTATGGTTATAAAACTTTTGACAACGGTATTTTATTTTGGAAAGGAAATTTCTTATCAAGAGATACAGAAAGTTTTGTAAGTTGGGAAGATTTAACTTATCACTATGACGCAATGATTTTATTAAATCAGTTAAATGATAGATTAGAACCATTGCCAAGTGTAACAGACCAATTAAGTTTTATTGATGAAAATAGTGAAAAATCAGTATCAGATTTAGAATTTACACAGGAGTTTGTTGATAGATATTTAACAGAACAACACCGTGATACAAAGTTTAGTATTTACGAACAATTTAGTAAAAGTTTATCAACAGAGAATAATATAAATTATCTTAAAAACTTATACGGAATAAGTGGTGCTACTTCTACAATAAAAGGAGCAGGAATTGGAGTTAATACTGATTATAAAGGCGTAAGGTTTAATAGAGGTTATTTTGACGCTAGTGCCAAAGAACAATTATTCAAGTGGAATTATATTGAAAAAAGAATAAAAACTCTTATTCACGAAGATAGATACCTTAATTCAAAAGAATTAGAAGAATATCCGAAGTGGCTTGATGAAAAAGACCAAGAAAGAGAATTTATTGAGGCAAGTAATAATCTAGCAGAAAAAATAATTGAAGAACCGACCGAAGAAAAATATGAATATCAATATCATTTAGGAGATAGAGTTTATATTGGAGCAGATGAATATGAAATATTAAGTATTGGAATTAGTAATGTCGTATTATATGATTTTAGATATCCTTTATTTAATCGTGAAATGTCCAAAGAAGAATTTGATAGGAAAGTACAAGAAAATCCTGCAAATGATCATCTTAAAGTTAAAGTAAGTGATATTAAAGATAATATAAATGAAGAACCAAGCAATATAGAGGTAAATGTAAAAGAAGAAATATCACTTCCTATTGAAGAAGAACCAGAAGTTCAAGAAGAAAATATTGTTCCAGTATTTGAAAAGAAGAAAAGTAATAAAATAAGAAGTTTTGATATTCACCCAGAAATACCTATTTCTGATAGAAATCAATTTAAAATTACAAATGATAACTTAGGTGAGGGTAGTCCAAGAGAAAAATTTAATAATAATGTTGAAGCAATAAGAGTGTTAAAAAAATGTGAAGAAGAAAATAGATTTGCAACTCCACAAGAACAAGAGATATTGTCGAAATATGTCGGCTGGGGTGGACTTCCACAAGCCTTTGATGAAAAAGATTCTTCTTGGAGTAATGAATATAGTATATTAAAGAATTTACTTGATGAAAAAGAGTATTCACAAGCACGAGAATCTACTTTAACAGCCTTTTATACACCACCAGTAGTAATTAGGTCAATGTATAAAGCATTAGAGAATATGGGGCTTAAAACAGGCAATATATTAGAGCCTAGTTGTGGTGTTGGTAACTTTATAGGTATGTTACCAGATTCATTAGAAGATTGTAAGTTATATGGTGTAGAACTTGATTCCATAAGTGGTAGAATTGCAAGACAACTTTATCAAAAATCAACTGTTGCAGTACAGGGTTATGAAGATACTAATCTTCCTAACTCTTTTTTTGATGTAGCAGTTGGCAATGTGCCATTTGGAGATTTCAAGGTATTAGATAAGAAATACGATAAGCATAAGTTTTTAATTCACGATTACTTTTTTGCAAAGACACTTGATAAGGTTAGACCCGGTGGTGTTATTGCATTTATAACAAGCAAAGGTACACTAGATAAAGAAAATTCAAGTGTTAGAAAATATATTGCTCAAAGAGCAGATTTATTAGGTGCTATTAGACTACCTAACAACACATTTAAAGCAAATGCAGGTACCGAAGTCACATCAGACATTATTTTCTTACAAAAAAGAGATTCAATAACTGATATTGAACCAGACTGGGTATATCTTGGAGAAAATGACGATGGTATAAAAATGAATCAGTATTTTATTGATAATCCAGAAATGATACTAGGAAATATGGAAATGATTTCAACTAGGTTTGGCTATGATTCTGCTTGTATCTCTGATGGCGAAAATTTGGAAGATAAGTTAGAAAGAGCAATATCAAATATACACGCCGAAGTAAAAGAGTATGAACTAGATGATATAGGAGAAGAAGATAATTCCATTGAAGCCGATTTAACAGTAAGAAACTTCTCATACACTTTAATAGATGACAAAATCTATTTTAGAGAAAATAGTAGAATGTACCCACAAGAATTAGCAATGACTACTGAAAATAGAGTTAAAGGTTTAATTGAAATAAGGGACTGCGTTAGAACTCTTTTAGAATATCAGACAGAAGATTATCCAGATGAAGATATAAAGAGAGAACAAGTAAAATTAAATCAATTATATGATAGGTTTACAAAGAAATATGGACTAATCAATAGTAGAGGTAATAACTCTGCTTTTTCAAATGATTCAAGTTATTATCTATTATGTTCTCTTGAAATTTTAGATGAGAATGGAAATCTTGCAAGAAAAGCAGATATGTTCACAAAAAGAACTATCAAGCCTAAAACAGAGATAACATCAGTTGATAATGCAAACGACGCTTTAATTGTTTCACTATCCGAAAAGGCAAGAGTTGATATAACCTTTATGCAAAAACTTTGTAATATGGATATGGACAAAATGCTTAAAGATTTGGATGGAGAAATATTCAATGTTCCTGAATATGGAGAGCCTAATCATTGGGTTACGGCAGATGAGTATTTGTCTGGTAATGTAAGAGAAAAATTAAAGATTGCAGAACATTTTGCTGAAACAGATGAAAGATTTAATGTAAATGTTAAATATTTAAAAGAGGTTCAACCAAAAGATTTAAGTGCAAGTGAAATAAGTGTTAGACTTGGCTCTACTTGGATTCCACCTGAAGATATAAAAGTCTTTATTGAATATTTATTAAATCCTAGTAATTATGCTTGTCAAAATATAAATGTTCATTATAATGAAGCAACTTCTGAGTGGTGGATAGAGGGTAAAAATTATGATAAGTATAATATTAAAGCAACTAATACTTATGGAACTGGTAGAGCAAGTGCTTATAAGATTATTGAAGATAGTTTAAATCTTAAAGATACAAGAATTTACGATTACTATGAAGATGAAAATGGTAAGAGAGTAGCAGAATTAAATAAAAAAGAAACTGCAATAGCACAGGCGAAACAAGAGCAAATAAAACTTGCTTTTGAGGAATGGATATGGAAAGATCCAGAGCGTAGAGAAAGATTAACAAAGGTTTATAATGAAAGATTTAATTCTATTAGACCACGAGAATATGATGGAAGTCATATCAGTTTTGATGGAATGAATCCAGAAATAACCTTACGAAAACATCAAGTAAATGCAATCGCACGAATACTCTACGGAGGTAATACACTTTTAGCACACGAAGTTGGGGCAGGTAAAACTTTTGAAATGGTTGCTGCTGCAATGGAATCAAAAAGATTAGGGTTATGTAATAAATCCTTATTCGTAGTTCCTAATCACATTGTAGAACAGTTTGGTCAAGAGTTTTTACAACTATATCCGAGTGCAAATGTTTTGGTAACTACAAAGAAAGATTTTGAAACTGCTAACCGTAAAAAGTTTTGTTCAAGAATAGCCACAGGAGATTATGACGCAATTATAATTTCACATTCACAATTTGAGAAAATACCAATGTCAGTTGAAAGACAAGTTACAATAATTCAAAAACAAATAGAAGATATAACTTTGGGTATTCAAGATTTAAAAAATAATAATGGCGAAAGATTTTCTATCAAACAAATGGAGAAAACTAAAAAAAGTTTAGAAACAAGACTTGCAAAATTAAATGATACTTCAAGAAAAGATGATGTTGTAACTTTTGAGGAGTTAGGTGTTGATAGAATATTTGTAGATGAAGCCCATTACTATAAAAATCTATTTCTTTACACTAAAATGAGAAATGTCGGTGGTATAGCACAAACCGAAGCACAAAAGTCATCAGATTTATTTATGAAGTGTAGGTATCTTGATGAACTAACAGGTGGTAAAGGTGTCATATTTGCAACTGGAACTCCAATTTCAAACTCTATGGTAGAACTATATACAATGCAAAGATACTTGCAATATGGAGAACTAGAAAAAAGACATCTTCAACAATTTGACGCTTGGGCTTCAACTTTTGGAGAAACTGTAACTGCAATAGAATTAAGTCCAGAGGGAACAGGTTACCGAGCAAAAACAAGGTTTGCCAAGTTCTTTAATTTACCAGAACTAATGGCACTTTTTAAAGAAGTGGCAGACATTCAAACTTCTGAAATGCTTAATCTTCCAGTACCAAAAGCCAACTATCATAATGTGGTTATAGAGCCTAGTGAAATTCAAAAAGAATTAGTAAAAGACTTATCTGAAAGAGCAGAGAAAATAAGAAATAGAATGGTAGATTCATCAGTTGATAATATGCTAAAAATAACTAATGATGGAAGAAAATTAGCACTAGACCAAAGGCTTACAAATGATATGTTAGAAGATTTTGAGCATAGTAAGGTAGCAACTTGTGCTGATAATATTTATAGTATTTGGGATAAAACAAATGATGATAAATCTGCACAATTAGTGTTTTGTGATTTATCAACTCCTCATAATGATGGTAAATTTAATGTCTATGATGATTTAAAAACAAAACTTATAGATAGAGGCATACCAGAAGAAGAAATTGCTTTTATTCACGACGCAAACACAGACGCAAGGAAGCAAGATTTATTTAATAAAGTAAGGCGAGGACAAGTTAGAGTTCTTATAGGAAGTACACAAAAAATGGGTGCAGGAACTAACTGTCAAGATAGACTTATAGCCTTACATGATTTAGATTGTCCTTGGCGACCAAGTGACTTAATACAAAGGTCAGGAAGAATAATAAGACAAGGAAATAAAAATCCGGAAGTAGATATTTATAGATATGTAACAGAGGGAACTTTTGACGCATACTTATATCAATTAGTGGAAAATAAGCAAAGATTTATTTCACAAATAATGACATCAAAAACTCCTGTGAGGTTTGCAGAAGATATTGATGAAACTGCATTGTCTTATGCTGAAATTAAAGCATTAGCAGCAGGAAATCCAGATATAATTGAAAAAACAGAACTTGATACACAGGTAGCAAAATTAAAATTATTAAAACAAAATTATTTGAGTGAAAAGTATGAATTAGAAGATAAAGTTATTAAATATTATCCAAATGAAATAAAAAGATTAGAAAATAGAATTGAAGATATGAAAGAAGATATTGAGGTATTTAACAATAATAATACTCCAGATAATTCTTTTGAAAAAATGAATATAAAAGGTACAAACTTTACTGAAAGAAAAGAAGCAGGAGAAAAGATTATTGAAATATGTAAGTCTATGACTAATCCTGAACCACTTGAAATTGGAGAGTATAAAGGTTTTAAAATTATATTATCTTTTGATACTATGGACAGAAAGTTCTATGCTAGTATGAAGAATAATTTATCATATAAAACTGAATTGGGTAGTGATCCTAGTGGAAATATAACCCGTATTGATAATGTTTTAAATGGTATAGAAACAAGACTTTCTGGCGTAGAAAATAATCTTGAAGATACTAAAAAGAATTATGAAAGTGCTAAAAAAGAAATTGAAAAGCCATTCCCACAAGAGGAAGAATTGAAAACAAAGTCAAAGAGATTAGATGAATTAAATATAAAATTAAATCTTAATAACAAAGACAAAGAAATCATTGATGATGGTAATGACATAAGTGATGATAGTCAAGATTGTAAAAAAGAATATGAGAGGTAAATCGCACATTTAATTCTAAAAGGCTATTGTGTTAAAATATTCACATCCAAAAAGAAAGGTGATGAATATATGGACTTTGATAAGGAAATGGAGAAGAAATTTGATGACTTATTTTGGTATGTACTTAATGAACAGACACAACAACTAAACAAGGAAAAAGAGTATATGGAACTCAACAGAACTTGCCAAGAAATAACGGGTACAAATAGCAAAATTCAAGCAATAATAGAAAATAACGAATCTGTTTCATTAACAAAAGAAGAAGTAGAATTATTAGTAAAATACTTTACTTCTTGTATTGATAGAATGCTTATTGAACAAAAGAAAATGTTTTATTTAGGAGGAAAATATTTCTACTATCTTATGAAAGAAATGGAATTGGTAAAATAACCAAGGAGAGCGATTTTAGTAAAAACTATCTTCGCTCTTTTTTATTTTATAGAAAGGAAAGTGACATTATGGAAGAAAAAATTAGAGAAGAATTATATTCTAAATTAGAAAGTGAATTTGATTCTTATAAGAAAGAATTAGAAACACTTACTTCAAAGGAAATAATAGATAAATCTTATGAAACTACAATGAAAGAAGAACTAATGTGTTTGTTTTATCCAGAATCACAAAGGTATGATTTAGATGAAATAAAAGCATTAAAAAATGAAAAAAATTCATTGGAAACTTTATATCAAGGTTGGATGGATTCTGACTTAAATATAAATCAATTATTAGAAGATAATACTGATGAAATAATAGCAGAATTAGCAGAAGAATATAAAGCAAAACAATCAAAGAAAAAAACAAAGGAAAGGTAGGTAATAGTATGGCTTATTATCAACCGGAAGAAATACGAAAAGCAAAAGAAATGGACTTATATACTTATTTGAAAAACTATGAACCAGATGAATTAGTGCATTTTAGTAGAGATACTTATATGACTAGAACACACGATAGTTTAAAAATAAGTAATGGTATGTGGTATTGGTTTTCAAGAGGAATAGGTGGAAAAAGTGCGTTAGAATACTTAATTCAAGTTAGAGAATATACTTTTATTCAGGCAGTAGAAACTATTTTAGGGTACTCAAATGATCGACCACCTGTTGTATATCAGCAACCTAAAAAAGTTCAAAATGTAAGACTTATTTTGCCAAAAAAATCAACTACAACAGATAAAGTTATGAGTTATTTAATTGGTCGTGGAATTGATAAAGATATTATAAGTGAGTGTATAGATAATCGTTTAATATATGAAGATTTACCTAATCACAATGTAGTATTTGTAGGCTATGATAAAAACAAAGTGCCAAGATATGCAGGAGTCAGAGCAACAAATAACAGTAGATATATGAAAGACGCATACGGAAGTCATAAAGCATTTTCTTTTAAATTAGATTCAATAGAAAAAAGTGATACAGTTCATTTATTTGAAAGTGCTATTGATTTATTATCATACGCAACGCTTAATAAATTAGAAAACAAAGAGTGGTATAATGATAACTTACTTTCACTAGCAGGAGTTTATCAACCGGCTAAAAAAATTGATGAAAGTAAGATACCATTAGCATTAAATTATTATCTAAATCAGAATCAAAATATTAAAAAAATATATCTGCATTTTGATAATGATAGTGCAGGAAGAATAGCAACAATGGCACTTAAAACTGTTCTTCCAAAACAATATGAAGTCATTGATGATCCACCTAAAATTGGAAAGGATTTCAATGACTTTTTGTGTGCCAAAGTAGGAATAAATTATAAAAAAAGATATGAAAAAGAAAGGTGAAAATTATGAAATTTGATTATTTAAAATTAGCAAATATTATTAAAACAAGAAGAAATGAGAAAGGTATTTCAACAAGAAAACTTGCTGAAAAAATTGATATAAGTCACGCAGAAATATCAAGGTTTGAAAATGGATTAAAGCCAAGTTTTTACTTGATTCCATTTGTAAAAATGTGTGAGGAATTAGAACTTGATATTGAAGATTTACTAATTGAAGTTGGTCTTTTAAGTGAAATAGAAGATAAAAAATATGAAGTAAAAGTTACAAATGTTAATGAAGATTATTTTGAAATTGAAGCAAGAAATCAAAAAGAAGCAGCATTGATTGTAGCAAAATTTGTAATAGAAAATGAAATTGTTGAGATAGATACAACTATACCAATCGAGTTTGAAGTTGAAGAAATTGAAGATTCGATTGGTCAGGGAAATACCGTTGATGTGGTTGAGTTGATTAACCAGATTATTAATACTGAAAAATAATGCTTTTTTGTCAATATGTTTTGATGGGATATAGGTTAGAGTGTATTGGCATGAAGGTAAAGAAACCGATAGCACAGTAAGATAAATATTGTGCTATCGGTTGTTGTATTTATTTTAAAAATTTTAAGGTGAATGTAAACAGATACCAGTATTTGTTATCTGACAAAGAGAGAAAAAGATTTATTGTAGATAGGAAGAAAAAAATTATGAAATGTCCAAAATGTGGGAAAATAATATCGTTTCAGAAGAAACGTTGTGACGGATGTAATGCGGATATTACAGTATATAGAAGATTATATAACTTATCCAATCAATATTATAATGATGGATTGAGTAAGGCGAAGGTTAGAGATTTATCTGGAGCTATTGTTTCATTAAAAAATAGTTTGCAGTTTAACCGTAATAATACGGATGCCAGAAATTTATTAGGGCTGATATACAATGAAATTGGCGAGACGGTACTTGCTTTGACGGAGTGGGTGCTTAGTAAAAATTATCAGGAAGATGAAAATGAAGCAGACTATTATATGAATTTGCTTCAGGATAATCCATCTAAACTGCACAATGCAAATCAGATTATAAAGAAATACAATTATGCATTGAGTCAGGCAAAGGGTGGAAACTGTGATTTGGCTATTTTACAGTTGAAAAAAGTAGTATCTGCACAGCCTAAATATTTGGCTGCCCATCAATTGTTGGCACTGCTATATATGAATCAGGCAGAAAATGAGAAGGCAGTAAAGTGTCTTAGAAAGGCACAGAAAATTGATATATCCAATACAATTACATTGCGATATTTAACAGAACTGGGTGTAAATTCAAACGCTGTTAAAATAGAACGCGAGGCTACAAAAAGGGTGCAGGGAAAAGGTCGTGCCTTAGAAAAGGCGGAAGACCCACAGTTTTTTGCTCCTGAGCCAGTATTGCGAGATGGGAAGATTAATAAATGGTCATTTTTGCATTTGTTAATTGGTGTAGTAATTGGTTTCCTTGCAGTTGTATTCTTAGTATTACCGACAAGAGAAAGTGCCATTGCCGATAAGTATAACAAAGAGGCAGTGGATATGGCAGAAGAACAGACGAATATGTCTTCTCAGATGCAAACCTTAGAAAATGGGAAGAAGCAGTTAGAGCAAAAGAATAAAGATTTGGAAGCACAATTAAAAAAGGTAAAAGAAGAGGCGGTGGATGAAGCTGCTTATAATAACTTTTTGAAAGCAGTTACATTATATATTGGCGGTGAGAAGGATGTTGCTGCTGAAAAGCTTATAAAGATAAATATCAGCAAGTTTGATAGTAAAGCTGCAAAAGAGTTATATAATATGATAAAAGAAGAGACATTTACAAATATGTCGAAGGTGAAGTACAAAGAAGGATATGCGGCATACGCAAAAGGAAGATACGATGAAGCAATCACAGCATTGAAACTTGCATTAAAATATAGTTCGGATAATGTAGATGCAATGTACTATTTGGGAAGAACTTACCAGAGAACTGGAGATAATACAAATGCGAGAAAATACTACAAGCAGATTATAAATAACTATTCAGGAAATTCAAGTTTAAGTGCACAAGCGGAAAGAAGATTAGCAGAACTGCCAGAAGAATAAGAAAATAGTAAAGTACGAAAGAGAGTAACAGATATAGTGTTACTCTCTTTTTGGTTGTCTGTATAGCAGACATTGGAAGATTGAAGTGAGTGGTTCACTTTGGTTCGAATTAAAAATAAAAAGGATAGGAGAATAGTAGAGTATGAATCGGACAAGCTATAAACTGGAAGAAAGAACCTTATATGTTAATTTAGGTCCAGAAATTGATCATCATCATGTAACAATCATAAATAAAGAACTTTCGAATTATTTACAACTCTATATGATTAAAAACATAGTTTTTGATTTTAAAAATGTTACATTTATGGACAGTGCAGGGATCGGGCTGGTTATGGGAGGTTATAAACAG
>ENA-OPNI01000236-OPNI01000236.1-human-gut-metagenome-genome-assembly--contig:-NODE-236-length-19701-cov-2.269012_pt1 | contig 19701 bp, 17 predicted proteins | sample MGYA00241538_ERZ501773 | MGnify/ENA primary metagenome ERZ501773 (study PRJEB25962, sample SAMEA2042556) | human gut metagenome | biome: human gut; feature: human-associated habitat; material: faeces...
AGATGGAGATGTTGTTTTATTTAGATTTAATGTTTAAATAGTAAAAATATAGAGTTACCAAGTTTTGACATGGAAATTTATGAAAAATTAAAAATATATGTAAAAAAAACTTGCATTTTATTGTTCTTATTCTTTCTATGTACCAGAGTAGCTCCAGCCGAACTTTTCCCATCATTTGTCATAAATTCTTACACGGTAAAAAACGGATTATCACACAATACGATATGGTGTGCCTTACAAGACAGCTACGGATTCATCTGGTTTGGAACAGACAATGGACTTAACTGTTTTGACGGACAACGCAACACGATATTCAGAACTTCTTCCCAAAACAAGAAACAATCATTAGGCAGCAATTTCATTTATTCCTTATTCGAAGACAAGCAACGGAGAATATGGGTAGGTACCGACCGGGGTATATATATATACGATAGAAAAAACACATTCATCCCGTTCACCCAAATGACTAAATTCGGAGTATCCATCAGCAGTGAGGTCAGAAAAATCATTCAGCTTTCCGATGAAGAAATAGCAATAGCCACCTTAGGGCAGGGAATCTTTATTTATAATTTAAAAAACGATACACTGACACAAAATAACCAGTATTTATCTTTTGTGTGGGATATATATGTAGACAGCGACCATAAACTCTATATCGCATCACTGCAAAAGGGAATTATTTGCCTCGACAAGAAACAGAAGTTTATTCAATCATTTCCATTGCAAACAAAGGAACAAACAAAAAATTACCTAAAGACCAACTGCATATTACCTATCGGGAAAAGTCTGTGGATTGGAACTGACAGCAAATTCTTATTCGAAATAAACACTCTGACGGGAAAGGTTGATTGCCGTAAACTGCAATCTGATCAGTTCCAGATTGTACAATGCCTAATTCCTTTTACCAAAGATACCTTCCTGATTGGGACAGACAATGGAATCTATCTATATAATTATAAGGACCAGACTTTATCTAACTTAACAGAGATTCATAACAACGACGGAACCAATATAACGGACCCAAATATCAATGCTTTCATAAAAGATAAAGAAGGGGGCATCTGGGCCTTAACCAACCAGACGGGAGCTATTCACATCATCCCAAAGAACAAGACCTTCAATCTTCACAAAATACCGGGCAACCCCACGGTCAATGCCTTCTATGAAGACCACAAACGCCACATCGTCTGGGTCGGAACTCAAAAAGGTTTATTTACCTATAATACGACCAGCAACGACATACAAGAATATCCATTAGTAGAAAAAGAAAAACAACTTTATGATATACGTTGTCTTTGCCTAAAAGAAGACGAACTGTGGATTGGTACATTCTCGAACGGCTTAAAAGTCCTCAATCTGACCAATGGTAAAATAAGGACTTACCAGCATTCTTATAATATACCTAATACCATTTGCAGCAACAATATTCAAAAAATATATATTGATAATGAAAAATTACTTGTCATGGGACGCAATATTTTAATATCTGAAGTCAATGAAATTTTGACTGTTAAAAATGTGGTGAAGGTAGATTCTACTTATATTGTATATTTTCAAATGAAAAATGAAAAATTCATAATATTATGTGATGAGCATGGTATTATAGATAATATGTTCTTTATAAAAGATAATATTATATCATCTGATTATTATATGGGTTTAAGTGATGAAAATATGAAAAAAGAAACTCTTCAAAACTTTGGATATTTTTATCATTTAACTCCTTTGATTTTAGATGAAAAACAAGAAGAATTAGATTACCCATTTTATGAACTAGTTTTTTCAGATGGAATGATTTATCATTTTTATGTAGGTAATAATTCTAATGATTTCATTATTACTTCATATAAAAGTGTTAATAATAAAATTAATAAAAAGATAATGGATTATCTTTTGGAAAATAATTAGTATTAAAAGCTAAGTTATACTATGTTTCATACATAACTAACTTAGTTTTTTTGCATATTTTTAAAATTGTCCTTGCAACTTTTGTATAAAAGAAAAGGCATAATAAGCTAGTTAAATACAAAACAAAATATGATCATATTAAAATAAACATAGGAATTATTTGTATAAAAAAGTATACAATAAGTTTAATATATATTTGCAAGATAGTTTGTTAACTACTAAAAATATCTTTACAAAATAATTTGGTAAAATATATAGTGAATATAGTCATATAATATTTTTTATATAATTTATATAAAAAATTAAAATAATAACGAAAAAAAGGCATTTGTATATTGTATTGGGAATAGTATTAATAAAAGTAAAAATACACTTTAAAAAAAATGAAAAATGGTGTATAATATATATTCGAGGTGTACTATGATAGATAATATAAATATACCTAAGCATATTGCTATTATTCTTGATGGAAATGGCAGATGGGCTGAAAGAAATGGTCACACAAGAAACTATGGTCATAAAAAAGGTTGTGAGGCTTTAGTTCGTATAGCTAAGCATGCAAGAAAATTGAAAATAAAATATCTTTCTCTTTTCGCTTTCTCAACAGAAAATTGGAAAAGACCCAAAAAAGAAGTTGATTATTTGATGTCACTAATAAAAGTGTATTTAAATAATTATTTGAAAGATTTGAAAAGAAATAATGTAAAAGTGAATGTTTTAGGTAGAAGAGACAATTTACCTAATGATATTATGATGTTAATAGATAAGTGTGAAAAGGAAACTAGTTTAAATGATGGTATGTACTTAAACATATGTTTCAATTATGGCTCTCATGAAGAAATTGTTCATGCGGTTAAAGACATTTGTAAGGATTATTCTTTAGGGAAAATAAATATTAACAATCTCGATAGTGATATGTTTTCTCAATATTTATATACTAAAGATATGCCTTATGTGGATTTGCTTATTAGAACAAGTGGTGAGATGCGTGTTAGTAACTTTTTGCTTTGGCAAATTGCTTATAGTGAATTTTATTTTACATCGAAATGTTTTCCAGAGTTTACAGAGAAAGATTTTGAAGAAGCGATAGAAAATTATAATAAACGAACTAGAAGATTTGGAGGACTAAAATGAAAAAAAGATTAATTACGGGAGCAATAATGCTTTCAATTCTACTTCCACTTGTAATTATAGATTCAGAAATAAGTAAAATATTATACTTATGTTTGGCTATGTTTATGAGTTTTGTTGGATCATATGAATATGTATCTAAAGCATTTAAAGATAGACCGGAAATGCTAGTTTTTAAAATAATTGTCCCGATATTTTCGTGTTTGTTAACTATGCTTACTTTGTGCACGGCCGCTTCCTCAACAAGTAATGTTGCTTTGGTACTTATTGATGAGTTGAAAATGACTATGTTTAAGTGCTATGCCCTTACTATGATATCATTCCTTTTTGAGATAGCTATAATATACATGATATCATTATTTATTAAATCTTCGTCAGGAAAAGATGTTGAAGCGTGCGTTAATTCATTAGTATATACAGGCCTTATGTTAGGAGTTGCTCTAAGCATTCGTTTGCTTGAGCCAATAGGTATGAAAGATTCATTCCTTTCAGTTAATGGAACAAAATCATTTTTGTATGTGTATACAATAGTTATTATGACTGATAGTTTTGCCTTTCTATTTGGGAAAGCATTTGGTAAAAATAAACTTTGCCCTGAAATAAGCCCTAACAAAACTAAAGAAGGTGCTTTAGCTGGTTTAATATGTGGAAGCATTTGTGGTGTTATAGGCTTATACGTATATGGAATTATCCCTAATTGGGAACATGCTTTTATTGCAATTCCAGTGGGTTTAGTAGTATCGGCTGTTCTTTCGTGTACGGTACAAATGGGAGACCTAATTGAATCGAAGTTCAAAAGAACATATGAAGTTAAAGACTTTGGAAACATTCTTCCAGGACATGGCGGAATATTAGATCGTTTCGATAGTTTTATTTATTCTGGAACAATGTTTTATATAATAATAATTTTTATGGAGTTGATTATTTTTGGATAAGATAAAAGATATAGTCTTACTCGGTGCAACAGGTTCAATCGGAACACAAGCACTTGAGATATGCTCAAACAAAAAAATAAAAGTTAAAGGAATAGCTTTTAATAATAGTTATGAAAAAGCAATTGAAATAATTGATAAATATGATCCTATTTGTATATGCACATCATCACTTTCATCTTTTGAAAAGTTAAAAGAAATATATAAAAATAAGGAAATTGTTTATGGTGACGAAGGATTCAAAAAAATTGTTGATTATTCAGACAATATAGTTAATGCAATTACAGGAATAGCAGGGCTAAAACCAACAATCTATTCCTTAAAAAGAGGAAAAACAATTTACTTAGCCAACAAAGAAACATTAGTTGTTGCTGGAGATTTAATAAAAAGAGAAGCTCAAGAAAAAAATGTAAAAATAATACCTATAGATAGCGAGCATGATGCTATTTATCGTTTAATACATAATAATAAATTAATAAATTGTGAGAATAAAGACTATAAAATTAGTAGACTTATAATAACTGCTTCTGGGGGAGCGTTTAAAAACAAAACCCGAGAAGAGTTAAAAGATGTAACTATAGAAGAGGCTTTAAAACATCCTAACTGGTCAATGGGTAAAAAAATAACTATTGACTCACAAACAATGGTTAATAAAGCTCTCGAAATAATTGAAGCTTATTATCTATTTGATATAGATTATGATAAAATAGAAACCATTATTCATCCAGAGAGTATAATTCATTCAATGGTCGAGTATTGTGATGGAAGTGTTGAGGCGGTTATGTATAAACCAACAATGTTTATTCCTATTCAAAATGCATTATTGAAGGATTTTGAAAATATAAATGTCAAGAAACTTGATTTTAATTCTTTAAAATCATTAACATTTATGAAGATGGATTTTGATAGATTTCCTGTTATTAGACTTGCATATGAAGTTTTAAAGAAAAAAGGATTTTATCCAGTATGTTTTAATGCAAGTAATGAAGCTTGTGTGGATTTATTCTTAAAAGGAAAGATTTCCTTTTTAGACATTGAAAAGATAATTTTGGAAACAATAAAAAGTATAGAAACTCTTAAAGTTAAAGATAAAAAAATAAATGAACTAGAATATAATTTTGAAAATATACTTTTAGTTCATGAAACTGTAATAAAGAAAATAAAAGAGGTGTATAAATGAATTATTTAGTAATTATAAGTTTTGTTGACTTCTTGAAAAAAAGTGGAGACTTTTTAATTAACTTAATCGTATTTATTATATTATTAGGATTAATTGTTGGTATACATGAGTTTGGACACTTTATTTTTGCAAGACGTGCGAAAGTTTTGTGCCGTGAATTTGCAATTGGCATGGGCCCGAGACTATGGAAAAAACGCAAAGGGGAAACAGTTTACTCGCTCAGAGCTTTTCCTATTGGAGGCTTTTGTGCAATAGCTGGTGAAGAAGTGGAAGCTGACCCGTTTGCGGATATGAAACAGATAAAACTTAATGTAGTTGATGGTGTTATAAAGGGATTCTATCCAGAAATAGATGATGATAGCTTTGCTTATCCAATATATGATATTGTAAGCTATGATATTTATGATGCTAATCAAACAGGAAATCTTTATATGGAAGTAACAAAAGATGGCGAAACATATAGATTTGATGTTGACCCTCAAGCAATTATTTACACAAAAAAAGATGAATTTCAAATAGCTCCTTACAATAGAACTCTTGGTTCTAAAGGAAAATTAGCTCGAGCTTTAGTAATGTTTGGTGGCCCTATGATGAACTTCATTCTTGCTTTAGTAGTTTTCTTTATTTGTGGGTTAATTATTGGATTTAAAGACTATTCTTCAAGTACACTTGGAGATGTTACAATGGGAGATATTGCTGAAGTGTATGGAAAAAGCTATACTTATGACGAAGTATTAAGTTTAGATAAAACTGGAATTGTTGGTATTTACTCAGAAAGTATCGATAAAGATAAATATTATAATCTTAAAGATGCAAGTTTAATTGATGAATTCTTAAATACTTATAAGAAAAAAGGTTTAAATGAAAGTATAGTTGTTTTATACAAACGTGATAACTTCTTGAAAAAAGGGGATATTATAACTAAACTTTCATCGAAAACATTAGGTGTTAAAGACAATATAAAGAATTTTAATGATATTCAAGCCTTTTTAGATGAATATAATAAAAAAGGTTTAGCCGAAAAAATTACAATTTATTACACTAGAGATGGCAAAGAAATGAAAATTGAAGCAACACCATTTGTGGCTGTGAATAGTGTGGGAATTGGTAGTGGATGGTATTATGATGTTGATGGAGAAGTTAAAATCAAAGTTTTAAGTGATGGTTTGACACTTTCAAAAACAGGTAATCTAGCTGACAATAGCGAGTTGAAAGTTGGAGACGTAATTGTTGAGATAGCTGGAATAAAGAATCCTACATGGTCAGATATTAGAAAAGTATTTGATAATTTTGTTGGTGATTCTAAAGTTGAAGAAGAAAATTGGATAAAAGTTATCGTAAAAAGAACTATAGATAATGAAGATAAAGAAATTGAAGTTAAAATAAAACCTTATAGTCGAAGCCTTATTGAAGGCCAAACAGCTTTAGATGGTGAAAAACCAGAAATAACTTATGCTACAGTTAATCTAAGCCCAGATTCAAAGTTTTCAATTTTAAAGAGTATAGCATATTCTGGAAAAAGAACTTGGTCTTCATTTACATCAGTTATTGATACTTTGAAACTTTTATTTAAAGGTACAGTATCAATTAAAAATTTATCAGGTCCTATTGGAATCTTTTCAATTGCCGGACAAGCCCGTGAAGCGGGTTTCACGTACGTATTAAGTTTATTAGGGTTCTTGAGCGTTAACATTGGATTGTTGAATCTTTTCCCAATTCCAGCACTTGATGGAGGTAGACTTGTTTTCATAGCTTATGAAGCAATAACTAAGAAAAAACCTAACCCTAAAGTTGAGACAATTTTAATTACAGTTACATTAATATTATTATTTGGCTTAATGATTTTTGTAGCATTTGAAGATATTATTAGATTATTTTAGGAGAAATATATGAAACAATCACTATTATTTGCACCAACACTAAGAGATATGCCTAAAGAGGCAGAAGTTATAAGTCATAAAATACTTTTACGTGGCGGATATATGAAACAAAATGCTGCTGGCGTTTATACTTATCTACCACTTGGATATAAAGTTATAAAGAAAATAGAAAGCATAATTCGTGAAGAATTAGACAAAATCGGATGTAGTGAACTATTAATGCCATCATTACAAACTAAAGACTTATGGGTTGAAAGCGGAAGATGGGATAATTATGGTAAAGAATTAATGAGATTAAAAGATCGTCATGATCGTGAGTTCTGCTTAGGTCCAACTCATGAAGAAGTAATCACATCAATAGTACGTGATTATATAACAAGCTATAAAAAGTTACCATTAGCATTATATCAAATACAAACAAAATTCCGTGATGAATTTCGCCCTCGTTTTGGATTAATGCGTGGACGTGAATTCATTATGAAGGATTTATATACTTTTTCAGCAACTCAAGAAGATTTAGATGAATGGTATTTAAAAATACGTCAAGCATACATTAATATTCTAAATCGTTTAGAACTTCATTTTAGAATAGTTCATGCTGATAGTGGTAATATAGGTGGAAAAGTAAGTGAAGAATTTATGATATTATGTGATATTGGCGAAGATACTATTTGTTATAGTGATTCTTCAGACTATGCAAGTAACGTGGAGGTTGAAGATTTTCCTGATGGAAGTCCTTCTCCAGATGGCAAAGGAATCATAAAACATGCAAAAGGAATTGAAGCTGGACATATCTTTAAATTGGGCACTAAATATTCAGAGCCTATGAAAGCAATGTTCGTTGATAAAGATGGCAAAACAAAACCAATTATTATGGGATGCTATGGCATTGGTGTAAGTAGATTACTAATGGCTGCACTAGAGCAACATTATAATAATGATAAAGCAGTATGGCCAAGAGAAATCAGACCATTTGATGTTCATGTTTTACCACTTGATAAAAAAGGAACGGATAATTATAACTTAGCATTAGATATTTATGAGAAGTTAAAGAGCAAAGGGTTAGATGTTTTATTTGATGATCGTGACGAAAGTGCGGGAGTTAAGTTTAAAGATGCTGACTTAATCGGTATCAATAACAGAATAGTTGTTGGCCGTAAAGCTCAAGATGGAATTTTTGAATATAAAAATTTAAAAGATGATAAAGTAATTGAAGTAACACTTGAAGAGATTTTAAATATGAATTATTAGTTTTGAGGAGATTAATTGTTATGAAAGGTTTTAAAAATTGTAATATCTATGTAGAAGGCAAAGGGATTGTAAAAAGCAATCTTGAAGTGGAAAATGGGAAAATAGCTAGTTTTAACGCTGTTGACGGAGCTTTAGAACTTGATGATAAATATATTGTTGTTCCCGGATTTATTGATAGACATATTCATGGAGCTAATAACTCAGATTCGATGTATCCTACTTTAAAAGATATTCGTAATATTTGTGCAACTGTTGCAAGTGAAGGTGTAAGTACTTTCTTACCTACAACAATGACACAAACTGTTGAAAATATTTGTAAAGCATTAGAAAATATTGCTAATTATATTGAAACTGAAAATGATAAAGGTGCATATGTTTTAGGTATGCATTTAGAAGGACCTTTTATTTCTAAAAAACATAAAGGAGCACAAGTTGAATCTTGCATAATACCATGTTCTGTTGAAAAGTTTCAAATTTTTGAAAAAGCTAGTCATGGATATATAAAAGAAGTAACTATGGCATATGAAGAAAATGGTAAAGAACTTGCGAACTATTTACATAGTAAAGGTATTGTTGCATCTATAGGCCATACTGATGCAACATGTGCAGAGGTAATTGAAGCAAGTAAAAACGGTGTCACTTCAGCAACACATACATATAACGCCATGAAAGGGTTGCATCATCGTGAAGCAGGTACTGTTGGCGGTGTATTCTTATGCGATTCGATTTATTCAGAATTAATTTGTGATTTAGTTCACGTTTCAAGCGATGCAATTAAAGTTCTATATAAAATTAAAGGACAAGATAAAATCACTTTAATTACTGATGGAATTGAAGCAAAACATTTACCTGATGGAAAATACAAACTTGGTGGACAAGATGTATATGTAAAAGGGAAAGAAGCTCGCTTGGCAGATGGCACATTAGCTGGAAGTACATTAAAGATGAATGATGCAATTAGAAACATGCAAGGTGTAATTGGATTATCAATGGAAAAAGCTATTGACTTAGCAACAATTAACCCAGCGAGAGTGCTAGGAATAGATAATCAAAAAGGATCTATCGCTTTAGGAAAAGATGCTGATTTTGCTATTATTGATAAAGATTATAATGTATATATGACTGTAAGTAATGGTAGAGTAGTATTTGATAAACTAACAAAATAAATGTCACGAATAAGCCTTCTTATTAGTCTTTTATATAAAGGAGGAATAATCTTATGAAAAGATTTGTTAGCAAGATATTGGGAATTTTAATGTGTATGTTGCTACTATTTTTAATAGGGTGTAGTAGTGTAAAACCAGGATACTTAAAAGATGCAGAGTCAGGTTTTAAAGGAATTGATAGTGACCCAATGTTTTCTCTTGATGGATTTAATGATTTCACGGATAGTGCATCAACAGAAGATATAATAATGATTAATAACAAATACCCTCTTTATGAAGCAATTTATAATGCTAATATAAAAGCAGGTGTTTTAACGGGTAGTGTTGTTTTTGATAATGAGAATTATGAGTTTTGGAATAAACTTATTAGTAATAATCAAAATGGCAAAGGTTTATTTGAAGAATACGAAAATAAATATAGTTTTAATACAAAAAATAGAGTTCGTATTCAAGTGAAAAATGCTCCTAATGTTAGCGTGGAAATGACTGACGGCTCTTTTGCAACATTTACTGATGCTAATGGTTATGCATATTTATATCCTGAAAAAATAGAAGATAAATATGAAGTCTATATAACTTATAATGATGTAAATAAAGATAAAAAGAAAATCAAAGCAACAATAAAGAATGATGATGTCATATCATTAACAGATAAAACATATAAAAATGATGTGATTGAATTAATGTTCGTTATCGATACAACTGGTTCAATGGGTGATGAAATAAATTACTTAAAAGTTGAAATTGATGATGTAATAAGTGAGATACAAGAAAAAAATCCTAATACGATAATTAAATTGGCTTTACTTTTCTATCGTGATAAAGGCGATGAATACGTTACTCGATATTTTGATTTTACACAAGATATTCAGAAACAAAAGAATAATCTATCTAACCAAAATGCTAATGGTGGAGGCGACTTTGAGGAAGCAGTTTATAAAGCTTTAGGTGAAGCTGTAGACAAACAATGGTCATCGTCTTCAGAAACAAGAGTGTTGGTTCATGTTGCTGATGCTCCTAGTCATGATAACGAAGTTAAAGAATGGAATAAAAATGTACTTAAATTAACAAAAAAAGGAATTAAAGTTATTTCAGTAGCTTCAAGTGGAATAGATAAAAAAACTGAATATTTCTTTAGGTCACAGTCAATGATAACAGGCGGATGTTACGTTTATTTAACTGATGATTCTGGTGTTGGTGGAACTCACATAGAGGCAACAACTGAAGTTAAACCTGTAGTAGAATACCTAAATAAACTACTTATCAGATTAATTAATGGTTATCATACAGGAAACTATGGAACTGCGGAAAGTTATGATGGTTTATTGTCTGAAAGTGATTTACCAGAAGAAATGCCTCAGGATTTTAACTTTACATTTAAATGGGGTAATGAACTAACTTCTTCGTTTGACCTAAAAACAAAAAAACTTATTTTAAATAACGGTATTGATGAAGAAAGTATAAATTTAGATGTTACCGAAGAAGATGTAAAGAAAATCTATAAATTGCTTAGAATCGTTAATTTACAAAATGTAACTATCTCTGAAGAAAAAGCAGAACAAGCATTATATTTAAAGGTTACATATGGTGATGTGGAAAAGGAAGTATACTTTACGTATCCTAATAAGGTTATTAACAATAAAACAGATTATACATTCTATTTAATGTGTCGAGGAATTTATAATTATTTAATTAAGTCATATTTACAAAAAAATGTAAACTCAAATAACCTTCCTGAATGAAAATAGTGAGTACGTTTTCATGAAAATGAGTAAATGTTTTCATTAATCATTTGCATAAATAAGGTATATAATATTTATGCAAAGGAGGCGAGATGATGGAAACATTAGTATTTATAATTATAGTATTGGTGGCTTTTATTGGTGCAGTTGCAATAGCAAACAGTTCAAGAAATGGTTTTGATAATTCAGAATTAAAAGATGAAGAAAAAACACCTTGTACTATGGATGACTATACTTATGAATTAAAAACAAGAAAATAAGTAAGTCCAAAAAGAAATTACCTGTATAAAGCAGAATCAATATATATATTAAAGGTTAGTTTTTGCATATAATGTGCTTGCTAACTTTTTTCTTTTAATCTTTAAATAAATAAAATAATGTGATATAATATAAATGCAAATAATTAAGGAGTTATTATGGGAATATATATTTATATAGTACTTAAAGAAATAGTTTTAGTATCGATAATTATGATGATTGTTCGAGGAATTGTAAGAGATAAACATATAGTAACTAAAGGATTAGTGAGTTTTCTAGTATCACTTTGTTTATTTATTATTGGTGGAATATGTTTTGTAATTGATTGTATTATTAAAAAAACACCAATTATTGATAATATAGATAGTTTAGCTTTTATTATAACTGCTTTAATATATGTGATATTTTCAATAACTCAAATAGCTAAGAAGAATAAATTTGCTAGTAATGTAAAAAAGAAAATGGTTTATACTTATCATGAGAAAAATGAATATATATATGTTATATATAAATTCCAAGATTTTATATTTCTCACAAAAACTAGTCATAAAGGTGTTATAGTAAAACTAAAGAAACAAGAATTTGCTGACGATGCGATAAGCTCTCTAAATAATAAAATGAAAGTTAAAACTATAGGAAGCACAGAAAGATTGGGCATTGTTACTTGCAAAGGTGAGAAACGTGATGATGTTTATTATTGCTATTTGATAAATGTTGATAGTTTTGTAGCTAGTGAGAAACTTGAACAAATTAATGTTTATCGAATGAGTGATATAGAATGTGAAAAAATTGATAAATTCATTATTTTAAAGTTATTAATGGGTAATGAATTTGATGAAATTATGTAATAGACTATATAGGTAAAACTATATAGTTTTTATAAACAAAAAATAACAAATATACGTCATTACTATTGACAATAAATGTTGAAAATAGTATACTAATAGTACAATTTAGAGGTGATAAAATGTTTATTGATCGCTTAAAAACAAAATTTAACACTAATGAACCAATTTTTACAAATGAGATATTAGAAATGTTTAGTGAATATTCAAAAGCATATGTGTTTAGACTCATAAAAAAAGCTGAAAATGAAGGAGAAATTATAAACTTTGCCGCTGGTGTATATTATATTCCAACAAAAAGTATTATTGGTACTTCAACAATTACGGTGGAAGATGTGATTAACAAAAAATATATTGGTTATAAAGATGATGTGTATGGTGTGTATAGCGGATTGAATTTACAAAATATGTTTTCGATAACAACTCAAATGCCAAACACAATAGAAATTGTAAGCAATAATGAATCAATGAGATGCAGACAAATAATGATAGATGGGAGAACGATAATACTTCGAAAGTCACGATGCAAAATAGATAAAGCTAATGCACAGGCGTATACAATTTTGCAGCTACTTTCTGAAATAGAAATACCTACTGATTTAGATTATAGGGCAAAAGATTCGATTACTAAATACATGAGAGAAAATCAAATAACAAATGATGATTTGATATCTCTTGCTAAAGTTTTCCCGGCACAAACAACAAAGAAATTAATATATAGTGGAGTATTGAATGATTTTACACAAAGATAAAGATAAATTTGATATAGCAATAAAAACAGCAAGTAGGTATTTTAATGTTGCTCCGGCAATAATTGAAAAAGATTATTACGTAACTCTTATTTTATTGAAACTTACAGAACGAGTGCCCAATTTATTGTTTAAAGGTGGTACATCACTTTCGAAATGTTATAAGATTATAGATCGATTTTCTGAAGATATTGATATTACGCTTGATTCAGAACATCAATCACAGGGGAATAGAAAAAAAATAAAACAAACAATTATAGAAATATGTAAAGAACTCAGTGTCAATTTGTTGAATGAAGATGAAACAAGAAGCCGTAGAAATTATAATTGTTATAAAATTGATTATTGCCCAAGAAATAGATTATCGGAATTGAATCAGCAAATACTTATTGAAACTACTTTTATTGTCAAAGCGTTTCCTGATGAAGTAAAGAAAGCTTCATCTTTGATATATGATTATCTTAAAGCTATAGGTAATAATGAAGCGATAGTTAAATATGAGTTAGAACCATTTGAAATTCGTGTTCAAACACTAGATAGAACTTTGGTAGATAAAGTTTTTGCAGTATGTGATTATATGCTAGATAATAAAATGGAGAGAAAGTCAAGACATATTTATGATCTATTTCGTTTACTCACTGCCGTGAAATTAGATGGTAATCTCAAAACACTTATAAAAGAGGTGAGAGAAAATAGAAAACTAAATGCTAAGTGTTATTCTGCACAAGATGGAATGAATATTCAAGAGTTGCTTCAAAAAATGATAGACACAGCTTTCTTCAAAAAAGATTATGAAAAAAATACTCAAAAATTACTATCAAAAAATGTGACTTATGAAATGGCTATAAAGGCAATAGAAGTAATTGTTGCTAGTGGTGTATTTGATGAAGAGAACTAAAAATAGTTTTGAAAAACAAAACAAGAAAAAATGTCATTTTTAGCACTTAGCACTTGACAGTGCTAAAAAAAGTGATATAATAGTATCGTAATTATACAAAGGAGTGTGTAAATATGAGTGAAGTAAGACAATATAAAACAGAATCTAAAAGATTACTTGATCTAATGATTAATTCAATCTATACAAATAAGGAAATCTTTTTGCGTGAATTGATTTCTAATGCATCTGATGCCATTGATAAATATAATTATTTATCACTTACAAATGATAAATTAGATAAGACAAGAGATTATCAAATCTTTTTAGAAATTGATAAAGATAAGAAAACTTTATCAATTACTGATAATGGAATTGGTATGACTAAAGAAGAACTAATTGATAGTTTAGGTACAATTGCTAAAAGTGGTTCTTATGAATTCTTAAAGAAATTAGATGATAAAGATAAGACTGAAAAAGAAAAAATTGACATTATAGGTCAATTTGGTGTCGGCTTTTATTCATCTTATATGGTAAGTAGTAAAGTGGAAGTATATACAAAATCACCATTTAGTGAAAAAGGATATATGTTCTCATCAACTGGTACAGAAGATTATACGATTGATGAATGTGAAAATTTACCAGAAGGAACAAAGATTGTTTTGTATATAAAAGATGATACAGAAGAAGAAAAATATTCAGATTATTTAAATGAATATCGAATTAAAACTCTAGTTAAGAAATATTCAGATTATATTAGATATCCAATCAAAATGGAAGTAACTAAATTTGTTCCAAAGAAAGATGAAAATGGAAAAGAAATTGAAAATGAGACAGTTGAAGAAAAAACTATTGAAACTCTTAATTCTCAATTACCAATTTGGAAGAAAAAGAAAAATGAAGTTACTGATGAAGAATTAAATGAATTCTATAAGAATAAATATTATGATTATCAAGATCCATTAACAAATATCTTTATAAATGTTGAAGGTGCATTAAATTATACTGCTTTAATATTTATACCTAAGAAAGCCCCATATAATTTGTATTCTGAGAATTATGAAAAAGGATTGCAATTATATACAAAAGGTGTTTTCATAATGGATAAATGTAAGGATTTAGTGCCTGATTATTTCAGATTTGTGAAAGGTTTAGTCGATTCTAATGATTTATCGTTAAACATTAGTCGTGAAATTCTTCAACAAAATTCAGTCTTGAAAAAGATTGCATCTAACATAGAAAAGAAGATAGCTTCTAAACTAGAAAGTATGCTTAAAAATGATCGTAAGTTATATGAAGAATTCTTTGAAAATTATGGTGTTAATTTAAAATATGGTATTTACGATAAATATGGCTTGAAGAAAGAATTATTGCAAGATTTAATTCTATTCAAATCTGTTAAGAGTGAAGGATATATTACCTTAAATGAATATGTTGAAAAGATGGTCGAAGGACAAGAATGTATTTATTATGCTAGTGGAAAGACAAAAGAAGCAGTTGAAGCAATGCCACAAATGGATAGAATCAAAGGTAAAGGATACGATGTATTGATTTGTGAAGATGATATCGATGAATTCATGTTACAAGTTATGACATCATATAAAGAAAAAATGTTTAAATCAGTTAATCAAGGTGATGCTGATGCGTTAGACAAAGAGGAAGAAGATAAACTAAAAGAACTTCAAGAAGACAAGAAGTCAATGTTAGAAAAAATTAAAGAAATTCTAGCTGATGAAGTAAGTGATGTAGTTATCTCTCGTCGTTTGACTGATTCTCCTGTATGCTTAGTAAGTACAGATGGATTATCGTTTGAAATGCAAAAAGTAATGGAAAAGATTCCAACAAGTAAAAACTTAAAAGCTGATAAGGTATTAGAAATTAATCCAAATCATAAGTTGTTTGAGACATTGGAAAATCTATATAATGATAATGATCCAAGTTTGTCAGATTATGTAAAACTATTATATGACCAAGCTCTTTTAATTGAAGGATTCCCAATCAAAGATCCAGTGGAATTTTCAAAGAAAATGTGCAATTTGATGATTAATTGCAAGAAATATTAATCTAGTAAAAATAAGTTCATACACTTGTGATATTCAGTGTATGAACTTTTTAAATTGGCAAATAAATAAAAAGGCCTATATTTGTGTAGGCCTATTTTTCGTATAGAGGGAATTCTTTAGTTAACTCTAAAACGCTATGCTTAATTTTATTTAATTTTATATCATTATCTTTATTCTTTAAAGCATTATCAATAAAAGATGCAATTTTAATCATTTCTTTTTCTTTCATGCCTCTAGTAGTCACACTTGCAGTTCCAATTCTTAAACCACTTGTTACAAAAGGTTTTTCATCATCAAAAGGAACTGTATTCTTGTTACATGTAATGCCAACTTTATCAAGAATGATTTCTCCTTCTTTACCAGTTATGCCGAGTGATTTTTTAACATTTACGATTAATAAGTGATTCTCTGTTCTGTTAGAAACTAAAGTGTAACCTAATCGTTTTAATTCATCTGCTAATGCTTTGCAGTTGGCAATGATTTGTTTTTGGTATGTAACGAATTCAGGGCTTAATGCTTCTTTAAAGCATACAGCTTTTGCCGCAATCACATGCATTAATGGTCCTCCTTGAACTCCAGGGAAAACAGCTTTGTTAATTTTTTTAGAAAGCTCCTCATCGTTTGTTAGGATCATTCCGCCACGAGGTCCACGCAATGTTTTATGAGTTGTTGTTGTGACGATATCTGCATACTCTAATGGATTTGGATGTAATCCTGCAGCTACTAAACCAGCGATATGAGCCATATCTATCATAAGATAAGCACCTACCTTATCAGCAATTTCACGATATCTCTTAAAGTCAATAACTAAAGGGTATGCACTAGCTCCACCAACGATTAGTTTAGGTTTTTCCTTAATTGCTAATTCTTCCAAAGCATTATAATCAATTTCTTCAGTTTCTTTATTTAGATAGTAAGGTATAAATTTATAATCTACTCCTGAAAAGCTTAGAGCGCTACCATGTGTTAAATGACCTCCTTGGTCTAGAGCCATTCCAAGAACTTTATCTCCATTATTTAATATAGCACGATATGCTGCCATATTAGCTTGTGAGCCAGAATGGGGCTGAACATTAACAAATTTAGCGTTAAAAAGCTTTTTTGCTCTTTCAATAGCTAGTGATTCTATTCCGTCAACAAATTCACAGCCACCATAATATCTTTTTCCAGGATATCCTTCTGCATATTTATTTGTGAGAATTGAACCTTGTGCTTCTAAAACTTCTTCAGAAACAAAGTTTTCAGATGCAATTAATTCAATATTGTGCTCCTGTCTTTTTTTCTCTTGCTCTATTAATGAATAAATTTCATAGTCTTTTTCTTTAAGCATTAATGTAACCTCCTTATGATAATAATAATCATATTATATCACTTTTATAAATAAAAATAAATGGTAAATATTTTTTTAAAAATGTGACATACTATAATTAGGTGTTAATATGAAAAAAATATATAAATTTGGATATATTACAGGTTGGTTTGTTTTACTCTTAATATTATTTTTTATTTTTTCAATGTTTATATCTATAACAAGACTAAGGCTTATAGATATAATTTTTTGTGTAATTGTAATAATATTAGGCTTGAAGTATTATATAAAATATACATTATTTTATTATTCATTTTATGTTAAAGATGAAGTTTTGTTTATATATCAGAAACACAAACTATGTTATCAAATATCACTAGCAAGCATAAAAATTGAACAAGGGGCCTTTAAGCATGAACAAAAGCTTACCTTTGCAATTAATAATTGTTTACATGAATATACAATAGACTATGATAATGAATTATGCCAAAGTGCTAATACGAAAAATTATCGTAAGTGGTGGTATATAGTTTATATGCTAGCAACATTACTGATTGTAGCAGCTACTATATATGCAATTATTAATAAATAATTTATTTGGGACTTTATATAGTCCATTTTTTAATTTGTGCATATTTTAATATAGAGGTGTAAAAAATGGACGTGTTATATAATTTGAATCCTGTATTATTAGCTTTTATAGCCACAATTTTTACTTATATTATAACTGCTTTGGGTGCAGCATTAGTTTTCGTTTTTAAAAATGTAAATAAAAAAGTATTAGATGTTATGTTAGGACTAGCAAGTGGTATAATGATTGCCGCATCATTTTGGTCTTTGATTTTACCAGCAATTTCATTATGTGAGGAGATAGGTAAAGTTCCATACATAATTCCTTCAATAGGTTTCTTATGCGGAGGATTATTTATAATTTTATCAGATATAATTTTAGAAAAATGTGTGAAAATTGATGAAAAGAAGAAGAGAAGCATTCTTTTATCTTCAGCAGTTACTCTTCACAATATTCCTGAGGGAATGGCTATTGGAGTAGCATTTGGTGCCCTTGCTTTTTCTACTGACCAAAGTGGATTGTTAGCAGCTTCGCTTTTAGCCTTAGGAATTGGAATTCAAAACTTTCCTGAAGGAACCGCTGTTAGTGTTCCATTAAGACGTGAAGGACTAAGTAGAAAAAAAGCCTTTTTCTTTGGACAACTAAGCGGACTTGTTGAACCAATATCAGGTGTATTAGGAGCCTTACTTGTATTAAAAGTAAGAACTCTCTTACCATTCTTACTTTCTTTTGCCGCAGGTGCTATGATTTATGTAGTAGTAGAAGAATTAATACCAGAATCACAGACTAATAAAAGAAAAGAATTAATGGCTCTATTTACTTTAATAGGATTTTCTATTATGATGATTCTAGATGTTGCTTTAGGTTAAAAAAAACAAGTATTGTTACTTGTCTTTTTTTATTTATTACAGTCACTTGTACAGATATTGGTTTTAGTTTCTTCAAACATCTTGGCAAGTTTTTCTTTAAGACCCTCTAAGTCTTCGTTTTTCCAATATTCTTCTGGAGTCTTATAGCCTTTAGTATCCCAAGCTGTTTCATCATCAAAATCTAATATTTCACCATCTTTTACTGCTATTACAGAAGGAGCATAAATTCTCTTATTTCCTTCTTCATCAAATTTTAAATAATCTTTAAGAATATCTACCATTTTTTTATAATTATCTGTATTATCTTTTCTATCATTTAAAATATTATAATAATAAACTTTATCTACATCATTTGCTTTAGCTACTTCATTTAAATATGGTACATAAGCAGTACACCATGGACACTCTGGAAAACCTAGATATACTACTCCTGTTCCATGTTCTAATATATTAATTATCTCTTCAGCACTTCTGTAAACAAAGACATTATCCTTGGTAACACTAGTATACTCTTCAGCAAATTTCTTACCATCAATATTAGTATTTTTTTCTTTATTTAAGTAAAGATATCCTAAAACTCCTAACGCTATAACTAAAACTACTCCTATTATAATTATTATTTTCTTTTTCACTTTCTCACCTCATACTCAGTATAAATTATTTATTATTATTTTTCTATATAACTTAAGTTGAATTAACTAAACTCTAGGTTGAGTTTAATTGCAACTCTTATTCATTGACAATGGAACCTTGTAAATAGTAGTTTTATCTTCTTCATCAGTAGCAGTTATTTCTAGTGTTATGTTACTTTTTTCAATATTCTTACATTCTTTAGCAAAATTATCTATACTAAAATTTACATCTTTTAAAAAATCATTTAACTTAATACTACTATCTTTTTCATAAGTATAATTACCTATTTGTTTTTTAACCATACCATGTTCTTCATATAATAAGCATTCTATCTTTTTAT